>Ga0182747_1001141_pt1 | contig 21515 bp, 18 predicted proteins | sample eDN3rd30CBELigBY_FD_128526 | JGI IMG/M metagenome (GOLD analysis project Ga0182747, IMG submission 128526) | Enriched backyard soil microbial communities from Emeryville, California, USA - eDNA 3rd pass 30_C BE-Lig BY (version 2) (version 2) | ecosystem: Environmental > Terrestrial > Soil >...
CCAGCGCGAACAGCTCGATCTCGCCGATGACCGGAATCCCGCGCTCGCGCGCGGCGCCGACCAGCTCGCCCGCGGGCGCCGCGTGCGGCGGCAGGCCCGGACTGATGACGACGCGCTCGACGCCCTCGAGCAGGGCGGGATCAAAGACACGCGCGCCGCCGCTGTCCCGCATGGCCTCCGCGCCCAGCCGGAATTCGGCGTGCGGCGCCGCTTCCCGCAGGGCCTGCAGGCCCGCCGGCTCGGCGCGCGAGTCGGCCACGCGCAGGCCCCCGCCCGCCCGCGCGCACCAGCGCACGGCGGCCGCGCCCGACTCGCCCAGGCCCAGGACCAGGGTGAACGGCGCTTGCGCGGCGGTTTCAACGGGGGTTTGCATGTTCAGCGATTCGTCCTGCACGGTTCAACGCAACTTCAACGTCGCCAGTCCGATCAGCACCAGCATCATGGTGATGATCCAGAACCGGACGACGACCTGGGTTTCCTTCCAGCCGCTGACCTCGAAGTGATGGTGCAGCGGCGCCATCTTGAATATCCGCCGGCCCTGGCCGTAGCGTTTCTTGGTGTACTTGAACCAGCTCACCTGCAGGATGACCGACAACGTCTCGACCACGAACACGCCGCCCATGATGAACAGCACGATCTCCTGCCGCACGATCACCGCCATGGTGCCCAGCGCGCCCCCCAGCGCCAGCGCGCCGACGTCGCCCATGAAGACCTGGGCCGGATAGGCGTTGAACCACAGGAAGGCCAGGCCCGCGCCGCCCAGCGCCGCGCAGATCACCATCAGCTCCGAGGCGCCCGGGATGTAGGGGAACAACAGGTACTTGGAATAGTCGACGCGGCCCACGACGTAGGCGAAGACCCCCAGCGCCGTGCCCACCAGCACCGTGGGCATGATGGCCAGCCCGTCCAGCCCGTCGGTCAGGTTGACCGCGTTGCTGCTGCCCACGATCACCGCCCACGTCAGGGCGATGAAACCGATCACGCCCAGCGGGTAGCTCACGCTCTTGAAGAAGGGCACGATCAGGTCGGCGCGCGCCGGCAGGTGGTAGCCGAAGCCGCCCGAGATCCAGTCGACGAACAGCGACCAGGTGCCACCGGCGTCCGGCGCCGAAATGGCGAAGGCCAGGTAGACCGAGGCGACCAGCCCGATCAGCGTCTGCCAGAAGAATTTCTCGCGCGCGGGCATGCCTTCCGGATCCCGGCGCACGACCTTGCGGTAGTCGTCCGACCAGCCTATCCAGCCAAAGCCGAAGGTGACCAGCAGCACGACCCAGACGAAACGGTTGCTCCAGTCGGCCCACAGCAGCGTCGACACGCCGATGGAAATCAGGATCAGCGCGCCGCCCATGGTGGGCGTGCCGCTCTTGATCAGATGGGTTTCCGGACCATAGGTACGGACGGCCTGGCCGATCTTGAGCGCGGTGAGCTTGCGTATCACCCAGGGACCCGCCATCAGGCCGATCAGCAGAGACGTCGCGCACGCGAGCACCGCGCGCAGCGTGATGTAGCTGAACACCGAGAAAGCCCGGTAGTCCTCGGACAGCCACTGGGCCAGTTCAAGCAGCATGCTTATTACCAATAGAAGAATGATCCGACGGGGGCCCGGCCTGCAACGCCTGCACCACCCGCTCCATACGCATGAAGCGCGAGCCCTTCACCAAGACCGACGCGGGGCGGATCGCCATCACGGCGGACGCCACCAGCTCGACCGTACCGGCATGCGCCCCGCCGGCGCCGAACGCCCGGACGGAGTCGCGTGTCGCCTCGCCCAGCGCGAACAGCGCGTCGACCCCGCGCTCCCTGGCATAGGCGCCGACCTCGGCATGCATGGCCGGCCCCTGGTCGCCGACTTCGCCCATGTCCCCCAGCACCAGCGCCCGCGGCCGCGGCAGCGTGGCCAGTACGTCGATCGCGGCGCGCACCGAATCGGGATTGGCGTTGTAGGTATCGTCGATCAACAGGGCGCCGCCGGGCAGGCGGTGCCGCTGCATGCGGCCCTTGACCGGCGCGAATCCGGCCAGGCCGCGGGCGATGGTGTCCAGGTCCATGCCCGCCGCCAGCGCGCAGGCGGCGGCGGCCAGGGCATTGCGCACGTTGTGCACGCCGGCCGCGGCCAGCGCGACCTCGATCTGGCCATTCGGGGTCCGCAGCAGGAAACGGGTCTCGAAGGCATCGAGCCGCACGTCCAGGGCCATGACCTCGACCTCGCCCGACAGGCCGAAGCGCAGGCAGCGGCGCGTGCCGGCCAGTTCGGTCCAGACCGGCGTATAGGGGTCGTCGCCGGGGAACACCGCCACGCCATCGGCCGCCAGGGCCGAGATGACGGCGCCGTTCTCGCGCGCGACGGCCTCCACGGTGTGCATGAACTCCTGGTGCTCGCGCTGGGCGTTGTTGACCAGCGCCACGGTGGGCGCGGCGATCCGCGACAGCTCGGCGATCTCGCCCGGATGGTTCATGCCCAGCTCGATGACGGCGCAGCGATGCGCGTCGCGCAGCCGCATCAGCGTGAGCGGCACGCCGATCTCGTTGTTCAGGTTGCCTTGCGTGGCCAGCCTGGCGTCGGCGCCGTGGCGCGCGGCGAAAATGGCGGCGATCATTTCCTTGGTGGTGGTCTTGCCGTTGCTGCCGGTCACCCCCACCAGCGGGATCGCGAACCGGCCGCGCCACGCGGCCGCCAGATCGCCCAGCGCGCGCCGGGTGTCGGCCACCACGACCTGCGGCATCCCGGCATCCTCGACGGGGCGCTGCACCACGGCCGCCACGGCGCCGGCCTCGTGCGCCGCGCGCACGTAGGCATGGCCGTCGAAGCGCTCGCCGCTCAGGGCGAAGAACAATTCACCGGCGGCCACGTTGCGCGAGTCGCTGCCGACATGGGAGAAGGCCACGCGATCGGCGCCGGGATCGCCGTGGACGACGCCGCGCATGGCCTGCGCCGCATCATCCACCGTCATCAATCCGCCGGAAACGGACTCGGCGCGATAGGCGGCCAGGACGGCCACGGCCCGCTCCACGTCCGAGAACGGATGACGAACGCCGTCTATTTCCTGGTAGGCCTCGTGGCCCTTGCCCGCGAGCAGGATCACGTCGTCCGGGCGCGCCTGGAGGACCGCTTCCCGGATGGCGAGCGCGCGGTCGGCCTGGACCCGCACGGGGCAGCCCGCGGGCACGCCCGCGAGGATCTGGTCGATGATGGCCTGGGGCGGTTCGCTACGAGGGTTATCGCTGGTCACCACGACCAGATCGGCGTGGGAGCAGGCCACCTGGGCCATCTGCGGCCGCTTGCCGGGATCGCGATCACCGCCGCAGCCGAACACGCAAATCCGCCGGCCGCCGCGCGCCCGCGCCACCGGCACGAGGGCGTCGAGGGCGCGCGCCAGGGCGTCCGGGGTGTGGGCGTAGTCCACCACGACCAGCGGCCCGCCTTCGCCGGGCGCGCGGCCCGGCGCCGCCACCGCTTGCAGCCGGCCGACCGCCGCCTGGGCGGACGACAGGGCGGACGACACGCGCTGCACGCTCCATCCGAGTTCGAGCAGCACGCCCGCCATCGCGAGCAGGTTCGAAACGTTGTGCTCCCCAAGCAGCGGCGTGGCGATCTGCACCGCATGGGCCTGCCAGCTCAGGGTGAAAACCATCCCGCTGCCGGTCGCGTGCAGATCGGACGCGCGCAGCACCCGGGGCGCCGCATCGCCGGCCCCGGCCGGGTCCAGCGTGTAGGCGATCAGCGCCACGGCCCGGCCGCTGGCCTGGAGCGAGGCAAGCAGCCTCCGGCCGGCCATGTCGTCCTGGTTCACGACCGCCGCGGCCACGCCCTGCCACGCGAACAGCCTCGCCTTCTCGGCCTCGTAGGCCGCCATGTCCGCGTGATAGTCCAGATGATCGCGGGTCAGGTTGGTAAAAGCGGCGATATCGACGTGCAGCCCGTCCAGGCGTCCCTCGGCAATGCCGATCGACGACGCCTCGATCGCGACCGCCTCCACGCCGTCCCGGCGCATGTCGGCCAGCGCCCGGTGCAGGGCGACGGCATCGGGTGTGGTCAATCCGGTTGCCAGCGCGCGCGACCCGCCATCCGGGCCGGGGATCTGGATGCCCAGCGTGCCGATCACGCCGCAGGGCATGCCGCCGTCGGTCAGCGCCTGCGCGATCCATTGCGTGCACGACGTCTTGCCGTTGGTCCCGGTGACGGCGATCACCTTCATTTCGCGCGAGGGGTCGCCATACCAGCCGGACGCCACGACGCCCAGCGCGGCCTTCAGGCCCGCCGCGGGCAGCGCCGGAATGCTCCGCTCGGCCAGGTCGCGCGCCAGCGCGGCCGTGCGCTCCGCCGCGGTGTCCTCGAACACCACGGCGCTCGCCCCTCGCTCGAGCGCCTGGCCGATGAAATCGCGGCCGTCGCTGCGGGCGCCCACATAGGCCAGGAAGATGTCGCCCACCTGCACCGCCCGGGAATCCAGGCGCAAATGCGATCCTGGAGAAGCGTGCTTGCGCAGCCACGCCAGGATCGAGGAGGCGGGAGACGTCGCCATCGTCACAGGCTGTCCTCCAGCGGATGCTCGGGAATGACGAGCGACTTGAACGGCGCGTCAGGCTCGACGCCCAACATGCGCAGCGTCCCGCCGGTGATCTTGGAGAACACCGGCCCGGCCACCGCGCCGCCGTAGATGCTGCCCGCCGTGGGTTCGTCGATCATGACCGCCACGACGATGCGCGGATTCGACACCGGCGCGAAGCCGGAGAACGAGGCGACATACTTGGTGGCATAGGCGCCGTTGATGATCTTGCGCGCGGTGCCGGTCTTCCCGGCCACGCGATAGCCCATGACCTGCGCCTGCGACGCGGTGCCGCCCGGCCCCACCACCGCCTCGAGCATCTGGCGCATGGTGCGCGCGGTCTTCGAGGAATAGATGCGGGTGCCGGCGGGCGGGCGCTCGGTCTTCAGGAAGGTCAGGGGCACGGTGTCGCCGTCGCGCGCGAAGGCGGTATAGGCTTGCGCCATCTGCACCAGCGACACCGACAGGCCATAGCCGTAGGACATGGTCGCCTTCTCGATGGGCCTCCACTTTTCGTAGGGGCGCAGGCGTCCCGCCACCGCGCCGGGGAAATCGAGCTTGGGCGCCTGGCCCAGGCCGAGTTCCGTGTACTTCTCCCACATTTCCTTGTTTTCGATGCGCTGGGAGATCAGCGTCGTACCGATATTGCTCGACTTCTGGACCACCCCGGCCACGTCCAGCTTGCCATAGCCGTGGGTATCCGAGATGGTGCGCCCGTAGAAATTCATGCGGCCACCGCCGGTGTCGACCACGGTCGAAGGCTGCACGCGGCCCAGGTCCAGCGCCAGCGCGATCGAGAACGGCTTGATCGTCGAACCCGGCTCGAAGGTGTCGGTCAGCGCGCGGTTGCGCAGACGGGCCCCGGTCAGGGTCTCGCGATGATTGGGGTTGTAGGTCGGCATGTTCGCCAGGGCGAGGATTTCCCCGCTGCGGGTGTCCACCACGATGGCGGCACCCCCCTTGGCCTTGTGGCGCTCGACGGCTTCTTGCAACTGCGAAAACACTAGGTACTGCACCCGGGTATCGATGGACAGGGTCAGGTCGTGACCATTGGCGGGCGCGCGCACGGCCTGCACATCCTCGACCACCCTGCCCAGGCGGTCCTTGATGACACGGCGGCTGCCCGCGCGGCCAGCCAGCTGCGAATTGTAGGCCAGCTCGATGCCTTCCTGCCCGCGATCCTCGACGTTGGTGAAACCCAGCACATGGCCGAGCACCTCGCCCTCGGGGTAGTAGCGCAACGTCTCGCGCTGCTGGTGGATGCCATCCAGGCCCAGCGCCGCCACTTTCTCGGCCACGTCCACCGGCACCTGCCGCTTCAGGTAGACGAAGGTCTTGTCTTCGTTGGCCAGCTTGCGCTGCAGGTCGCGCACCGGCGTCTCCAGCAACTTGGCCAGCTCGGCCAGCTTGCCCGGGGGCGCCTTGACGTCCTCGGGGATGGCCCAGACCGCGCGCGCCGGCACGCTGGATGCCACCACGACCCCGTTGCGGTCGGTGATCTTGCCGCGCGAGGCCGGCAGCACCAGCGTGCGGGCGTAGCGCGACTCGCCCTGCTTCTGCAGGAACTCGTTCGACAGGCCCTGCAGGTACAAGGCCCGGACGACCAGCGCCGTGAATCCGGCGAACAGCAGGAACAGCACGAAGCGCGACCGCCACGCGGGCAGCTTCAGGTTCAGGACGGGATTCTCGGACGAGAAACGGACGCGGCGCTTCATCGCGCACCTCCCGCTTTCGGCTTGGCCGGCAGGGGAACGCCCGGCGGACCATAGGGCAACAGGGCCGGACCGCTCTGCGCATCGCGCGATTGCGCGAGATAGATGGTGCGCGCGGGCGTGACCGGCTCCATCTTCAGTGTCGTGCGGGCCACGTTATCGATCAACGCGTGCTTGGCATGGTCGGTCTGCTCGAGCTGCAGCCGGCGCCAGTCGACATCGAGATCGCGCGCCACGGCCTGGACACGCTCCAGTTCGACGAACAGGCTGCGCGCCTTGTACTGGCTGCTGACCAGGGACAGTGCGCACCCCACAAGGGCCACCGTCAGGACGAAGAGCAGGCGACCCATTGCCGGTCTCCTATGCGCAGGCGGACGAACGGACGCGCGGCGTGCGCGTCCGGGCCGGCGGGCGCCGCTTGCCGGCGGGCGCCTCGGGCGTCTTGACAAAGGCCCTGCCGCCTTCGGCGGGCAAGGCCGTATGGGTACGCTCGGCCACCCGCAGCACCGCCGAGCGGGCGCGGGGGTTGCCGGCGACCTCTGCCTCGGTGGGCAGGATGCGGCCGATGGCGGCCAGCACCGGCTGCGGCCGCTCGCTCTCGCGCAGCGGCAGGCGGGCGGTTTCCGCCCCGGGCCGGGCCGCGGCGGCGATGAACTGCTTGACGATGCGGTCTTCCAGCGAATGGAAGCTGATCACCGCCAGCCGGCCACCGGGCGCCAACAGGTCGAGCGCCGCGGCTAGCGCACGCGGGAGCTCTTCAAGCTCCTGATTGAGGTGAATCCGTAGAGCCTGAAAGGTGCGGGTCGCTGGATGCTGGCCCTTCTCCCGCGTGCGGACTGCACCAGCCACGATGTCGGCAAGCTCGCCTGTGGTCGTGACAGGCCGTTTCTCGCGGCTAGCTGCAATCGCCTTTGCAATCTGGAAAGCAAACCGTTCTTCACCATAGCGTGCTATGACCTCCCGCATGTCATCGATGCTCGCGTGGGCGAGCCATTGCGCGGCGGTTTCGCCGCGCGTCGTATCCATCCGCATATCGAGCGGGCCGTCGCGCATGAAGGAAAACCCACGCTCGGCGTCGTCGATCTGCGGAGAAGAAATACCCAGGTCCATCATCAGGCCGCTGATGCTGGCGATCCCCAGCCGGGACAGCTCCCCGGCCAGTTCGCCGAAACCCTCGTGCACGACCGTCACCCGGCCGTCCTGGTCGGCCAGCGCGCGCGCCACCGAAATCGCCTGCGGATCCTTGTCGAACACCACCAGCCTGGCCTCGGGGCCGAGCCGCGCGAGCAATTCGCGCGAGTGGCCGCCCCGGCCGAAAGTGGCGTCGACCCATACCCCGGCGCCAACGCCGCCGGCGGGTACGGCCAACGCGTCTATCGTCGGCTCGAGCAGGACGGGCCGATGCAGGAATGGGGTCGTCACGGCGTCAGAAAGAAAACTGGTTCAGGACTTCGGGCATGCCCTGCGCCAGCATTTCCTGCTCGCGCTGGGCCAGAACGGCTGCGTCCCACAACTCGAAGTGCGCGCCCAGGCCGAGCAGCATCACCTCGCGCGTCAGGGCGGCGGCGGTGCGCAGTTCGGGCGCGATCAGGATGCGGCCCGCGCTATCGAGCTCCACATCCTGGGCGTTGCCCAGCAGCAGCCGCTGCAGCGCGCGCGCCTGCATTGGAAATGCGGCGATCTGCTCGCGCTTCACCTCCCAGATGGGACGGGGGTAGATCAGAAGGCAACCGTCGGGGTGCCGGGTCAGGGTCAGGCGGCCTTCGGCCTGCACCATCAGCGCGTCACGATGCCGGGTAGGGATGGACACCCTTCCCTTCGCATCGAGCGTCAGCGCGCTGCTGCCCTGAAACACGGCTTCTCACCCCACTTTTTTGCACAAAATTCTACTATTTCCCACTCTAAATGAGCGATTACGCGGGGTCAAGCCGCCCGAACACAGTTTCTTCATTAGTAACAAGGACTTAGGCGCACTTCCTCGAAGCTTCACATTGCGAAATGTTCTATGAAATCAGTGCATTGGCATTTGAAGTGAAGGTGTCGTCTGAAGAAAAATCAGGAAAGTGACAGAGATAGGGCAACAAGGTAACAAAACAATGCCCTTGCCCCAGGCGCCACGCGGGTCCCGCGCCCGCGGTCCCCGGCTCCCGCGCGCCCGACTAGCGTATTCCTACGACTAGGCCCGGCATGCGCGGCTGGAAATAATGGCCTCCATAACGACATGCGCCGTCCCACCGGGACCGGCGCCACCAAGGAGACGCCATGGAGACCCCCTGCATCGTGGGATGGGGCCACACCCCGTTCGGCCGCCTGGACCACTTCGACCTGGAAGGACTGATGGTCGAATCCGCGCGCCTGGCGCTGGCCGACGCCGGACTGCGGGCACGGGACGTGGACGCGGTATTCGTGTCCCACTTCAACGCCGGCATGGTGCCGGACGGCTTCGCCTCGTCGCTGCCCTTCGGCGCCGACGACGATTTCCGCTTCACGCCCACGGTGCGCCTGGAGAATGCCTGCGCCTCGGGCTCGGCCGCCATCCATGCCGCGCTCGATGCCATCGGCTCGGGCCGGGTCCGCATCGCCCTGGTGGTGGGCGCCGAGAAGATGACGGCCGCCGACGGCCCGGCGGTGACGGCGGCGCTGGCCCGCGCGAGCTACCACCGCGAGGAAGGCGCGCGTGGCCTGACCTTTCCCGGCATCTTCGCCCTGATCGCGCGGGAGTATTTCGCCCGCCACGGCGACCACGGCGCCACGCTGGCGCGGATCGCCGCCAAGAACCACGCCAACGGCGCACGCAACCCGCTCGCCCACTTGCGCCGGGACCTGGGCTTCGATTTCTGCAACACGGTGTCCGAGCGCAACCCCATCATCGCCGCGCCGCTGCGCAAGACCGACTGCTCCACCGTCGCCGACGGCGGCGCCGCGCTGGTGCTGGCCGCCGCCCCGCTGGCACGCGGCTTCCGCCGCGCGGTGCGCTTCCGCTCGGCCACCCAGGTCAACGACTTCCTGCCCATGTCGCGGCGCGATCCGGCCGCCTTCGAAGGGCCGAGGCGGGCCTGGCGGCGGGCCCTGGACGACGCCGGCATCGGCATCCGCGATCTCGACCTGGCCGAAGTCCACGACTGCTTCACCATCGCCGAACTGCTCAGCTACGAAGCCATGGGCCTGGCCGAGGCCGGCCAGGGCGCCCGCTGCCTCGACGACGGCACGGTGGCCCCGGGCGGCGCGCTGCCCGTCAATCCTTCCGGAGGCCTCAAGGCCAAGGGTCACCCGGTCGGCGCCACGGGCGTGTCCATGCACGTCATGGCGGCCATGCAATTGTGCGGCGAAGCCGGGGACATCCAGGTGCCCGGCGCGGAACTGGCCGGCGTCTTCAATATGGGCGGCTCCGTCGTCGCCAACTATGTCAGCGTGCTGGAACGCGCTGCCTAGGACCGATCCCGATGAATGTTGTCCAGTTGCTGGTCCGCGCCGCGCGGACTCATGGCGATCGCCCGGCCCTCTATCGCGGCGCCTCGCGGCTGCTCGATTACCGGGGGCTTGCCGCGCGCGCGGCGGCCATCGCCGGCGCCCTGCGCGGCCACGGCCTCGTGCCCGGCGACCGCGTGGCGCTGTTCATGGCCAATTGCCCGGAATACCTGGAAGCCATGTACGGCGCCTGGTGGGCCGGGCTGGCCATCGTTCCCATCAATGCCAAGCTGCATCCACGCGAGGCGCTGTTCATCCTGGAACATGCCGGGGCCGGCGCGCTGTTCGCCAGCCCGGAACTGGCCTCGGGCCTGCTGCCGCTGCTGGACGAGGCGCCGGCGATCCGCCACGTGTTCGAGACCGGCACGGCCGGCTACCGGGAACTCCTGGGCGCCATCCCCGTGCCGCCCGCGCCGCGCCGCCCCGAAGACCTCGCCTGGCTGTTCTACACCTCGGGTACCACCGGGCGCCCCAAGGGGGTCATGCAGACGAACCGGATGCTGCTGGCCATGACGGCCTGCTATTTCTCGGACGTCGATCCGGTGGACGCGGGCGACGCCGCCGTCTATGCCGCGCCCATGTCCCACGGCGCGGGACTGTACAGCCTGCCCCACATGGCCGCGGCGGCGCGCCACGTGGTGCCGGAGTCCGGCGGCTTCGACCCCGCGGAGCTGGCCGGACTGGCGGCCAGCGTGGACCGGCTGTCGATGTTCGCGGCCCCGACCATGGTCAAGCGGCTGGTGGCCCACGTCGAGTCGGCGGACGCCGACCCCTCCGGCTTCAAGACCATCGTCTACGGCGGCGGCCCCATGTATGTCGAGGACATCCGGCGGGGGCTGGCCGTGATGGGCGACCGCTACGTCCAGATCTACGGCCAGGGCGAATCGCCCATGACGATCACGGCGCTGTCGCGCCGGCAATTGGCCGACCGCGGGCACCCACGCTGGCTGGACCGCCTGGCCTCGGTGGGCCATGCCCAGTCGCAGGTGGAGATGCGCGTGGCCGACGAACGCGGTGAACCGCTGCCGGACGGCGAGATCGGCGAGGTCCAGGTGCGCGGCGACGTGGTCATGGCCGGCTACTGGCGCGACCCCGAAGCCAGCGCGCGGGCGCTGCGCGGCGGCTGGCTGTGGACCGGCGACGTGGGCGCGCTGGACAGCGAAGGCTTCCTGACGCTGAAGGACCGCTCCAAGGACGTCATCATCTCGGGTGGCTCGAATATCTATCCGCGCGAGATCGAGGAAGTGCTGCTCGCCCATCCCGGCGTGTCCGAAGTCGCGGTGGTCGGCGCCCCCGACCCGGAATGGGGCGAAGAGGTCGTGGCCTTCGTCGTGCCCCGGGACGGCGCGGCGCCGGACCCGGCGGCGCTGGACGGACTGTGCCTGGACCGCATCGCGCGCTTCAAGCGCCCCAAGCGCTACCGTTTCGTCGATGCACTGCCCAAGAACCACTACGGCAAGGTTCTGAAAACCGAGCTCAAGGCCGCGCTTGCCGGCGGCCGCAACGAGCCTGCCCCCCCCAAGGAGACGACATGAAGACCCCTGTTGCACGCTTGACCGGCCGCGCCGCGCTGGCCCTGGCGCTGGCCGCCTCGTGGCCCGCCCACGGATCGGAGAAGAACTTCCCCACCCGCCCGGTGAAAGTCATCATCCCGTTCGCCGCCGGCACCTCGCCCGACGTGGTCATGCGCATCGTCGGCCAGAAGCTGGGGGACATCTGGGGGCAGCCCTTGATCGTCGAGAATCGTCCGGGCGCCGGCGGCGCCATCGGCGCAACCGCGGTCGCCCAGGCCCAGCCCGACGGCTACACCCTGCTCTACACCGTCAACTCGGTACTATGCGCCAACCCCCACTTGTACGGCAAGCTGGGCTACGACGCCTTCAAGAGCTTCGCGCCGGTGTCGCTCATGGTGAACCTGGGCTACGTGCTGCTGGCCAGGAGCGACCTGGGCGTCAACAACGTCGCCGAGATGGTCGCCTATGCCAAGAAGAACCCCGGCAAGCTCACCTACGGCTCCGCCGGCAACGGTTCGGGCAACCATATCGTGATGGAGCTGCTGACCAGCATGACCGGCACCAGCATGCTGCACGTCCCCATGAACACGAACAAGGTGCTGGCACTGCTCAGCGGACAGATCGACCTGGCCATGGAGCCCTACACCAATGGCGTGGCCGCGGCCCGGGACGGCAAGGTCCGGCCGCTGGCGGTGACGCTGGCCAGGCGCAGCGAGAACATCCCGGACGTGCCGACCGTGGGCGAGACCGTGCCCGGCTACGTGGCCGACGCCTGGCACGGCCTGTTCGCCACCGCGGGCACGCCCCCCGAGGTCGTGGACAAGATCAGCGCCGACGTCGCGCGCGTGCTGGCCATGCCGGACGTGCGCCAGCGCCTGGCCACCGCCAGCCTGGAGCCGGTAGGATCCACGCCCGCCGAGCTGCGCGACATCGTGCGGCGCGACTATGACAAATGGGGCGCGGTCATTCGCAACGCCAACATCCGGCTCGATTGAGCCTCCACCAGTGAATACATATAGAACGCAGAACAACCAGAAGGAGACGACATGACGACCTCGACCGCCAAATGGCGCTTCACCAAGGGCTTGCACGACCTGGGCAACGGTCTGCACGCCTACCTCGTGCCCGACGGCAGCTGGGGCTGGTCCAACGCCGGGCTGATTTCCGACGGTGGCGAATCGCTGCTGGTCGACACCCTGTTCGACCTGCCCATGACCTCCGAGATGCTGGCCAGCATGCGCGACGCCGTGCCCGCCGCGAAGCGGATCGGCGCCCTGGTCAACACTCACGGCAACGGCGACCACACCTTCGGCAACCAGTTGCTGGAGGGATCGCGCATCATCGCGTCCAACGGCTGCGTGGAGGACATGAAGCACCGCCCGCCCGAACAGTACGCCGGATGGCAGAAGGACTGGCCGAGCATGGGCATGGCCGGCAAGTTCTGGCAAGAGGTGATCGGTTCGCGATTCGACTTCAGCGGCATCCGCCTGACGCTGCCCACCGAAACCTTCGACCACCGCATGGACCTCAAGGTCGGCGACAAGGAAGTCCAGCTCATCGAAGTCGGCCCGGCCCATACCCGAGGCGACGTCCTGGTCTACGTACCGCAGGACCGCACCGTTTTCACCGGCGACATCATGTTCGTCGGCGCCCATCCGGCCATCTGGACCGGCCCGGTCTCGAACTGGATCGCCGCCTGCGACCGGATGCTGGGCTGGGACGTCGAGACCATCGTGCCCGGCCATGGCCCGATCACGGATAAGGACGGCGTGCGGGAATTCCGCGATTATCTGATCTACCTGCTGGCCGAGTCCCGCCGCTGCCTTGAGGCGGGCATGTCCTTCGAGCAGGCGGTGGACGCCATTTCGATGGACCGCTGGGCGAACTGGGGCGAGGACGAACGGCTATGCGTCAATGTCTACGCCTGCTACCGCGAAATCTCGGGCGGCGCCCTCCCGGCGCCGAACGTCATGGACATGCTGGCGCTGATGGGTAAACGCCATTTCGCGCGCAAGCCGCACGCCTGCGGACACGACCACTGCGACGGGAACCACTCATGAAACTGACCACCTTCCTCGCTCCCGGCGGCGCGGCGCACATCGGCGCGCTCCTGCCCGGCGAAACCACGATCTCGGACTTCACCGTGGCCGACGCGGCGCCCTATTTCCGCAGCATGCTGGACCTGATCGACGCCGGGCCGGCGGCGCTCGACCACGCACGCCGGCTGGTGGAACGCCCCACCGCCACCCACGCGGTATCGGCCGTGGCCCGCCAGGCGCCGCTGCCCCAGCCGCGCCGCCTGCGCGACTGCCTGTGCTTCGAGACGCATTTCCGGCAATCGCGCGCCAACCGCCATCTGTTCGGCATCGGCACGCAGCGGCTGGATCCGGCCTCGGTCGAGCTGCCCCGCGTCTGGTACGAGCGCCCCATCTACTACAAGGGCAATCCCTTCAGCGTGGTGGGCGACGGCGCCGACGTGCACTGGCCCGCGTATTCGCGGGTCATCGACTACGAACTGGAGATCGGCATGGTCACCTCGCGCGGAGGCAAGAACATCCCCGCGGCCGAGGCCGCCTCCCACATTTTCGGCTACACCATCTTCAACGATTTCTCGGCGCGCGACGCCCAGTACACCGAAATGCAGGGCGGCCTGGGCCCGGCCAAGGGCAAAGACTTCGATACAGGCAATGCCATGGGTCCCTGGCTGGTCACCGCCGACGAGATCGCCGATCCCCAGGCCCTGACCATGATCACCCGGGTCAACGGCGAGGAATGGTCGCGCGGCAACTCCCGGGACATGCACCATACCTTCCTGGACATCCTGGCCTACGTCTCGTCCGACGAGACCCTGTACGCAGGCGAGGTGCTGGGATCGGGAACCGTGGGCGGCGGCTGCGGCAACGAACTGGGCCGCTTCCTGAAGGACGGCGACATGCTGGAACTGGAAGTCAGCGGACTGGGAACGCTGCGCAACCGCATCGTCGCGCCGCACGTCCCGTCGCCACCGCCCTTCCCCATCCACATCCCCGTCTAGGGACAGGACGCTAAGGCAGCCCCAGCAGCCGGGAGATGAGCTCGCCCACGGTCCGGGCCTCGAGCTTGCGCATCAGGCGCAGGCGATAGGTCTCGACCGTGCGCGGGCTCAGCGCGAGGTCCCTGGCGATCTGCTTGCTGGTCCGTCCGGCCAGGATTTGCGCCGAGATCTCCCGCTCGCGCGGGGTCAGCGCCATGCCCACCGGGCGCCGCGGACGCAAATCCTCGAACACCCAGATGGCGCAGGCATAGGGTTGGGCCGGGTCCACCGGCTGGCCGGACACCGCGCACCAGAACAGCTCGCCGTTGCGATGGACCATGATGCGTTCATCGCGGTGGATGCCCTCGGCCAGCATGCTGCGCACGCCGCGCGCGCCGATGTCTTCGTACTCGGCATGGGACGGATACAGCATCTCGGTGGTCTGCCCCACCAGTTGCTGGCGGCTGTAGCCGAACATGCCGGCGAACGCGCGGTTGCAGCGCTCGATGACGCGGTCGCGCGTCACCAGCAGGCCGACCGGGGCCAGTTCGAAGGCAAGATCCGCGGGAGTGGGCAGGGCTGCGGTCATGGGGCTCGCGGCGAAGGGCTTGCCCCGGATGGACGGCCAGGCGCAAAGAATCAAGGCAAAGCAGATCGATAGGCCGGATTCTGTACACGGGCGTCGCCCGCGGGCAGTCATTCCTCTGGGCCGGCCGTTGCCGGACGGCTCTAGCCACCTACCCGCATGCTCGGGCGGACCGCCCTGTACGGCCGAAGCCGCGCGCATGCCTATTTGGTGTTGCTCCGGATGGAGGTTGCCGCGTTTCACCCTGCCACGACTCGCACGGTTGCCCGTGCGAACGGTACGGAGTGGCCGTACCGGTGCGGACAGCGTCCGCCCTCGCCGCAGACTCGTCTCTGTGGCCCTGTTCCTCGGCTTCGCGCCCGGGCTTGCGCCCCGGCGATCGCCGGACGGCCGTTAGCCGCCATCCTGTCCTGTGGAGTCCGGACCTTCCTCGATGCCCGAAGGCACCGCGACTGCCTGATCTGCTCTGCGCGGCTATTTTACCGCTGACGAGTGCGGCCGGGGCGGAAAACCTCGGAATCGTCGTAGAACCCTGGCGAAGTGTTGTCGGGCCACCAGCCGGGCAGCCCCAGCACCGGCAGCGGGCACAGGTCGCGCGCGGTAAAGAAGGGCCAGTTGTCCAGCCAGTCGGCCACCAGCCGGTCCACGGTGGTCCGCCGCTGCGTGGGCGAGGCGCGGAAATAGGAATCGTCGACCGGCACGATCAGCGTATGCGCGGTGATGGCCTTGTAGGGCCGCACCAGCTTTTCCAGCAGCCCGTGGCCGACCGCCCAGGGCTCTGTCTGCATCAGTGTCGCGGTGCGGCGCTCGACGAACAGCGTGCGCCAATCGAAGCGGCGCAGCGCCTGCGCCAGTTCGTCGCCGGAGCAGGCCAGCACCAGCCCGTTCTCGTCGAAGACCGTCACGGCATCCCGCAAGAGTCCCCTGCCCTCGGCGGCGGGCGCCTTCTTCAGCGTGCGCGCCTGCATCGCGTTCAGCCGCGCCTTGGTCTGCGGAAACGCGAGCCACGCCAGCCCGTTGAAAAGATCGTGCAGGTTGTCCCGCGTGGGAATGCGCCCGGTCTGGTGGATGTGCGCCTCATAGGCCCTGCCCTCGGGCAGGTCGGACTGGGGCGCGAACAACAGCGGCTTGCCCGAGGCCACCCGCATGCGCCCGCGTGCGCCGTGGCCCCCCTCGCCCGCCGTGAGCAGCCGGTTCAGGCGGTCGCACAAGGGCTCGTCGCCCGTGGGTGCCAGCATCTCGCCTTTGTGGGCGATGCCGGCGAACCAGGGCTGGCCCCAGTCGATGTGGGTCAGATCGAGACCCGCCATGGCAGGGTCTCCCCGCTGGCCAGCGGTACGATGGTCTGCTGGCCGAACGACAATTCGTCGGGAATGCGGAAGGGCTCGCGCACCAGCGTGATCGTGCCCGTATTGCGCGGCAGCCCGTAGAAGTCGGGTCCGTGGAAGCTGGCGAAGGCTTCCAGCGCGTCCAGCTTGCCCGCGTCGTCGAAAGCCTTGGCGTACAGCTCCATGGCATGCAGCCCCGTGAAGCAGCCCGCGCAGCCGCAGGCGTGTTCCTTCAGCCCGCGCGCATGGGGCGCGCTGTCGGTGCCCAGGAAGAAGCGCGGGTTCCCGCTGGTGGCGGCCTCCACCAGGGCCTGGCGATGCGTCTCGCGCTTGAGCACCGGCAGGCAGTACCAGTGCGGGCGCATGCCGCCCTGGAACAGGGCATTGCGGTTGTACAGCAGGTGCTGGGGCGTGAGGGTGGCCGCGATCGGGCCCTCGGCGTCGCGCACGTACTGCGCGGCGTCGGCCGTCGTGATGTGCTCGAACACCACCTTCAGCGCCGGGAAGGCCCGGCGCAGGGGAATCATGACCTGGTCGATGAAGACCTGTTCGCGATCGAACACGTCGATGGCGGGATCGGTGGCCTCGCCATGGGTCAGCAGTGGCATGCCGGCCTTTTCCATGGCTTCCAGCACCTTGGCGCAACGGCCCAGCAGGTCCGTCACGCCGGCATCCGAGTTCGTGGTCGCGCCGGCCGGATACAGCTTGACCGCCTGGATCGCGCCCGACTCGCGGGCACGCCGGATTTCCTCGGGCGCCGTATTGTCGGTCAGGTACAGCGTCATCAGCGGCGTGAACGCATCCGGCCCGATGCCGCGCTTGCCGAGCGCCGCCACGATGCGGTCCCGGTATGCCAGCGCCTGGGCCGTGGTGGTGACCGGCGGCTTCAGGTTGGGCATGATGATGGCGCGGGCGAACTGGCGCGCGGAGTGCGCGGCGACGGCTTCGAGCGCCTCGCCGTCGCGCAGGTGCAGGTGCCAGTCGTCGGGGCGGGTGATGGTCAGCGTGGAAGTAGTCATGGATGCGGCCAAGGGCGTATCGGAGGATCGGCCGGCGCGGGCGCGTACGCCGCACCCGCGCCGGCCCGGTTGCCCTCATTTTACGGCCCGAACCGCGCCTGGCGCCAATCCTCGCGCCCCAGGCGCCTGCTCACGCCAACCGGCGCCTCGCACGCAGGCGACAGCCTAGTCCACGACCGGCATGCTGCGTTCGACCAACGAGGCCATGATGCCCGCGCCCAGGGGAATCACCGCGTCGTTGAAATCGTAGTTGCTGCTGTGCAGGAAGCAGCCCTGTTCCGCCCCGCCCTGCCCCAGCCGGAAGTAGGCCCCCGGCCGTCCTTGCAGCATGAACGAGAAATCCTCGGCTCCCATCGACGGCGTCAGGTCGCGGATGACGTTCTCCCTGCCCAACATCGCGGTCGCCACGTCGGCCACGAAGTTGGCTTCCCGCGGCGTGTTGATGGTGGCCGGATAGATGCGGTCGTACTTGAGCGTGGCGGTGGCGCCGAACGCGGCCGCGATCGACGAGGACAGGTCCCGCAGCCGCGTCTCGACCATTTCCTGCACCGTGCGGCGGAAGGTCCGGACCGTGCCCACCAGGCGCGCCTCGCGCGGAATCACGCTCATCGCGCCCGGATGGCCGGCCTGCACGGAACAGATCGACACCACCGCGGAATCCAGCGGATTGACGTTGCGCGCGACGATGGACTGCGTCGCCGTGATGATCTGGCCCGCCACCACGACCGGGTCGATCGTCTGGTAGGGATGCGCGCCATGGCCGCCCTTGCCCTCGATCACGATCTCGAAGCGGTCCGAAGCGGCCATCATGGGTCCGGGATTGATGCCGACCTTGCCCGCCGGCAGCCCCGGCCAGTTGTGGAGCGCGTAGATTTCGTTACAAGGAAAGATGTCGAACAGCCCATCTTCCATCATGGCGCGCGCCCCGCCCAGTCCTTCCTCGGCCGGTTGGAAGATCAGCACCGCGGTGCCGTCGAAGTTGCGTGTCCTGGACAGATAGCGGGCCACACCCAGCAGGATGGTGGTGTGGCCGTCATGGCCGCAGCCGTGCATCAGGCCCGGCTTGCTGGAACGGTGCTCGAAGGCGTTGTCCTCGGCCATCGGCAACGCGTCCATGTCGGCCCGCAGGCCGATCATGCGACCGCTGTCGCAGCGCCGGCCCCGGATGACGCCGACCAGGCCGGTCTTGCCTATGCCCCGGTGCACCTCCACGCCCAGCAGCTCCAACGCCTTGGCGACGATACCCGAGGTGCGCACCTCTTCGAATCCGAGCTCGGGATGCGCGTGCAGGTCGCGCCGCAGCAGCGTCAGATCATCGTGAAACTTGCGTATTGCTTCCAGCGGCGAACGCAACGCCACCCCAGCTTCCATTCCTGCTCTCCGGTCCTGCGGCCGCTCCGCGGCCCGAATGTCAATCGATAACCGGGCCGTCCGGGAGTTCCCCCAGCGCGGTACGACTTGGTGTCAAAAGCTGAATGTCGCCATACCAGCTTTCGGCGTAGCCTCGGGTGTTGTCCGTGTCGGTCATGACCCCCACGCCGACCAGCGTGCCGGGCGCTTCTCCGAACAACTCGATGTAGTCCTGCACATAGTTGCGCTCGTAATCGAGCCAGCGGCCCGTGCGCCCGGGACCGGACTCGACCACTTTCAGGCGGATGCGGGACGTGTGGGCATTGGCCAGGTTGGCGCCCACCGGCTTGCCGGAATCCCAGGTGTAGATGAGGGTGGCGTAAGGCACTTCGCGCCCCAGCAGCATGCGCGCGGTCTCGGCCAGCATCTGGTCCCGCAGCGGCAGTTTGCGCCAGTCGCCGTCGAAAGCCAGCACCAGCCGCGCCGGCGCGTCCTCGGTCTCGGGGCGGGAACTGTCGGCGCGGTCTATCATCGCGTCGGTGCGCCAGGACCAGCGCACATAGGGCACCTGGGCGGCCGGCAGGTTCACCGGCACCCACATACCGCTCGCGGCGGACTCCGCCACGGCATGCAGCACCGGACGCTCCTGTCCGCCCACCTTGGCGCGGGCGACCTGGTAGCGGGTCTTGGTCTTGTCGGGCCGGATGATCCAGGGCCGCCATCCCGCCGGGGCCTCGCCCACGGCCGATGGAGACTGCGACAGCATCAGCGCCGCGGCGCCCGTCGCCGGTTCCGCCAGGTCTTCCCGCTGGGAGGCGGGACCGGCACAGCCCGCGAGCAGCGTCGCGAAAGCCAGCAGAAAACCGGACGACCGGAAACGAAACGGAACAGATGCAGACATCGGCGGGCACATCCCGACAGGGGCGTAGACGGCAATGTGACCATTCTACCGGCCATCGCTCCCCCCCAAGCGTTGCATCCCCGTCGAAAACCCCGGGGAAACGCCCTTTCTGTTGGAATTTTGTTGTGGCTTTGCCCAGCAAGGCGATATGCTGCGCTCGCGGGGTTATTCCGCAGTTCTGGAGTCTGCCTCTCGCGCACTGCGGTGTGGCCCTGCCTACGATCTGACGATTGAACCCCTTTTTAGGAGTACAGCATGGCCACAGCCAAGAAGGCGCCGGCGAAAAAAGCCGCGCCCGCCAAGAAAGCCGCTCCGGCTAAAAAAGCCCCGGCCGCCAAGAAGGCCGCTCCGGCCAAGAAGGCCGCGACCAAGGCTCCCCGCAAAGTCAACGCAGCCTTCCTCAAGCCCATGACCCCCAGCGCCACGCTGGCCGCCATCATCGGCCCCGCCCCGCTGCCGCGCACCGAAGTCACGCGCAAGATCTGGGAATACATCAAGAAGCACAAGCTGCAGGATCCCAAGGCCAAGCGCAACATCAACGGCGATGCCAAGCTCAAAGAGCTGTTCGGCAAGCCCAGCGTCGACATGTTCGAGCTGACCAAGATCGTCAACGCGCACCTGAAGTAAAAAGGTCGCCCCGGCTTAGCGGGGCTCCCGCCAGCGCCCGGCCGACGCGGTCCGGGCGCCTTTCCGGCCGCGCCCGGCCTAGGTGCCGGCCCCCGTGCCGCGCAGGACCAGGATCTTCCCCTGCCTCGCGTCGGTCAGCAAATACAGTTCGCCCGCCGGCCCCATCACGACATCGCGAATCCGGTCACCCAGGTCGGTCAGCAGACGCTCTTCGCGCACCACTTTCCCACCGTCCAGTTGCAAGCGTATCAGCGCCTGTCCGCTCAGCGCTCCGGTAAACAGACTGCCCGTCCACGACGGAATGGCCTGGCTGGTATAGAACGCCAGCCCGCTCGGCGACACCGACGGCACCCAGCTGTGCAAGGGCGCCTCGAAGCCGGGCGGCGATGCCTCCTGCCCGATACGCCCGCCGCCGTACTCCTCGCCATACGTGTACAAGGGCCAACCGTAGTTCTTGCCCGCCCGGACGACGTTCAGCTCGTCACCGCCCTGGGGGCCGTGTTCGACCATCCACAGTTCGCCGGTGCGGGGATTCAGCGCCGCCCCCTGGGGATTGCGATGTCCCAGCGACCAGATCTCGGGCAACGCGCGATTGTCGCCAGCGAATGGATTGTCGCGCGGCACGCCGCCATCGTCGTTGATCCTCACCACCTTGCCGTGATGCGTGTTCAAACCTTGCGCGTCCGGCCTCGTCTGGCGGCTGGAACGTTCACCCAGCGTGATGAGCAGCTTGCCGTCGCGCGCGAAGACGAGGCGCGAACCGAAGTGCAGCGTGCTGGCGAACTTGGGTGCCTGGCGGAAAACGACCGTGGAATCGGCAAACCGCCATTGGCCTGCATCCTGCACCAGCCTGCCACGAGCCACGGCCGTGCTGTTGCCTCCTTCGCCGGCCTCGGCGTAACTCAGATAGACCAGGCCATTGCGCGCGAAGTCGGGGTGCAACACCACGTCCAGCAGGCCGCCCTGGCCCCGCGCATCGACCTTGGGCGTACCCGCGACCGGTGCTGACAGCTCCCCGCGGCCGGACACCACCCGCAAGCGCCCCGGACGCTCGGTGACCAGCGCGCCGCCCTGGGGCAGCAGAGCCAATCCCCAGGGATGCTCCAGGCCGTCCACCCAGGTCGACAGTTGCACCCCGGCGGGCAACGCCGCGCGGGTCATGGGCACGTCCTTGCCCGGCCTCGCGGGCTGGGCCCACCCCGTGGTGGCCATTGCCATGCCAAGAGCCGCCATCCATCCCGCCAGCAAGCGCACTGCTTTCATGTCGTTCTCCTTGTCCGCGATCCTTTCTTGACCGGGAAAAGGAGACAGCCGTTCCCTTCTCCTGGACAAGCGGTCGCCATGACAAGCGCGGTCAGCGGTGGCGGGGTAGAAAGACAAAACCCCCGGCCGGTATTCCGGTCGGGGGTTTTGAGGGTAAGGTAGCCTGACGATGACCTACTTTCACAGA
>Ga0182747_1001145_pt1 | contig 21490 bp, 25 predicted proteins | sample eDN3rd30CBELigBY_FD_128526 | JGI IMG/M metagenome (GOLD analysis project Ga0182747, IMG submission 128526) | Enriched backyard soil microbial communities from Emeryville, California, USA - eDNA 3rd pass 30_C BE-Lig BY (version 2) (version 2) | ecosystem: Environmental > Terrestrial > Soil >...
AAAATGTCTAGATTTGCGCCTGACGCAGGCTATCATCTGACGTATGTGCCTAGTTTGGCAGTGTGCTCCTGCGCTGCGGTAGCTGCTCGTCGCAAATAAACATTGCCCAATTACCCCGTGATTGGGCATCCGAATATGCGCCTGACGCAGGCTATCGGCGCAGACAAAACCCGTCACATCTGACGTATGTGACGGGTTTTGTTGTCACCATTTGTATTTTCTTGTATCATATTAGAAGATGTAAGGGGGGACGCTGGTGGATAATAATGAATCTAAAAAACAAGAGATGATAGAAAAAATGAAAATCCGTAAAAAAGAGGGACGAGTTGTACGTCGCATTGTGACTATCGTGACGCTAGTTATTTTGTTGATCGTTGGAATTGTTGGAGTGAGCGGTTATTTCTATGTGAAGTCTGCTTTGGAACCGATTGATTCGGAAGCGACTGCTGAAATTCCGGTAGAAATTCCGATGGGATCAGGGATATCGACAATTTCTTCGATTCTAGAAGAAAATGGTGTTATTAAAAATGGACGTATTTTTAAATATTACACAAAGTTTAAAAATGAATCGAATTTCCAGGCAGGTGATTACATAATGACTCAGTCCATGACACTCGATGAAATTATCGAAAGCTTAAAAACTGGCAAGGTTTACCGTGAACCGGTATTTTCTATTACGGTTCCAGAGGGATTAACTTTGGAACAAATTTCGGAAATTATCGCTAAAAATACGGAGTACACTGCCGATGAGGTTATGGGATTGGTTACAAGCGAGGAATTTATTCGAAATATGATTGCGACATACCCTGATTTAATAACAGAGGATGTATTAAACAGTAATATTCGCTATGCATTAGAAGGTTATTTATACCCATCAACATATCCTTTCTATGAGGAGAAACCTTCTTTGCAGGAGATTGTTACAACGATGGTTTCTTTAACAAATGATGTTGTCATGCAATATACTGGTTTGCTTGAAGACAAACAGATGACCCCGCATCAACTGTTAACTTTTGCATCATTGCTTGAGGAAGAAGCCACAGCCCAGACTGATCGCGAAACGATTGCCAGTGTATTCTACAATCGTTTAGAAGCAGAGATGCCATTACAAACTGACCCGACTGTTTTATATGCATTGGGTTCTCATAAAGATCGTGTGTTATATGAGGATTTAGAAGTAGACAATCCATATAACACTTATGTGATTCAAGGGCTGCCGCCTGGCCCGATTGCAAATGCAGGCAAGGTTTCTATTGAGGCGGCGCTTAATCCGACAGATACAGACTATTTATATTTCTTGGCTGATACAGAAGGAAACAATCATTTTGCTAAGACTTATGATGAGCATTTACAGAATATCAACAAATTTTTAGATCAATAACTGGTAAAAATGAGAAGGAAACGAGTAATTTTATTATTTTACGAAAAAGTTTTGAATGAAAACTTTTCAGCGGTAGAATGATAAAGAATTATTCGCTTTCCTTCTATTTTCGTGATATTATAAGTTGTGATTTTTTGAAAAGATAGAAGAAAAGTAGTATGTTTTGGAATATTAAAATAACTCAAATAGAGATTCTTGCTACTTTCATCCTGTTTTCTTCTATATTTTCCTTATAAATAAATAACTATCTATTTTCTATCGAAAAGGGGTTCACATAATGGAGATTTCAAATACTTATATAGAATCCTTTATTCATCCGCGTAATGAGTTATTAATGGAGATGGAACAGTATGCCAAAGACCATCATGTTCCGATTATGCAATTATCGGCAATCGATGTGTTAAATCAGCTGCTTCGCATTCAAAATCCATCTAGTATATTAGAAATAGGAACTGCTATTGGCTACTCGGCACTGAGAATGGCGAATGCTCTACCAAATTGTACAATTGTCACTGTTGAAAGGGACCCGGAACGAGTATCTCTTGCAAAGCAATTTATTGCCCGTTCGGAAAGCACTGATCGAATTACAGTGATCGAAGGTGATGCGTTGGAAGTGGATGTGGAAAGTGTTCAATCTACTTTTGATGCTGTTTTTATTGATGCTGCGAAAGGTCAATATATGCGCTTTTTTGAGAAGTATTCTCCATTAGTTCCTTCTGGTGGTATTTTATATATCGATAATATGTACATGCACGGATTATCTGATTTAGATATTAAAGAAGTACCGAGACGTAAAAGAACAATGATACGTAATTTGAAAACGTTTGCTGACTGGATTATGAAGCATCCAGATTTTGACAGTACATTTTTCCCGGTCGGCGATGGCTTATTAATCTGTTTAAAGAGGTGACGAATCATGAAAAAACCTGAACTATTAGTGACACCAAAGTCAGTAGATCATATTAAAGCATTGATCCAGATGGGAGCTGATGCTTTTGTTATTGGTGAACAACAATTTGGTTTGCGTCTAGCGGGTGAATTTTCAGTGAGTGACGTGGAGGCAGCTGCGAAACTAATCCACGAAGCAGGGAAAAAAGTGTATGTAGCCGTCAATGCTATTTTCCATAATGATCGTTTAGATGCGCTTGAGAGCTATTTAAAAGAAATGGAGCGAATCGGTGTAGATGCATTGCTTTTCGGGGATCCAGCTGTGGTAGTGGCTGTTCGGGAGCTGGAAATTACGATACCGCTGCACTGGAATCCTGAAACGATTGCAACAAATTGGTTCCAAGCAAATTATTGGAATGAGCGCGGAGCAAAACGTGCAGTCCTTGCTCGCGAACTTTCCATAGACGAAGTAATTGAAATTAAAGAACACGCAAAACCGGAAATTGAAGTTCAAGTTCATGGAATGACTTGTATGTTTCAATCCAAACGCTCACTTTTAGGTAATTATTTCCTCTATCGCGATGAAGTGATGGAAATCGAAAATCGTAAAGAAAACAAAAATATGTTCCTGCATGACAAAGAACGTAAAAATAAATATCCAATCTATGAAGATGTGAATGGTACCCATATTTTTTCTCCAAATGATATGTGCCTGATTGATGAATTAACAGAGCTTTTTGAAGCGGGAATCGATTCTTTGAAATTTGATGGTGTCCTACATACAGAGGCGTACATCAATACTGTAACGAATTGCTATCGTCAAGCGATTGATGCGTATTTTGAAAATGGCGAAGAAGCTTATGAGGACATGAAGGACGAGCTATTAGAGAAAATCGAAGAAATTCAGCCAGTATTGCGTCCATTAGATACAGGATTTATCTTTAAAGAAACAGTTTATTAGAAAGGAGCCTATAGCCTTGCTGCAACTAATAGAAAACGAAAAAATTCGTGAAACCGTTAATGGGAAACGTGTCATCACTAAAAAACCAGAATTGCTGGCACCAGCTGGAAGCCTAGAAAAGTTGAAAATAGCCGTTCACTATGGTGCGGATGCCGTGTTTATCGGCGGTCAAGAATTTGGCTTACGTTCTAATGCCGGGAACTTCTCAATTGAAGAAATGCGTGAAGGTGTTGAGTTTGCAAAAGAATACGGGGCAGTGATTTATGTTACAACGAACATTTTTGCCCATAATGAAAATATGGCTGGACTTGAAGAATATCTGCAAGCGATCGAGGGAGTAGGTGTAAGAGGGATTATTGTTGCGGATCCTTTAATTATTGAAACTTGCCGTCGTGTTGCTCCGAAGCTTGAAATCCATCTTTCAACACAGCAATCATTATCAAATTGGAAAGCTGTAAAGTATTGGAAGCAGGAAGGACTGCATCGTGTAGTATTAGCGCGTGAAGTTGGTGCAGAAGAAATGCTGAAAATGAAGGAAGAAGTCGATATTGAAATTGAAGCCTTCGTCCATGGTGCAATGTGTATTGCCTATTCAGGGCGATGTGTTTTATCCAATCATATGACTGCTCGAGATTCTAACCGCGGCGGCTGCTGTCAATCATGCCGTTGGGATTATGATTTATATGAAGAAGTTGATGGTGAAGAAAAAGCGCTATTTAACGAAGGTGATGCACCATTTGCCATGAGTCCGAAAGACTTAAAGCTAATTGAATCGATTCCGCATATGATCGAGCTTGGCATTGACTCACTAAAAGTTGAAGGGCGCATGAAATCAATTCACTATGTTGCAACAGTTATTTCTGTTTACCGTAAAGTTATAGATGCTTATTGTGCAGATCCGGATAACTTCAAAATTAAAAAAGAGTGGCTGGAAGAGTTAGATCGTTGTGCAAATCGTGCAACTGCCTCCAGTTTCTTTGAAGGGGAGCCGGGCTACGAGCAGCAAATGTTTGGAACTCATGCTTCAAAAATGAAATGGGACTTTGCTGGTCTGGTGCTTGATTATGATCAAGAAACACAAATGGTTACGCTACAGCAGCGCAACTACTTTAAACCTGGTGATACAGTTGAATTCTTCGGTCCAGATATTGAATCCTTCAAAATAGAAGTAGGTCAAATTTGGGATGAAAAAGGAAATGAAATCGAAGTAGCCAATCACCCATTGCAAATCGTGAAATTTAAGTGCGAGCGTCCGTTGTTCAACTACAACATGATGCGAAAGGAGAATAATTAATGTCCAAAAAGCGCCCTTTAGTAATAGGGATTGCAGGCGGTTCGTGTTCCGGTAAAACGAGCGTGACTCATGCCATCTATGATGTTTTTCGTGAGCATTCCGTTGTTGTAATTGAACAAGATTACTATTATAAAAATCAAAGCCATTTAACATTCGAAGAGCGTTTAAAAACAAATTATGACCATCCATTAGCGTTTGATAACGATCTACTATTAGAACATGTCAATAGCCTTCTAAAACGTAAAGCAATTGATAAACCGGTGTATGACTATGTAAATCATACTCGAGCAGATGAAGTAATCCATGTGGATCCAAAGGATGTTATTATTCTGGAAGGTATTCTAGTTCTGGAAGACAAACGTCTGCGTGATTTAATGGATATTAAATTATTTGTCGATACAGATTCAGATTTACGTATAATTCGTCGTATTGAGCGAGATATTAAAGAACGAGGCAGAACGATTGATTCTGTTATCGAACAATATCTAACAGCCGTTCGACCAATGCATAACTTATTCATAGAACCTACTAAACGATACGCAGATGTCATTATCCCTGAAGGTGGAGAAAATGAAGTTGCAATTGACTTAATGGTCACAAAAATTAAAACAATTCTTGAAACTACAACAATTGTGTAATATGATGAGTGAGTATTGGAATTAATTAGTATAAAAAATATATCCTTTTACTGGTGAATTCGGTTAATAGTTAAGTGAGTTTAGGGACTTCTATAAGTTCCCTAAGCTTCATATGCTTAACTACTAACCGGGTTTTATTATTACATCTTAAATAGAAAACGATTGCATTTTCTAAACGAAGGTGTGTATAGTATTGTTTCAAGTAAAATTTCGTGGAGATTTAAGGAGTGAGCTAATTTGGCAAATGAAAAACAATACCCAATGACATTAGCGGGGAAACAAAAATTAGAAGAAGAATTAGAGCATTTAAAAACAGTTAAACGCAAAGAAGTGGTAGAGCGCATTAAAATTGCTCGCAGTTTCGGTGATTTATCCGAGAATTCCGAATACGATTCAGCGAAAGAAGAACAAGGATTTGTTGAAGGCCGTATTACTACGATTGAGTCAATGCTGCGTAATGCATTAATCATAGAAGAATCTGGAGCCAGTGACGTTGTTACTTTAGGTAAAACGGTTTCTTTCGTTGAACTTCCTGATGGGGATGAGGAAGAGTATACAATCGTAGGTTCTGCAGAAGCAGATCCATTTGAAGGGCGTATTTCTAACGATTCTCCAATTGCAAAAGCTTTATTAGGCCGTAAAGTTGACGATATTGTAAAGTTAACAACTCCAGGTGGAGATATGGAAGTACGTATTGTATCAATTAAAACAGCTAATTAATTTTTAAACTGTGCATCCTTTACTTTTGGCTTTGATACATAGCCTTAAAATAGGAATATGATTTCCTTTGAGAAGGAAATTTTGTTGTTTTACTTATATGCATCTAAAGTTTTAAAATTAAGTAATATTGAATATCACAGTCGGCAAAATCATATAAAGATTTTGTCGACTTTTTCAATTCCTTTAAATTTTTGACAAGATTATTAAAAATAGCTTTATTAATGGCTTTCAACTGGAATCTTGATACAATAGAAGGTAATGAAGTAAAAGGAGGATTCAATTTATGTCTAAGGGACAGGAATCTTTAACACGTACCGAAAATAAACGAAGTGAGTTGCGCAGTAAAAAAAATAAAGTGGACAAAATCCTGAATATACTAATTGCGATTGTTTCAATCCTAATTGTCTTAAATGTCGTCACAATTTTTAACGACAAAGATAATGAAAAAGAGCAGGGAAATGAGACCGTAGAGAAACAAAGTGCAGATAAAAATGTGGAGAAAAATGATAATACTAATGAAGACAATCCTTCCGAAAAAAATGTTGTTTCTGCTGAAGAAATTGAATCGGATGAGTCTGGTTCGCATGGAGTAGCATCTTCCGAAACTTCTAACGATACAAATCTCATTGTGCAAGCATCAAACGATCCGATGGTGGAAGAGGTAATTGTGAATCCAGAATGGAAAGTAACCCCTACCAAACAAACGGGAGAGCATGTTTCGGCTTATGAAAAAGGTCACCCTGACTACCAGGAAAAATTGGAAACATTCCGACAAGCTGTTCAATTAGATGAAAATGATATTATTTTCTGGTCGGTAAAAAATGGTGGAAGCGCTGATAGTTCAGTTGCAGTTGTATCTACGGGCGATAAGGCAGAAAATTATCGCATCTATATTGAATGGCTGCAAAATGAGGGATGGAAGCCTGTAAAAGTTGAAAAACTAAACCAGTCAGTAGGTGTTCGTTAACCAATCTATTTTGACGTTTAACTTTATTTCAGTATATATTCAAGCCCGAAAGCTATCAGCATCCCTGTGCAAGCCTGGACCTATTTGATTCGCATATTCCTTTATGTTACTATATGGGTGCCAAGAATTGGAGGAATATTATATGAAAATTGCAGTAATCGGAGCAATGGAAGAAGAAGTTGAGTTATTAAGAAATGCACTTTCAAATACTGAGGTTACTACTATTGCAAATAGTGAATATACAACAGGAAAATATCAAGACAAAGAAATTGTTTTACTGAAAAGTGGAATCGGAAAAGTAAATGCTGCGATGTCGACTACGGCTTTATTATACGAATTCAAGCCGGATGTAGTGATTAATACGGGTTCTGCCGGCGGATATGATCCAACTTTGGAGGTTGGGGCGATCGTTATTTCCGATGAAGTGCGCCATCATGATGTGGACGTTACTATTTTTAACTATGAAATAGGTCAAGTACCTCAATTACCGCCTGCTTTTAAATCGGATGAACGATTAATGAAATTGGCAGAAGAAGCTGTTAAAGAAATTGGTGAGCATCAATACGGTGTTGGTTTAATTTGTTCTGGCGATTCATTTATGAATGATCCTAAGCGAGTTGCAAGGGTGCGAGAATATTTCCCGCAAATGAAGGCTGTCGAGATGGAAGCAGCTGCTGTAGCCCAAGTATGTTATCAATTTAAAACACCTTTTGTTGTGATTCGAGCGTTATCGGATATCGCTGGTAAAGAATCAAACATTAGTTTTGATGAATTTTTGCCTGTTGCTGCAAAACATTCAACTGAAATCGTACTCAAAACGATTGAAAAGTTATAATCGTCACCTATTGTTCACAAACTAACTTGACCGCAGTGAAAAATTCACAGTAATATAGAAGTATGAATGTGTAGGGAGGTAAGGCTATGTTAATGCTTATGGCAGGTTCAGTAGCTATCACAGCAATCTTAGGAATTCTAATTTATTCTGGAGCTAAAGAAAATACGTATCATTAAGAAGAAAGCTCATTAAGGCTACCGAAAACCTTAATGAGCTTCTTTTTAATTACTTAAATGGGATGATTCAATTTCTGCTTTTCGATTTTCTCTTTCGGCTTGATTATGCTTGAATTGTTGATATAGCTTCACAAGAGCGCGCTTTTCAATTCTGGAAACATAGCTTCTGGAAATCTTAAGTTTTTTCGCAATTTCCTTTTGTGTTAATGGATCATTATTATTTAGTCCGTAGCGGTATACAATAATTTCTAATTCGCGCGGATCTAGTGTATTTAAATAGTCGTACAATTGCTCAAAGCTTTCCTTTTGTTCAATTTTATCAATTGCAGGCTGTTCTTCGAGCTGTAATAGATCGCGTATTTGTAAAGATTGTCCTTCTTTATCCACCCCAATTGGTTCGAATAGAGATACATCTTTTTGCACCTTTTTTTGAGCGCGTAAATGCATGAGAATTTCATTTTCAATACAGCGTGCAGCATAAGTGGCTAAACGGGTTTTTTTATCGGGTGTATAGCTGCTGACTGCTTTCATCAACCCGATTGTACCGATGGATATATAATCGTCTAGTTGCTCATGCTGAGGATGGAATTTCTTGACGACATGTGCGACAAGCCTCATATTTCTTTCAATCAGGTCGAGACGTGCTTGTTCATCGCCGGCCATGAAGCGCTCAATTGCTTTTGCCTCTTCTTCTTTGGTAAAAGGTCGATGAAAAGCCTGCCCCTTTAAATACCCAAGTAATGACGGAATGTCTAGCCAAAGCTGCATTAGTGATGCGAAAATTCCGCTCAATCACGTCATCCTTTCTGCCTTTTTCGACATTATATGATAAACTTCACGAGAAAATGAAAATTAGGCGATATAAAATTCAAAATTCGCCTTAGTGTAGATTTTTTTATCGTGATTCTGATTCATGAGTGTCGGATGGTGGGTATTTGGAGATAAAGGTGATGAATTCATAGTTAGCCTCAGCTTATATCCAAAATGCTGTTGCTGTGCGGCTCTGAACTTCAACAAAGAAAGCAGTTATTTGGATTTTTATGAGTATAATTAAAATACTAACATATCTGACAAGTCAACAATCAACCATAGTATACGCATTGATTGCTTTAAGTGTGATAAGTCATCTTCTTTGAAGGGCACAAAAAAACGATGCAATCATAAAGATGCATCGAATAATTTAAACCTTTTTTAGTGTAAATGTACTTACCATCAAGATGGAGAGTATCGGGAAAAGGAAAAGATAAAACTGTGGACCAACCACGGGTATTAGAAAGTATGAAAATGTTAAGAACGTACCTGCAGCCGTGATAGGTAACCCAATAAAATAGCCTGGAGCATCTGAAATGTTAAAACGTGCCAATCTGAAAGCTCCGCAGGCAATATAAAGAATAGTAAATAGCATTCCTAGCATACCAAAATCGGCTAAAATAATTTCATACATTAATAGAGAAGGCGCTACACCGAATGATATAATATCACCCATGGAGTCCAATTGTTTACCGAGCTCGGATTCCTGATTATATTTTCTTGCTACCTTCCCATCGTATCGATCAAGAAAAGCAGCAATAAAAATGAATAAAACACTATAACTGTATGCTTCATTTAAGGTTGCCATAATCGAGGCACCACCGAAAGACAAATTACAAAGAGTAATCAGATTAGCAGCGTGCGATTTAATTTTTTTAATCGTGGAATCCACCATATGGATTATAAACATGGGGAAACACTCCTTTGCGCTAAATATATTTATATATTATACTTCGAAACAGCATAAATTGTAAGTCAAATAAAAAAGCCTGAAAATACATAAAAATTAGAGACTATTGGGGGTTACTATGAAAGAAAAAATCTATCAATCGCTTATTGAACTTACGAACGGAAAATACAGCTCCCTTATGCTTAAAAAACTTGTGACATCACCGATTAGCAGAAATCTTATTAATCGGTACAGTAAAGTATACGATATAGATATCACTGAGGTTTCGCGTGATTTAAATAGTTTTGCAAGTTTACAAGATTTCTTCACCAGACAGTTAAAAGAAGAAGTAAGACCTGTAAATCCAGCCGAGGATTTATTTGTTAGCCCGGTTGATGCAAAAGTTGAATCATTTGGCCGTATAGATGAAGAAGCTGTTTTCGAGGTGAAAGGAAAACCATACACCCTTTTTGACCTATTGGGGAATGAACAAATAATCCAAAAATATAAGGATGGAAAGTATGTCGTTTTTTATTTGAGTCCAGCTAATTATCATCGTATTCATAGCCCAATCGATGGGACAGTGATTCGTCAATATTTTCTTGGGAATAAATCCTACCCCGTAAATCAACTGGGTTTAACATATGGGAAAAAGCCGATTAGCAAAAACTATCGAATGGTCAGTGAAATACAATATCAAAATAATAAACATGTCACCCTTGTTAAAGTTGGGGCGATGTTTGTAAATTCAATTACGTTAACGAATGTATCTACATCTTGGAAAAAAGGTGAAGAAGTGGGATATTTCGGTTTTGGATCTACTGTTGTCATGTTATTTGAAGAAGATTTCATAACCTTTACTGAAAATATTAAAAAAGGGCATAATGTGAAGATGGGAGAACCTATCGCAATTATGTTATAATAGTCTAATGAGAATCTTTACTAACAGAGGAATCGTCCTCCAGAAGAATAAAAGCTATCATATAAAATTTTGAAGGAGTCAAGGCTTTGTATAATTTTTTATTGCCGAGAGAGTTTGTAACAACTGTATTTGAAATTACCCCTGAAAAATTAGCATCCTTAGGGATTAAAGGAATTATCACAGATTTAGATAACACTTTAATCGAATGGGACAGACCCGATGCAACGGAAGAAATCGCTGCTTGGATGAAATTGATGCAGGATGCTGGCATTCGTATCATTATCGCTTCCAATAACAATCAGGAGCGTGTTAAACGCTTTGCGGAACCACTAGGTATTCCGTTTATTTTTCGAGCGAAAAAACCTTTAGGAGCAGCTTATTATGCTGCAATGAAAGAAATACGTTTAAAAAGTAATGAAGTGGCAATGGTTGGTGACCAATTATTAACGGATATAATGGGTGCTAATCGTTTGAAATTATATACGTTTTTAGTCCGTCCTGTCGCAGAGTCGGATGGTTTTGTTACGCTTTTTAATCGATTTGTAGAACGACGTGTGTTTAATTCTTTGAAACGTAAAGGAATTAAAACTTGGGAGGAACAGTAATGAATGAAATACATAGCTGTATTGGCTGTGGAGCAATAATACAAACAGAAAATCCAAACCAATTAGGGTATGCACCAGCATCTTCGTTAGAAAAAGAAACGGTTATTTGCCAAAGATGTTTTCGTCTGAAAAACTACAACGAAATACAACCTGTCAGCTTGACGGATGATGACTTTTTACGCATTTTGAATGGCCTGGGAGAACAGCAGGGCCTAATTGTTAAGATTGTTGATATTTTTGATTTCAATGGCAGCTGGCTGCCTGGCCTTCACCGTTTTGTAGGGAAAAATCCAGTGTTATTAGTTGCGAATAAAGCAGATTTGCTGCCCAAATCAGTAAAACCGAAAAAAGTAATTAACTGGATCAAGAAAGAAGCAAAAAGTTTAGGTCTTCAGCCAATTGATGTCATCCTTGTCAGTGCCCATAAAGGAATAGGGATGAGTGAGGTAGTAGATGCCATTGAAACATATCGGGAAGGCAAAGATGTATTTGTTGTTGGCTGTACGAATGTAGGGAAATCTACTTTTATCAATCGTATTATTAAACAGGCAACAGGCGAAGGGAATGTAATTACAACATCGCACTTCCCTGGAACAACGTTGGACATGATTGAAATTCCGCTTGATGATGGAGCGGCGATCTACGATACACCAGGAATTATTAACCATCATCAGATGGCCCATCATATCGATTCAAGTGAATTAAAATACATTACGCCGAAAAAAGAAATTAAGCCTAAAGTTTATCAGCAAAATGAGGGGCAAACTTTATTTATCGGTGCGCTTGCTCGATTTGATTTTATAAAAGGCGAACGTTCTGCCTTTACAATCTATGCTGCAAATGATTTGCCGATACATCGCACTAAGCTTGAAAAAGCAGATGCGTTGTACGAAGAACATAAAGGCGAATTGCTTGCACCCCCTTCTAAAGAATATATACATCAGCTGCCTGAGCTGGTACGTCATGAATTTGCCATCAAAGAGGGGAAAACGGATGTAGTCATTTCGGGACTGGGCTGGATTACTGTGCAGCATCCTAATGTTGTTATCGCAGCACATGCGCCTAAAGGGGTAGAAGTGTTTATTCGCCCATCATTAATCTAATCTTTAAGGAAAATGAGAAGAGTTTAGACGAGGGAAGTGTTTTGGAAATGAAGAAATGGTTTGCGGTGATTGGGGATCCGATAGCTCATTCAAAATCCCCTAGCATGCATAATGCATGGTTTGATGACATGAATATAGATGCAGCATATATTCCTCTTCATGTGAAAGGCGAGGTATTGGAAATGGCTGTTGCTTCTTTAAAAACGCTAGGGGCAAGTGGGTGGAACGTCACGATACCACATAAACAAACCATCCTCCCATTTTTAGATGAGCTTGATTCCTTGGCAGAAAAAATGGGGGCAGTAAACACCGTCGTACGACTTCCGGATGGACGATTGAAAGGGTATAACACAGATGGAGCAGGATTTGTCCATTCTTTAGAAGAAGTTATCGGCACGGACAAGAAAGATCAAGAAGTACTGTTAATTGGAGCAGGAGGAGCAGCGCGGGGCATCGCTTTTGCCTTACAACAGTATGGTTATCACAAAATAACGATAACAAATCGTACTGTGGCAAAAGCAGGGGAAATTATTGCTGAGCTAGGTGAAGGAGTGGCTGTATCTACAAGAGATGCTGAAGACTCACTCAACAAATTCGGTATTGTAATCCAGTCTACTTCTGCGGGTCTTGCAAATAGTGAATTTAAAATGCCCCTATCCCTTGAAAAGTTGCGGGAAGGAGCAATTGCAGCCGATATTGTGTATAATCCATTAATGACACCATTTTTGATCTCGGCACAACAGAAGGGTGCCGAAGCTGTAAATGGTCTTGGGATGTTCGTTCACCAAGGAGCAATCGCTTTTAATTATTGGTTAGGGCAATATCCAAACACAAATAATATGATAAAAAGATTAACTGACGATTTAAATCAGTTAGTTTAGGAGGAAACATAGTTTTATGCTTACAGGCAAACAAAAAAGATTTTTACGTGCAGAAGCACATCATTTAACGCCAATTTTCCAAGTCGGCAAGGGTGGCGTAAATGACCAAATGATCAGTCAATTACGTGACGTATTGGAAGTGCGGGAATTAATCAAAGTTCGTATTTTAGACAATTGTGAAGAAGACAAGGACGTTGTTGCAGATGCTCTTGCAAAGGGTACAGGTGCTGAACTAGTACAACTTATTGGCTTAACAGTTGTTTTATATAAAGAATCACGCAATAACAAAAAGATTGTGTTACCAAAAGTAGATAAGAAATAAGGTGTGTTGGCAATGAAAAAGGTTGGCATTTTGGGCGGGACGTTTAATCCTCCTCATATCGGACATTTAATAATGGCAAATGAAGCATTTGATGCACTTTCCCTGGATGAAGTCCGATTTATGCCAAATGCAATTGCACCACATAAACAATTAGTCGATGATGCATCCGTTGAAAATCGTCTCCGAATGGTAGAACTTGCTATCCAGCCGTATGAGCATTTTAAAATTGAGACTCTCGAATTGGAGCTTGGTGGAGTATCTTACACATATCAAACGATGGTAGAGCTAGTTAAGCGTGAACCCGATGTTCAATTTTATTTTATCATCGGAGGCGATATGATTGATTCCCTGCATACATGGTACAAGATTGACGAATTAGTGCAGCTTGTTCAATTTGTAGGATTAAAAAGACCCGGAACACAATCGTCTACTACATATGATGTGAAACTAATTGAGGCACCTGAAATTGACCTATCTTCCACATTGATCAGAAGAAGATTAAAATCAGGCAGTACTCTGAAGTTTTTATTGCCGGATGGGGTGGAAAGTTATATTCGGGAGGAAGGTCTATATGGAACGCGATAAGTATTTATCTGCAATAAAACCACGTATGCCTGAAAAAAGATATATTCATACTATTGGTGTAATGGAAACGGCCATTTCCTTGGCAGTCAAGTATGGTGAAGATAGCACTGCTGCCGAGACAGCTGCGATTTTACATGATATTGCAAAATATGCCGATGAAGATTGGATGCGCCAAATTGTTAAGGAAAACGGGCTGGATGCGCGGCTTGCAGAATGGGGATCTGAAATTTTGCATGGTCCAGTAGGGGCATGGATTGCAGAAACTGAATTTAATATTACAAACGAAGATATTTTAAATTCAATTTGTTTCCATACAACTGGTCGTGCTGGTATGTCGAAACTAGAGAAAATTATATATATAGCAGATATGATTGAACCAAATCGCAAATTTGACGGGGTAGAACACTTGCGAAAATCGGCAAGTGAGGATTTGGATTTAGCGATGAAAGCATGTATTTGCCATTCAATTAGGTTTTTAGTAAATACTGAGCAGCCGATATATCCGGTATCAATTGAATGTTTTAATGATGTTATTTCAAAAAACGCATAAGCGTTTAAGAGAGAGGAAAAGTGAAGAATGACGCAAACCTTACTAGAGATTGTTTACAAAGCAATAGATGATAAAAGAGGAGAGGATATCGTTGTCTTAAATATGGAAAATATCTCGTTGCTAGCAGATTATTTCCTGATTTGCAACGGTAATTCCGATCGTCAAGCTCAAGCAATTGCTCGAGAAGTTCAAGAAAAAGCACAAGAACACGGATTTGATGTAAAACGTATTGAGGGCTTTGACTCTGCACGCTGGATTTTAGTGGACCTTGGAGATGTTGTCGTACACATTTTCCATAAAGACGAACGTGCATTTTATAATTTAGAACGTTTATGGGGAGATGCTCCTCAACTTGATTTGCCAACAGTAGAATGATGAACTCAAGCTACGAAAGATTTGCTGCTGTGTACGATGAGTTAATGCAAGATATACCATATGATCAATATGTGAACTGGGTGAAGGCCCATGCTCCCAAAGAGCAATTTCCGAAGCTTCTAGATGTTGGCTGCGGAACTGGAACCCTTTCGCTTCTTTTTCATCAGGAAGGCTATGATGTAAGTGGAATTGACTTATCTGAAGATATGCTGGCTGTTGCTTACGAGCGACTGCAAACGCAGGGTGTGAACATTCCTTTATTTAATATGTCTATGGATGAATTGGAAGGTTTCTCTGATTTGGATATTGTCGCGATTCCGATTGATTCAATCAATTATTTAGCTGAAACAGAAGCGGTCATTGAAACGTTAAAGCGAATTTATGATTCTCTTCGTGAGGGCGGGCAAATATTTTTTGATGTTCATTCGCTGTTTAAAATGGATCAGATCTTTATGGAAAGTCCTTTCACATATGATGATGGAGAAATCACTTACCTTTGGTATACAGAACCAGGCGAATTTGAACATTCTGTTTTTCACCAAATGACCTTTTTCGTTAAAGAAGAGGGAAGCGGATTATTCGAACGATTCGACGAAGAGCACTTCCAGAGAACGTATTCGATTGAGATGTATATGAAATGGTTAAAAGAGATTGGTTTTACACATATAGAAGCAACGGCGGATTGGAAAAATATAAGTCCATCCAACGAAAGCGAAAGAATTTTTATTCGTGCAATTAAATAATACAATTTAGACACTTTTCAAAAGAAGGTAAATTATGTATATTATAGATATACTCCATATGATTTACCTCTTTAGAGAGGTGTTTTTTTATAGTTCAGCAAGTGTTCAAAAAGTATGCAAGAATAATGCTATTCCCCGGCATTGTTTGTCTGATTCTCCTTTATGTTTTCCTTCAGCAAGACTCTTCCGAAGAAGAAGAAACCTTATCAATTGCAACGATTTCACAAGAACAAAACGAAAAAGTAAATAGCGATTCTGTCAGCGATACCGTCACCGAGCCTATAGATGAACCGGCTGTCCAAAAAATTATGGTTGATGTAAAAGGGGCCGTACAATATCCAGGTGTTTACGAGCTGACAACAGAGGATCGAGTCATTGATGCGATTGAAAGGGCTGGCGGCTACCTTGCAGAAGCTCAATCGACCGCCCTGAACCATGCGCAAAAATTACAAGATGAAATGGTCATTTATATTCCAAAAGAAGGTGAAGAAATCGATCAAAGTCCCCAAAATGGACTAGTAGTCAGTTCTCCGGCCGCATCCTCTGATTTAGGAGATAAGGTTGATTTGAATAGTGCAGATGAAGCCGCATTGACAGCGATACCAGGAATCGGCCCATCAAAGGCCCAAGCGATACTTGCCTACAGGGAGGAAAATGGATCTTTTCAAACGATAGAGGACTTAAAAAATATTTCGGGCATCGGTGACAAAACTTTTGAAAAATTAAAAGAATTTATTGTTGTAAAGTAAGAAATTTCAATTTTTCTCACATTGCAATCACGAGTTATTCCATCTAAACTAAATAGTAAGATAGTTTGGAGGTAATCATATGGAGCGAATAACATGGGATCAATTTTTTATGGCACAAAGTCATTTATTAGCCCTAAGAAGTACATGTACTAGATTAGCAGTTGGTGCAACAATTGTCCGTGAGAAAAGAATTATAGCTGGCGGCTACAATGGATCGATTTCAGGTGATGAGCATTGTATTGAAGATGGCTGCTATGTGGTGGACAATCATTGTGTTCGTACGGTTCATGCAGAAACAAACGCATTGCTGCAATGTGCAAAATATGGTACACCTGCGAATGGTGCGGATATTTATGTGACACATTTTCCTTGCTTGCCTTGCTCGAAAACAATTATTCAAGCCGGCATTAAAAACTTATATTATGCAAATGATTATAAAAATAATGAGTATGCTATGGAATTATTTAAGAAAGCCAATGTAAATGTTGTACAAATTCCTTTCGATGAAGCAAAAATTGATTTTTTAAAGGATCAAAAGCTTGAGCTGGCAGTCGGAATGCTTGATAAGTTAAGAAATCTGGGAGCTTCAAAAGAAGAATTGCAACCTTTCGAAGAGAAGGTGAAAGAATTATTTGATCTCGTACAAGCATAAGTTTATTTTCTATGCCTTATCGATTCTCGTTGCTTCCCTTGCAGCTCACGAATCGGTGAGGCTTTTATTTTTATTGGTGCCGTATTCTCTTTTTCTGCATTTTAAAAAAATCAGCATCGTTCATATTGCTGGAATCATTTTTACGGCTGCAATTAGTTACTCTTACTTTATCCACTTGCTGCAACAATTCGAAGAACCCCTCGAGCTGCCAATTCAATTGGCCTGGACAGATGAATATAAAATGAATGGTGATACCTTGCGCGGCTTTATGAAGGATTCCCAAGGAAGAAAGATATATGTAGTTTACAAATTTCATTCTGAAAAGGAAAAGCTTTCTTTCCAGCACCAATCTTTAGCAGGAAGTCTGTATATGGTAAAAGGGGAGCTGGCAGCACCCTCTGCACCGAATCATGACTTTGCTTTTAGTATGGAGGATTATTTAAAAAGCAAAGGCTCTTTAGGCATTGTTGAAATCACCAGTTGGGAATATGTCGCAGCAAAATCGAGCATTCAGCAAAAAATAGCCAAGCAGCGATTTAATGTGAAAACTCATATCGAAAAAACCTTCCCGCCATCTCTTATTGCAGAAGCACAAGCGCTGATTATTGGGTTGCAGGAAAATGTGGACGAAGAATTGACGAAAGCGTATCAGAAATTAGGGATAACGCATTTATTTGCTATTTCGGGGCTCCATATCGCGATCGTGGCGTTTATTTTTTATCAAGGACTTTTAAGGCTTAAAGTAAGACGTGAATTTGCATCAATTTTTCTTATATTTATTTTACCAATTTATGCAGTCCTGGCAGGTGGTGCTCCTTCAGTTTGGCGAGCGGTGACCGTTGTTGAACTGATTATGATTAGTCGGTGGAAAGGGAAACTGGCGCCAGATGATGCTCTCTCGATAAGTTTCATCTTTTTTGTCTGTATAGAACCGTGGGCAATCTATCAAATTGGTTTTCAATTATCTTATTTGGCAACTGCAAGCCTGATTTATTCTGGACCATTCATTAATCGAACCTCTTCTTGGATTATTCAGTCCTTTCTGATTACCTTCGTCTCGCAGCTGCTCGTTTATCCACTTCTTTTATTCCACTTTTACGAGTTGAGTCTGTCTTCATTAATCGTGAATATTTTCTTTGTTCCACTTTTTTCCTTTGTCATTTTGCCTATTAATATCGGGTTGCTTGTCCTGTCTTATTTTCCGCCAGCAATTGCTGATCTATTATTTCTACTCTATGAACCTCTAAGAAATTTTCTTGCTGCCCTCATTGCATTGCTACAGGGAATGCCATATCAAATGTGGAATCCAGGTAAACCAGCAACCGGATTCATCATAGTGGCTTACATTAGTGTTTTTGCAACATTTTATTTTATAGATATGAAAGCGAAACTGTGGAAAATACTTTCAATGCTGATACTGCCTGCAATTTTTATTCATTTTAGCAAAAAGGTGACGGATGATTTAATCATTTCCTTTATCGATGTTGGTCAGGGGGATTGTATCGTGATTGAAATGCCCTTTAAAGAGGAAGTTTACATGATTGATACAGGTGGAGTTTTGCGATTTAACCAGGAAGACTGGAAGGAGAGCAGGACACCCTATGAAGTTGGAAGAGACATTGTAGTGCCTTTTTTGAAAGGGAAGGGCATTCAAAAAATCGACAAATTAATTTTGACACATGCAGATAGTGATCATGTCGAAGGGGCAGAGGAAATTTTGCAGGAAATTCAAGTTGGAGAAATACACATTACACCAAATTCCTATACAAAAGAAGTAATGGCGGATTTGTTAACCGAGGCAAAAAGGGAGAAAATTCAAGTGCTGGAACAAATGGCGAATACATCTTGGCAAATAGGAGATAGTTCTTTTACGTATCTTTGGCCTATTGAAACCACTTATGAAGGAAATAATGATTCGCTTGTTTTGTATGTTGCAAATGGAAGTTTCGAAGGTCTATTTATGGGGGATGTAGAAGAAGGTGGGGAGAAGTCAATTTTAGGAAAATATCCTAATCTGGCTCATATCGATCTCTTAAAAGCTGGTCACCATGGCAGCAATACATCTAGTAGTGAAGCTTTTGTTGAAAGATTAACCCCAGCAATTACGATTTTTAGTGCAGGAGAAAATAATCGATATGGACATCCACATCAAGAAGTGGTTGAACGATTTGGCAACCTAGGTTTACCAACGTTAACCACAGGGGAAGTCGGCACTATAGAACTAAGGGTAGATGGTCAAAATATAGAAATAACAACAAGCAATTGATTTTTGAAAAACACAAAAGGGGATTTCAAAGATTATCCTTGAAATCCCCTTTTCGCTTTGCAACGATTATGCTGCTACTTCAATAATGATTGCGATAATAAACATAATTGCAAAAAATACGAATGAAGCACCAAATCCAATACCAGCATCGATTGCTTGGTTACGCATTGATGCGCCATTTTTTCCTTCAAAAGGATTGTGTGTTACAACGTTTTCATCATGTGATGACATACTTATCCCTCCTACTCAACATCCATTATAAGTGAATATATTGTAAAAAGCTATATCCAATAAATCAAATTCTACTAACTACCTTTTGTATAATTGAAATTTTTTATACATGATGATAGAAAATAAAAAAGGTGTATACTTATAAATACGAAAAGTTTTAGGAGGAAGCAATATGTTTACGAAAGTTTGGAAAGAGATTAAAAATGGGCAAATTGCTCCTGTTTATTGTATTTATGGGGAAGAATCTTATTTCATCGATGAAACAATCAAGCGAATCAAAGAAGGATTGCACACTGAAGAAGAAGCTGAAGTGATTACCTTCGATATGGATGAATCCCCTGTTGACTTAGTAATTGATGAAGCAGATACATTTCCATTCTTTTCAGAAAGAAAATTGGTAATTGCAAAAAATGCATCATTTTTAAAGGCCAGTGAAAAAGGGAAAGAGAAAATAGAGCATGATTTAAAACGATTAGAAAATTGGCTGGCACACCCATCTGATTTTTGTGTCACGGTCTTTATCGCACCTTATGAAAAATTAGATGAGCGTAAAAAAATTACGAAAGCGATGAAAGAAAAAAGTACTCTGCTTCATGCTGAGACACCAAAGGAAAATGATTTAGCCACATGGATTCGAAGTGAAGCAAATAGATATGAAAAAAGTGTAGCTGATGATGCCGTCGATAAATTAGTGGAAATGGTTGGAGCCAATATGATTCAGCTTCAGATGGAAATTGAAAAAATCGCTTTATACCTAGGGGAAGAAAAACAAATTACCGTTCATTTGGTGGAAGAATTGGTTGCCAAAACATTAGAGCATGATGCTTTTAAAATGCTGAATGCTTATTTATCGCGAAATGTATCTGAAGCACTCCAAATTTATCATGATTTGCTTAGACAAAAGGAAGAGCCGATTATGTTAGTAGGTCTATTGGCTTCTAATATACGAACGATGAATAATGTCTATTATCTGCAGAAAAAAGGCTATCATCCAAATCAGATTTCAAAACAATTAAAAATTCATCCTTATCGTGTCAAGCTGATGCTGGAAAATAGAGAGCGTCCAAACGAGGAAAGATTATTAAAAGCACTGAAAAGCCTTTCTGAAATCGATTTGAAATTAAAATCGATCAGCGGCAACCGGGAAAGGTATTTAGAAATGTTTCTGCTAAAAGCTTTATAAACCTATTGGAGTATTTTTGGCTATATTCATTTAAATCTATTTACATTATCTGTTATATTTATTCTATATTCGATATTAAATTCAGTATATATTTTCAAGAAAGAAAGGACTTCTTATGGACTATCAATTTAGATTTTGGCATTCTCTCTTCAACCCTGGTAAACTAGCATTCGCATTAGACAATGAAGAACAGGATTATCAAATCAAAGGATATCAAAGCCGCTTTTTTATAATTCTGGGCTTAACTATTCTCTTTTTTGTCATAAGGGAAATCTGGGGGATGGGCTCAGAAAATTTGACATCTCTATGGGCGGCTAATCTAGAGCAGGAGTATATCATTAGCCGATATTTATCCCTTTTCGGTGCAATTATTAAAGGAATATTATTTTTCGCTTTTCACTACTATTTCATTTCTTTATGTTTATCAATCTTGACTGATCAATCTTTTAAAGCGATTTCGAAAATCCAAGTTTTTGTAATTGCTAGCATTTTGCTGGAAAAATTAATTCTATTTATTATTTTCGCTTTATCTGGATTCACGACACCTATATCCTTTTTGTCATTAGGACCTATTAGTACATACCTGACAAATGATAGTTTTATTATTTACTTTTTTAATCAGCTTACTATTGCAACAGCGGCGACTATTGTCATACAATATAGCTTTTTGTCGAAATGGGAAGAGGAGAGCAAGGGCTTATTATTAACGAAGATCATTGCTATTCAAATTTTCTTCGCCCTTGTAACAGCAGGCATCAGTGTAT
>Ga0182747_1001147_pt1 | contig 21464 bp, 16 predicted proteins | sample eDN3rd30CBELigBY_FD_128526 | JGI IMG/M metagenome (GOLD analysis project Ga0182747, IMG submission 128526) | Enriched backyard soil microbial communities from Emeryville, California, USA - eDNA 3rd pass 30_C BE-Lig BY (version 2) (version 2) | ecosystem: Environmental > Terrestrial > Soil >...
GCTGAGATCGTCCCACTCCTCGTCGGCGCCGCCCACCGTCGAGCGGTCCCAAACCGGTCCCAACCTCGCTCAGGACCCGCGACTTGACCCGCGGGTCAAGACAGGCCGCCGGATCGGCGGTAGGTTCCCGATCCATGACGATCGACTTCACCCTCACCCCCGAGCTCGACGAGCTGCGCCTGCGGATCCGGACCTTCGTCGACGATGTCATCAAGCCCACCGAGGCGGAGCTGACCGACCCCGATCACATCGAGGACCGCGCCGCGTACCTCACCAAGCTCGTCGGCATGCGCACCAAGGCGCAAGAAGCCGGCATCTGGCTGCCGCACATGCCGGCGGAGTGGGGCGGCATGGGGCTCGGCCACGTGGAGCTGGCGATGGTGCAGGCCGAAGCGGCCAAGGCGTACTACGGGCCGTTCGTCTTCAACTGCATGGCCCCCGACGAGGGGAACATGCACACCCTCCTCAACTGGGCGACCGACGAGCAGAAGCAGACGTACCTCAAGCCGCTGTGCGAGGGCACGACGATGAGCTGCTTCGCCATGACCGAGCCCGAGGTCGCCGGCTCAGACCCGACCCTCATCCGCACCCACGCCGTGCAGGACGGCGACGAGTGGGTCATCAACGGCCACAAGTGGTTCATCTCCAACGCCCGGCGGGCCAGCTTCGCCATCCTCATCTGCCGGACCGAGGACAACCCCGACCTGCCCCAGGCGGCCAACACCGCCTTCATCGTGGAGACCCACTGGGAGGGCTGGAACCGCGTGCGCGAGGTGGAGACGATGCACGGCGGCACCGGGCACTCCGAGATCGTCATCGAGGACCTGCGCGTGCCCGACGCCAACATGCTCGGCGGCCGCGGCCAGGGCCACCTGCTCGGCCAGTCCCGCCTCGGGCCCGCCCGCCTCGCCCACTGCATGCGCTGGATCGCCCAGGCCGAGACCGCCCTCGACATGATGGTCGACCGGTCGCTCAACCGCTTCAGCCACGGGTCGATGCTGGCCGAGAAGCAGGGCGTCCAGTGGATGATCGCCGACTCCACCATGGAGCTGTACCAGGCGAAGCTGATGGTCCTCCACGCCGCCTACCGCATCGACAACAAGCTCGACTTCAAGTCCGAGGTGTCGATGGCGAAGCACTTCGTGGCCAACATGCTGGGCCGGGTGATCGACCGGTCGATCCAGGTGCACGGCGCGCTCGGCTACTCCACCGACACCCCGCTGGCCCACATGTACCAGCACGCCCGCTGGGCCCGCTTCGCCGACGGGGCCGACGAGATCCACCAGATGCGCATCGCCCAGCGCACCATCGCCGCCTACCGCGACACCGGCAGCACCCGCACCGCCACCGGCGACCTGCCGATCTGACGGCGTCCAGCCCCGCCCCCCCGGCGTTCGACGATCCCCGCCCGCTGACCTCTCGGGTACGGCGGGCGGGGTCGATCGTCGGCACGAGGTCAAGGCACGGCGTCGACCGCGGCGTGGACGGCGGCCACGACGCTGGCGCGCGGGACGTCGTACTCGTACCCCTCCTCGTAGTCATCGTCCGTGTAGGGGTAGTTCTTGAGGACGTCGTAGCTCACGAGCAGCTGGGCCCACAGGCGCTCCGGCGACTGGCCGTTGCGCAGGCCGACCTGCCAGATGTAGCGGGCGAACGACGACGGCGCCTGGCCGGTGGACACCTGGTAACGCTGCTTGATGATGACGTCGAAGCCCTCGGTGCTTCGCTGCAGCGCCAGCGGGAACCGCGACCAGCCCTTGGTACCGGTGGGGCCGAGCGTGGCCTTCCATCGGTTCAGCTCGGACTGGCTGGGCTGGCGGCCGAGCACGGCGACGTAGGTCCTGCGGACGTGCGTCTCGAGGTCTCCGTTGCGGAGGAACTCCGCCGAGGAGAGCAGCGTGGTGTCGATGCGCTCGTAGGACCAGCCACGTGCGGCCTTGGTGCTCCAGTAGGTCAGCGCCGACGGATCGACCGCCCGGCCGAGGATGCGCTGGTAGGACTCCCGGACCCGCAAGCGGCGGTACTCGTTGCTGTTGATGATGCCCAGGGGCACCTGCTCGAGCTTGCGCGGGTAGGCCATGGTGGCCGCCTTCCACCTGGCTGCCCAGTAGTCGGTGGTGGCCGTGTTCGGGTTCCGCTGGAGGATCATCGGGAAGATGCCCCGGATGTAGCGGACGGCCTGCGACGGGCCGGGCCGCACGAGGAGGCTGTCGGTCGCCGTGCGGTCGGCAGCATCGGGGTCAGCCGTGTCGCTGGCCACCGCCACCGGGATCGTGAACAGGCCAGACCCCCGTGCGAACAGCTCGATGTCGATCGCGGCGGTGGCCCCAGAGGCGACATCGCCGAGATCGCAGACGAGCGACTGGTACGACGACGAGCGCTTGCACCCCTCGGGCACCGTCTGGAGCTCCAGCGGGTACTGGTAGCCGAGGCCGACGACCACGTCCTCCGCGGTGTCCGGGCCGGCGTTGCTCGCGGTGACCGTGAACGTGACCGCCGCGGGCGCGGTGGCCGTGTCCGGCGCATGGGTGACCCCGACCGAGAGATCGGCGCTCGGATCGATCGCACCGGCGGGCACCGCGGCGAGCGCACCGCTCCCCGCCAGGCCGACCACCACGCCGGCGATCGCCCACCGCCGCCAACCGCTCCTGCTGCGTGCCGGTGTCTGCACCGCCATGTCCCACTCCTGTTCCGGGGATCCCCCCGTGGCGCCCCTGGCGGAACCTACGACGTTCCCGTGACCCATCTGGTTCCCGTCACCACATCGAAACATGGCGACGAAGCGGTGGCGGGGCCTCCTGCTCCCTCGCAGACATCCGGCGACGACAGCCCGATGCGCTCGCCCCACCACCCGCCTCTGCTGCTCGCCGCCTGGTCGCCCCGCTCCCGCGCCGCTCGCCGCCTCACTCCTTGCCCTCTCGCCCCGCCCCCGCCTCGCCCTGGCTCTGCCCTCGCCCTCGCCCTCGCCCTCGCCCTCGCCCTCGATGCTGGCGCCCAGCCGCTACCCGTTCCCGTGAGCGAGAACGTGGAGGATCGTGGTCGCAGAGCGGCACCGATCCTCCACGTTCCGCCATCATCCGCCAACTTGGAGGATGAAGGTCGCCAACCGCCCACATCCTCCAAGTTGGCGGGTGTGGGCGGGCACGTTGGCGGATGCGGGCGGGCCGGTCAGAGGTCGCGGAAGGGGGCACTCCGCTTGGGCTTGCCGCTGCTGAGGCCGACGGCGACCTCGAGCTCCACGAGCGACTCCTCCAGGTGGACGAGGAGGCGCTGCAGGCGCGGAACCCGGCGGCGGCAGCCGGTGAGGCCGATCTCGAGGTTGTCGACGTAGCTGGTGAGGGTGATGTTGAGCGCCTGGCCGTGGTACGGGATCGACACCGGGTACACGCCCTGGAGGTGCGCGCCGTTCAGGTACAGGTCCTTCCGAGGCCCGGGGACGTTCGAGATGATGATGTTGAACGGCGGTCGCATGCCCTCGCCGCCACCCAGCATCGACACCAGCGGCGTGGCGAACATGTTGGCGGCGCTGAGGGCGAGGAGCTGCAGCTGCGAGCGGCCGATCATCGTGTCCTTGGCGATCTGCATCGACTCGCGGATGCGGGCCAGGCGCCAGCTGGGGTCGGCCGTGTCGGTGGCGAGCGACGTCAGCACGGCGCCCACCGCGTTGCCACCTGCGCTGTCGTCGCTGCGCAGCGAGACCGGGACCATGGCGGTGAGCGACTCGTCCGGCAGCGCGCCCAGCTCGTCGAGGTACGTGCGGAGCGCGCCCGAGCACATGGCCAAGACGATGTCGTTGAGCGTGGCATCCGAGGCCTTGGCGACGGCCTTCACCCGCTTCACGCTCCACGTCTGGGCGGCGATGCGCCGGGCGCCGGTGATGTGGACGTTGAGGATCGTCGGCGGCGCCTTGAACGGGAAGGCGGCCAAGTCCTCCTGCAGGGCGCGGCGGGCCTGCTGGAGCAGCACCGGGCCGGCGCCGACGATGTCGACCGCCCCCTTCGCCGCCTCGAGGGCCAGCTCCAGCGGGTTGGCGCTCGGCGCCTCGGCGCGGGTGCGCTTGGGCCTGGCCGCCCACGCCGGCGGGACCTCGGCCGTCGGGTCCGTCGACAGCCAGCGCTCGAGCAGGCGGAGGGCGGAGACGCCGTCGACCATGGCATGGTGGACCTTCGTGTAGGCCGCGAAGCGGTTGCCCTCGAGCCCCTCGATGAGGTTGAACTCCCAGAGCGGGCGCTGGCGGTCGAGCAGCGAGCCGTGGAGCCGGCCGCCGAGGGCCAGCAGCTCGCGCACCCGGCCCGGCGCGGCGAGCGCCGAGTGGCGGACGTGGTACTCGATGTCGAGCTCGTCGTCCTCCCGCCACGCCCACTGCATACCGGTGCGGACCGAGCGGTAGGGCCGTTGGCGGAAGAGCGGGGCGATGTCGTCGTAGGCGAGCATCGCCTCGTACTGCTCGCGCAGCCAGTCCGGTCCGGCGCCCTCGGGGAGCTCGAACACCTGCAGGCCACCCACGTGCATCGGCGTGGCGCGCGACTCGGTGAGCAGGAACGGCAGGTCCGGTGCGGCCACCAACGCCATCGACGTCATCCCTTCGCGCGAGACGGTCGTCTCGGACGCCGGCCGATGGTAGGTCCGTCGAGCGAACGTTCGACGCCAGTGGCTGCCCGGCAACCACCATCATCGAACGTTCCGGGACGGCCCGGGAAGCTCGCCCCTTCGCTCCGCACCCTCCGAACTGCGGGTCCTCACCGACCACGAGCGCACCGTGGCCATCCCCGCACCGAGGTTGTCGCGCACCCGTAGCGTGGTGGGCATGAGCGCGACGACCGGACCCGACACGAACGACGCCACCGACCCGGTGCTGCAGAAGGTGCCGCTGGGGGCGCAGTGGCCGACCATCGACCCGTTCTTGTTCTGCGCCCACCACCTCGACCACTACCCGGCGGGCGACGGCGAGCTCGGGCCCGCGGCCACGTTCGAGGGCCGCGAGATCGGCCAGGACTTCGCCGGCAAGGACGGCTGGAACATGTACCACGGGGACCACGTCCCCGGGTTCCCCCAGCACCCCCACCGCGGCTTCGAGACGGTGACGGTCGTGCGCCAGGGCCTCATCGACCACGCCGATTCGCTGGGCGCCACCGCCCGCTTCGGCCGGGGCGACGTGCAGTGGCTCACCGCTGGCGGCGGGGTCGTCCACTCCGAGATGTTCCCCCTGGTCGACGCCGAGGGCCCCAACCCGCTCCACCTCTTCCAGATCTGGCTCAACCTGCCCGCCGCCGACAAGCTCGTCGACCCGTACTTCACGATGCTCTGGGCCGAGGACATCCCGACGGTGACCCACACCGACGACGCCGGCCGGACCACCACCGTGAGCATCTACGCCGGCGCGATCGACGGGGTGCAGCCGCTCGCACCGCCGCCCGACTCGTGGGCCGCCCGCCCGGAGTCCGACCTGGCGATCTGGCACCTCGACATCGAGCCTGGCGCCACGTGGACCCTCCCGGCCGCCGAGGGCACCGACACCGTGCGCGTCCTGTACGTGTTCGAGGGCGACGGCATCACCGTCGGCTCCCGCCCCGTCGGCAACGAGGTCGGGGCGGTCGTCCGCTGCGATGTGCCCGTCGAGGTCGCCGGAGGCATCGAGCACGCCGAGGTGCTGGTGCTCCAGGGGCGGCCGATCGGCGAGCCGGTCGCCCGCTACGGCCCGTTCGTGATGAACACCGACCAGGAGATCCGCCAGGCGTTCGAGGACTACCAGCGCACCCAGTTCGGGGGCTGGCCCTGGGACGACGACGCCCCCCACCACGGCCCCACCAAGGGCCGCTTCGCCAAGCACGCCGACGGGCGCGTGGAGACCCGCTGACACCCGGTGCCCGTGACAAGGGCTGCCCGTGGACAAGGGTGCCCGAGGGTGCTGGTGAGCCCGTACCGGAGGGCGCGGATGCGGGCGTGCTGGCACCTCCCCCGATTTCGGGTCGCACGTGCACCTCCACGGTGCACAGGTGACCCGAAATCAACGGTCCCGGCTCTGGGTCCTCGCTCAGCCCTCGTACGACGCCCGGGTGTGACCACCTCGTGATCACGCCGGAGCGACCAGCGGTCTCCAGCCCCCGAGAAGGGCCGTCCGCCCCCGCAGGCGGTCCTTCCCACCTCGCCCAGAACGATCTCGAGGAATCCGGTCGGGGGTGGTTTGATCTCGTCCCACACGGGTAATGACCCCTATCCCACACGTCGTCGACCGACGACGGAACGATCGTGCCCGCCGCCTCCCTCCCTCCCAAACGGCGGGCACGGTCGCGTGGGGGGTCGGGTCCACGAGGCGCCACCCGGTTTCGGGTCATCTGAGCACCTCCCCGGAGCACGAACGACCCGAAACCCCGGGTGGCCGCCGACCTCCGCCCTTTCAGGTCGTCTGAGCACCTCAACGGTGCACAGGTGACCCGAAATCGCAGACGGCTCAGGCGGTGGGGACCAGCTCGGGATCGGTGTCCGGATCGGCGCCGGAGCGGGGCTCGTCCGGGAGCGGCTCGCGCCGAGCCCGCCAGGCCGCCGCCAGGCGGCGAGCACCCTCGTCGATGGCCAGGGCCAGCACCACCAGGGCGACGGCGACGAGGCCGTCGAGCCACCAGTGGTTGGCGGTCGCCATGACCGCCCAGAACGTGAACACGAGGTGGATGGGCCCGATGATCCGCCACCTGCTCTGGGCGCAGTGCCAGATGCCGAAGGCGACGATGCACGCCCAGGCCACGTGGATGCTCGGCATGGCCGCGAACTGGTCCGAGGCGCCCGTCCCCACCGGCCCGTAGATGTCACGGCCCATCGCCGCGGCCAGGTCCCAGAACCCGTGCCCCGGCGTGAGGCGCGGCGGTGAGACCCGGATGAACCGGATGAAGAGGCAGAACCCGGTGGTGATGGCCAGCGCGTTGCGCCACTTCGGGTACTGGTCGCGGTGGCGGACCCACAGCCACACGAGGAAGCAGAGCAGGGCCGGCACGTGGACGGTGGCGTAGTAGTCGACGGTGACCTGGGCGAACCAGTGGTGCTCCGCCAGCCACTGCTCCATCGACAGCTCGCTCGGCAGGTGGACCGCCTTCTGGACGTCGTAGATCCACTGGCCGCGCTCGATGGCGCCGTCCTCGTGCAGGAGGGGGAGCTGACGGGCCAAGCGCCACAGCATGTAGAGGAACGAGACCAGCGCCACCTCCTGGGCGAAGGCGGCCACGACCTTGGCGTCGCGCCGGTCGATCCGCCGCAGCACGAGCGACAGGACGACGAGCACCACGGATGCGGTCGCTGCTTCTTGCCAGGTTGGCCACGGCATGGTGGAGGGCAGCCTGGCAAGACCGGCCGGTCACGGCAACCCCGGGACGCGGGAGATCCCCGGGCGCGGGCCCGGGGATCTCGGTGTGCGGCGGGTGGGGGTGTGCGAACCGGCCCGCCGCAGGTCAGGTGCCCTTCTCGGCGTTCGGATCCGGGACCACCATCGCGGTCACCATGCCGATCAAGCCGTTGTCGCTCTCGGCGTGGTTGAGGATGTGGCAGTGGAAGGCCCAGGTGCCGACCTCGGACGCCTTGATCAGCACCGTGTACCGCTCGCCAGGCGACACCCAGAGGGTGTCGACCTGGTACGGCGCCTTGAGGGCGAACCCGTCCTTGGCGATCACGATGTGGGGCTGGCGGTGCAGGTGCATCGGGTGCCCCACCAGGCCCTCGTTGTAGTAGTGGAGCATCACGTAGCTGTCCTTTTCGGCCACGATCGGCTCCGTGAGCGGGAAGGCCTTGCCGTTGAGCGACAGGCCGATCACCCCGGCGTCGTTGAGCACCATCGGGATCTCCTGGCTGACCTTCACGTTGGCGGGCATCTGGAACTGGCCGTAGGTGCCGGCGGGCGGGATCGGGACCTCGCCGACCTGGAAGATCGAGAACAGGCCGTTCAGGACCGCTTCTTGCCCGTGGTAGTGGGCGTGGTACATCGCCTGCTGGTTGTTCGGGCCCACGTTGAACTTGTAGGTGTAGGTCGTGTGGGGCTTGATGTAGTCCTGCGTGATGGGGGCCAGGCCGTCTTGGTCGTTCGGGACGTCGACGCCGTGGAAGTGGATGTCGGTGCTGATGGGCAGGTTGTTGGTGAGCACGACCTCGACGTCGTCGTTGGGGTCCACCTTGATCCACGGCCCGGGGACCATGCCGTTGTAGGTCCAGGCCTTCACGACCTTGCCGGGGCTGACCTCCCAGTCGGTGACGGCGGCGGTCAGGTGGAACTGCTTGGTGCCGTCCGGGAGGATCTTCGGCTCGAGAATCTGGTTGCCCGACGAGATCTTGCCCTCGGCGTACTTGGTGGCGTTGTCCAAGAAGGCGGCGACGCCGGCGTCCATGCCGTCTTGCATCTGCTTGTCGATGCGCTTGGCCATGGCATCGGTGGCTTCGAGCGACCCGATGTCGGCGGCGGCGTGATCGGCGTGCTCGCTCGCGCTGGCCGAGGCCGTCTCCTCCGCGGCGGCTGTGGCCGCGGCGGAGCCATCGGAGATGGTGAGCGTGGCGGTCATGCCCGAGTCCTTGTGACCGGTGATGGCGCAGAAGAGCTCGTACTCCCCCGGCTCCAGCGACGACAGGTCGACCTTGGTCGACTCGCCTGCACCCAGGTCGGGGGTCTTGATCGGGGTGTCGAGCACCGACACGTTGTGGGCCATCGTCCCGCTGTTGGTCACGTTGATCGAGCCGCCGAGCGGAACCACGATCGCCGAGGGGTTGATGGCGAACTCGGTCAGGGACACCTCGACGGGAGCCGCCGGTGCGGCCTCCCCGGAGCCGTTCCCGTCGCCCGCGGTCACCGCGACGACGCCGACCATCAAGAGGGCGAAGATCGACGTGGCGGCCGCGAAGCGGGCGAGCATGGTCTGGTTGGCAGGACTCACGACAGGACCTCGAGCAGATCAGCGGTTGCGTTGCGTGTCCATCGTCTGCACGCACGGCCGCGGCCGACAGGGGCCGAGGTCCCAGATCTGATGGGACCAAGGTCCCTGTCCGTTCCGGCTCCGACCTGCGACGATGAGCCGATGACCATCCGGGTGTTCCTCCTCGACGACCACGAGGTCGTGCGGCGCGGCGTCCGGGACCTGATCGAGAGCGAGGACGATCTCACCGTCGTCGGCGAAGCGTCCACGGAGGCCGAGGCCCTCGAGCGCATCGGTCTCGCCCGCCCCGATGTCGCCGTCCTCGACGTGCAGCTCGAACAGGGCTCGGGCATCGAGGCCGCGCGCGAGATCCGCTCGCGCCACCCCGAGATCCGCTGCGTGATGCTCACCTCGTTCGCCGACGACGAGGCACTCGTCGACAGCATCATGGCCGGCGCCTCGGGGTACATCCTCAAGCAGGTCCGCGGCCACGACCTGATCGAGGGCGTCCGCAAGGTAGGAGCCGGCGGTTCGCTGCTCGACCCCGTCATGACCTCGCGGGTCCTCGACCGGCTCCGCGAGGGGACCGAGGAGGACGAGCGCACCGCGTCGCTGACCCCGCAGGAGCGCAGGATCCTCGACCTCCTCGCCGAGGGTCTCACCAACCGCCAGATCGGTGAACGCCTCCACCTCGCCGAGAAGACGGTGAAGAACTACGTGTCGAACCTCCTCATGAAGCTGGGCATGGCCCGCCGCACCGAGGCCGCCGTGTACGCCGCCCGCCAGGCGGACCGCCAGGCTCGTGCCGCGCACCACAGCAGTGCTGGGACCCGCTGAACCGGACGGTGCGCTGCGTACCATCGGGTGGGTGGACGACTCGACGCGCCCGGCCGACCTCCAGCGCCTGATCGCTGCCATCGCCTCGATCGGCGCCGACCTCGACCTCCCCGTCGTCCTCCGCCGGATCACCGAGGCGGCGACCGAGCTCGTCGGTGCCACCTACGGGGCGCTGGGCGTGCTCAGCCCCGACGGCACCCACCTCTCCGCCTTCGTCACGGTGGGCATCGACGAGGAGACGGCGGACGAGATCGGCGAGCTGCCGAAGGGCCACGGCATCCTCGGCCTGTTGATCGTGCACCCCGAGCCGCTGCGCCTCGACGACCTCCGCCAGCACCCCGAGAGCTTCGGCTTCCCACCGAACCACCCGCCCATGACGTCGTTCCTCGGGGTCCCCATCCAGGTGCGGGGCCGGGTGTTCGGCAACCTCTACCTGACCGAGAAGCAGGGCGGCGCCGCGTTCACCGCCGAGGACGAGGAGGCCGCTGTCGGTCTCGCCGCTGCCGCTGCCATCGCCATCGAGAACACCCGTCTGCTCGCCCGCGAGCGCCAGCTCGACATCGCCAACGAGCGCGAGCGCATCGCCCGCGAGCTCCACGACACGGTGATCCAGCGCCTGTTCGCCACCGGCCTGTCGCTGCAGTCCGCGGCCCGGCTGTCGAGCGAGGACGACGTCGTGGCTCGCATCCACCAAGCCGTCGACGACCTCGACGTGACGGTGCGCGACGTCCGCGCCTCGATCTTCGAGCTGAACCCGCCGGCCACGTCCTCGCACGGGCTCCGCCGCCGGCTGCTCGCCGTGGGCGACGAGCTGTTCGACGCCCTCGGTGCATCGCCGGCGTTCCGCTTCGAGGGCCCCGTCGACAGCGCCATCCCCGACGACGTGGCGGCCCACGTGGTGGCCGTCGTTCGGGAGGGCCTGGCCAACGCGGCCAAGCACGCCGGCTCCCCCACCTTCGACGTCCGGGTCGCGGTCGAAGCCGACCGCGTCGCCGTCACGGTGGCCGACCGCGGCCGGGGCCTCGGCGAGCGCCGTCCCGGCGGCCACGGCCTCGACAACCTCGCCTCTCGCGCGCACGAGGTCGGCGGCCACTTCCAGATCGGCCCCCGCGACGGCGGCGGCACCGAGCTCCGCTGGCTCGCCCCCCTCGCCTGACCAGCACCGGCCCCGCCCACCACATCACCCACCACATCACCCACCACCCCGCCACCAACTTGGAGGATCTGGGTCACGGAGCGCCTTTATCCTCCAAGTTGGAGGATGAAGGCGGAAGTTGGAGGGGAACGGACGCAGAGGGGCGGTCTTCCTCCAACTTCTCTCTGGGGCCTCGCCGTTCCGGCGGCGTGGATAGGGTCCGGGGCGATGGCGAAGCAGCAGGTGGCGCTCCTCCGGGCGGTCAACGTGGGGAGGCGGCGAGTGGCGATGGCTGACCTGAAGGCCGACCTCGAGGGCCTCGGCTTCGACGACGTGTGGACCTACATCAACAGCGGGAACGCCGTGTTCCGGTCGCCGCTCGGCCGGGCGAGGCTCGAGCCGCAGATCGAGGACCGCCTGCTCGACTCCTGCGGCTTCGAGGTCGAGACCTTCGTGCGCACCGCCTCGCAGATCGCCGAGGTCGTGGATCGGCAGCCCTTCGGCGATGTGCCCGACAGCGTCACCCACCTGGTCGCCTTCTTGCGGACGACTCCCACGGCAGCGGCGAAGCAGGCGATCGAGGCGATGGCAGGCGCCGTCGACCAGCTCGAGGTCCACGGCGCCGAGGTCCACTGGCGGATCGAGGGCAGGTCCCTCGACACGGAGCTGAAGCCGAAGGACTGGAAGGCCGCGGGTGCCGGGCTGAACACCACCCGCAACATCACGATGCTCACCAAGCTGGCCGCCAAGCTCGGCTGAGCCGCGGTGCAAGCCGCGCTACCCCGCCTTGCCCCGGCGGCCGGGTGGCAGCAGCTCCCGACGCCGGGCCTCCTTCACCCACCGCTGTGCGGTGGTGAGGGGCACCTCGTTGGCCTCGGCCAGCTCGACGATCGGACGGGAGCTGTCGGCGGCGAGCACCCGGTAGGCCCGGGCGATCACCTCGTAGAACTCGTCGGGGTAGCCGGGCACCGCGTGCTCACGGAGCTGAGCGGGCACGCGCGCCTCGGCCGGTGCCCGTCGTGGGTCGTGGCCGTGGCGGGCGAGGGCGTTGACCGCCGCTTCGATGCGGCCGACCGGGATCGTCCGCAGCATCGTGGCCGACACCGGCCCCGCGTAGTCGAGCGCGTCGAGGTGGTAGCGGCCGTCGTCGGCGACGGTGGCGTGGACCCGGAGCTCAGCCCCGTCGGGGATCCCGTCGGACCACGCGTACCAGTGGTCTCCGAGCGACCGGATGTGCCCGGTGGTGCGCAGCGCCGGGGTGGCCATGGGGCCGAGGATAGTCGAGAAGATCCTCTTTCGCTCATTCAGACGTCTTGGTACGCTCACCTCGACTCGACATCGTGCCGAGTGGTGGAAAGTGAGTTCCCATGTCCGTAACGACCATCGTGATCCTCGTCGCCTTGGCGGTGATCGCGTACGTGCTGCTCAAGTCGATCCACAAGATCGGCCCGGCAGAGGTGGGTCTGGTCAACAAGAGGGTCGGGCTGCGCAAGCTGAAGGACGACAACCCGGTCGCGTTCAAGGGCGAGGCCGGCTACCAGGCCACGCTCCTCATGCCTGGGCTCCGGCTCCGGTTCTGGCCGATCTTCGGGGTCACCAAGTTCCCGTGGGTGCAGATCCCGGCCGGTGAGATCGGCGTCGTCATCGCCCAGGTCGGCCAGCCGGTGCCGATCGGCGCCAAGTCCGCCGAGTTCCGGCCCGAGTTCGGCAACTTCTCGAACCTGGAGGGCTTCCTCGCCGGCGGCGGCCAGAAGGGCGTGCAGCGCCCAGTCCTGCCTCCCGGCACCCTGGTGCCGCTGCACCCGGTCGCGTTCATGGTCATCGGCAGCCGGCAGGTGTTCGGTCTCCCGGTCGCACCCGAGCTGGTGCGGATGAACAGCGGTGGGGCGCTCACCCCCGAGTCGTTCGGGCTCGACCCCCGGCAGCTCCAGGTGGTGGTCATCGCCCCCAGCGGCGGCCAGGACGTGGTCGGCATCGTCACCACGCTCGAGGGCCAGCCCCTCGAGTCGGGCGACATCGCCAGCCGCCTCGGCGGGTTCCACGACATCGAGGCGATGGAGCAGCAGCCCGCCGTCACCGACGCCGAGCTGATCGACACGCTGCTCGGCTCCAAGAACGACGAGCACAACAACTACCAGGACTTCCAGAAGTTCCTCGACGCCGGCGGCCGCATCGGCCTCCAGCACGACCCGCTCCAGTACGGCGCCTACCTGCTGAACCCGTTCCTGGTCCGCGTCGACATGGTGCCGATGCTCGTGGTGAACCAGGGCGAGGTCGCCGTCATCAAGGGCTTCGTCGGCCTGCCCACGCTCGACACGTCGGGCTCGGAGTTCAAGTTCGGCTCGATCGTGCGCCCCGGGCACCGGGGCATCTGGCAGGAGCCGCTGCGCACCGGCAAGTACCCCATCAACCCCCGCGTGTACGCGGCCGAGGTCGTGCCGACGTTCATCCTGACGCTCAACTGGTCGACGTCGAACTCCCAGGCCCACGACCTGGACTCCCGGCTGGAGCCGATCATCGGCAAGAGCCGTGAGGGCTTCGTCTTCACCATCGACCTGCAGGTGCAGATCCACGTGTCCGACACCCGGGCGCCGAAGGTGATCTCGATGGTCGGCACCATGGTCAACCTGGTCAACGAGGTGCTGCAGTCGGCGGTGGGCAACCACTTCCGCAACACCCTCCAGGCCCTCGAAGCCGTGCAGTTCATCGAGACCCGCCAGGCCGTGCAGCGCGCCGCGCTCGAAGCGGTGACGCAGTACCTGGCGGCCTACGAGGTGGAGACCCGCGGCGTCTACATCCAAGACGTGGTGTTTCCCGAGGAGCTCGTCGAGGTCCTGACCCGGCGGGAGATCGCCAACCAGGAGCGGGCCACGTTCGTCGAGCAGCAGAAGGCGGAGACGGCCCGCATCGAGACCGAGAAGGCCAAGGGCACCGCCGACATGCAGTCCCAGCTGGCCAGCTCGGCCGTGTCGGTCGACATCAACCGCAACCAGGCCCAAGCCCGCGAGGCGCAGGCCAACGGCGAAGCCGCCTACGTGCGCCTCACCGGTGAGGCCGAGGCCGACAAGCTCCGCGCCATCGGCCTCGCCGAGGCCAAGGCCACCGAGGCGCTCGGCGTCGCCAAGGCCACCGGCTACGAGGCCCAGCGCGAGGCCATCGGCGAGATGTCGACGGCCCTGGTGGCCGTCGCCGGCGCCATCGGCGAAGGCGGCATCGACATCATGCCGGAGGTCCTCGTGACCGGCGGCGGCGGGTCCTTCGAGGGCCTGGCCGCCACCTTGATGCAGGCGCTGCGCAACGGCACCCTCACCATGGGCTCCGCGCCCCGCCCCGACGGCACCACCCCGGTGCGCCGCACCGAGGTCGGCGAGGCCCTGGCCGAGACCGCCCAGGAGGTCGAGAACACCGAGGAGCCCCTCGGGAGCTGAACCGGCTCCTCACCGACCGACTCGCTCGGACCAGGCCACCGGCCCCCTCCCCGGGAGGGGGCCGGTGCGCGTCCCGGGTCGAAGCCACCCGCCGGCAAGGCATCGCCCGCGAGGGTTGCCGGCGGAGCAGGAGGCGAAGAAGTTGGAGGATCTCGGTCGCTCAGCGACACCCTCCCTCCAAGTTCCGCCAAGGACCACCAACTTGGACGATCCGGGTCAAAGAGCGCCATCTGCCTCCAAGTTGGAGGATCCTGGTCGGTCAGGGGCCGGCGGCGACCTGGGCGGCGAGCTTGCCGATGAGCTCGCCCATGCCGGGGAGGAGGTGCTGGAACACGCTGGTGGAGCGCCAGAGCATGGCGATCTCGCGCCGAGGGACCGGATCGCTGAACGGGAGCAGGACGATGTCGTCGGACGGCGGCACGGGCGGTCGCACCGCGAGCGCCGGCAGCAGGGTGATGCCCACGCCGGCCGCGACCATCTGGCGGAGCGTCTCCAGGCTGGTGGCCCGGAAGCCGCGGCGCTCGGACGCGCCGGTGAGCCGGCACACCGACAGCGCCTGGTCCCGCAAGCAGTGGCCCTCCTCGAGGAGGAGCACCTGCTCGCCGGCGAGGACCGACGGGTCCACGGGGCCGCCCGCTGCCGCCAGCGGGTGGCCAGCAGGCACGGCGAGCACGAAGTCCTCGGTGAAGAGCGGCTGCTGGTGCAGCTGCTCGCCGGTGACGGGCAGGGCGAGGATGCCGACATCGAGCCGGCCGGAGCGGAGCTGGTCGAGCACGACCTCGGTCTTCTCCTCGATGAGCAGCAGCTCGAGGTTCGGGTAGCGCTCGTGGAGCGCCGGCACCACGTGGGGCAACAGGTAGGGGGCGAGGGTGGGGAACAGCCCCATGCGCAGGGTCCCGCCTTCGGGGTCGTTCGCCTGGCGGGCGAAGGCGCGGATGGCGGCCGCCTCGTCGAGGATCACCCGGCCGCGCTCGGCGACGCGCTCGCCCGCCGACGTCAGCATCACCTGGCGCGGGGAACGCTCGATGAGCGCGATGCCGAGCTCCTGCTCCAGCTTCTTCAGCTGGGTCGACAGCGTGGGCTGGCTGACCAGGCAGGCCTCGGCGGCGCGGCCGAAGTGGCGGTGCTCGCCGACAGCCACCAGGTATTCGAGATCACGCAGGTTCACGGTCGCCCCCCTGGCCTCGTCGGCCTCCGAAGTCTGTCCCAGACCGGCCGCCGCCGCTCGGCCGGAGCCGGCGGCGACGGCCGTCTGGACCGAGCGGACGGTCAGACGACCGCCGGTTCCCGCTCGGTGCCGGCACCGGTGGGTGCCGGTGTGCGGATGAGGTGGTCGAAGGCGCTGAGGGCGGCGGTGGCGCCAGTGCCCATGGCGATGACGATCTGCTTGTACGGGACCGTGGTGCAGTCGCCGGCAGCGAACACGCCCGGGACCGACGTCTGGCCGCGGTCGTCGATCACGATCTCGCCACGCGGCGACAGCTCGACGGCACCTTCGAGCCACTCGGTGTTGGGCAGGAGTCCGATCTGGACGAACACGCCCTCGAGCTCGACGGTGCGCTGCTCGTCGGTGGTGCGGTCGGTGTAGACGAGCCCGGTCACCTGCTCGCCGTCGCCGACGACCTCGGTGGTGAGGGCGCTCACGATGACGTCGACGTTGGGGAGGCTGCGGAGCTTGGCCTGCAGCACCTCGTCGGCGCGCAGCTGCGCATCGAACTCGATGAGCGTGACGTGGCGGACCACGCCGGCCAGGTCGATGGCGGCTTCGGCGCCGGAGTTGCCGCCGCCGATGACCGCGACTCGCTTGCCCTTGAACAGCGGTCCGTCGCAGTGAGGGCAGTACGTCACGCCCTTGTTGCGGTACTCGTCCTCGCCGGGCACGTTCATGGCCCGCCAGCGGGCACCGGTCGACAGCACGACCGTGCGGGAGGAGAGGCTGGCACCGCTGGCCAGCTCGACGGTGACGTAGCCACCGGGCTCGGCAGCGGGAACGAGCTTGGCGGCCCGCTGCAGGTTCATCACGTCGACGTCGTACTGGTGGACGTGCTGCTCGAGCGCCGTCGCCAGCTTCGGGCCCTCGGTGTAGGGCACCGAGATGAAGTTCTCGATGGCCATGGTGTCGAGCACCTGGCCGCCGAAGCGCTCGGCGGCGATGCCGGTGCGGATGCCCTTGCGGCTGGCGTAGACGGCCGATGCCGCACCGGCCGGGCCGCCGCCGACGACGAGGACGTCGAACGGGTCCTTGCCGGCCAGCTCGGCGGCGACGCGCTCGGCGGCGCCGGTATCGAGCTTGGCCACGATCTGCTCGAGGCTCATGCGGCCCTGGTCGAACGGCTCGCCGTTGCGGAAGACCGACGGGACCGCCATCACCTTGCGCTCGTCGACCTCGTCTTGGAACAGGGCGCCGTCGATGGCGGTGTGGGTGATGTTCGGGTTCAAGATGCTCATGAGGTTGAGCGCCTGGACGACGTCGGGGCAGTTCTGGCAGGTGAGCGAGAAGTAGGTCTCGAAGTGGTGCTCGCCCTCGAGATCCATGACCTGCTGGATCACGTCGTCGTCCGCGGTGGACGGGTGGCCGCCGACCTGGAGGAGGGCGAGGACGAGCGACGTGAACTCGTGGCCCAGCGGGATGCCGGCGAAGCGGACCTCGACATCGGTGCCGGTCCGGCGGATGAGGAACGACGGGCGGCGGTCGTCGTCATCGGCGGCGATGACCTCGACCTTGCCGGAGAGCGAGGCGATCTGGTCGAGCAGCTCGCGCAGCTCCGTGGACTTGGGGCTGTCATCGAGCGAGGTGACGAGCTCGATCGGCTGGCGGAGCTTCTCGAGGTGGGTCTGCAGTTGGGAGGCGAGGGCGGCGTCGAGCATGGCGGCAGCTCCAGGAGGTCGGGTCGGGAGGGTGCGGAACGGAGGGATCGGGGCGCGTCCGGGAAGACCGAGGGCGGGCCGTTGCGGCCCGCCCTCGGCTTCACCAGGTGGTGGGGTGGATCAGATCTTGCCGACGAGATCCAGCGAGGGGGTGAGGGTGTCGTCGCCCTCTTCCCACTTGGCGGGGCAGACCTCGCCGGGGTGGGCGGCGACGTACTGGGCGGCCTTCACCTTGCGGAGGAGCTCCACGGCGTTGCGGCCGATGCCCTCAGCGGTGACCTCGAGGAACTGGATGACGCCCTCGGGGTCGACGAGGAAGGTGCCGCGGTCGGCCAGGCCCTGGCCCTCGCGGAGGATCTCGAAGTTGCGGGAGATCTCGAGCGTGGGGTCGCCGAGCATCGGGTACTGGATCTTGCCGATGGTGTCGGAGCTGCCGTGCCAGGCCTTGTGGGTGAAGTGGGTGTCGGTGGACACCGAGTACACCTCGACGCCGAGGCGCTTGAACTCCTCGTAGTTGTCGGCCAGGTCGCCCAGCTCGGTGGGGCAGACGAAGGTGAAGTCGGCCGGGTAGAAGAACACGACCGACCACGAGCCCTTGAGGTCGGCGTCGGTGACGTCGACGAACTCGCCGTTGTGGAAGGCGGTGGTGGAGAAGGGCTTGATCTCGGTGTTGACGAGCGACATGTGCGAAGGACCTTTCGGATCTCGGGTGCGGTTGAGCAATAGGCACTCTATATGAAACCCGGCTTAGATCATCATCTTCACCTATTGATTCTGCCAATGCCTCTGATAGCTACCGTCGATCGAATCCGCAGGTCAGAGGCGGGCGCGGAGCCCCGGCAAGGCGGCCAGGGCTACGGTGCGGCCATCGACCGACGACAGTTCCTCCAGCGGGCCATCGTGGCCGGGGCCGGCGCCGCCGTGATCCCGTCGGCGATGGTGTCCGCCCAGCCCGCGACACCGGGCGCAGGTCCCTACGGCGGGCTCGCGGCCGAACCCGACGAGAACGGCCTGCACCTGCCCGAGGGCTTCACGTCGCGCATCCTCGCGGTGGGTGGCGAGACCGTCGCGGGGACCGGCTACACCTGGCACGCCTTCCCCGATGGGGCCGCCACCTTCGCCACCGATGACGGCGGCTGGATCTACGCCTGCAACAGCGAGGTCACCGCGGTGTTCGCCCCCGATCAGGGCGGCGTGAGCGCCATCCGCTTCGACGCCGACGGCGAAGTGGTCGACGCCTACCGGATCCTGGAGGGGAGCACCTCGAACTGCGCCGGCGGGTTGACGCCGTGGGGCACCTGGCTGAGCTGCGAGGAGCCGGTCGACAAGCGAGGCCGGCTCTGGGAGTGCGACCCGACCGGCGAGCAGGAGGCCGTCGCCCACGAGGCGATGGGGCTCTGGAACCGCGAGGCCGCCGCGGTCGACCCGGAGCGCAAGGCCGTCTACATGACCGAGGACGACCCCGAGGGCCTGCTCTACCGCTACACGCCTGCCGCCTACCCCGACCTGTCGAACGGCGACGTCCACGCAGCCGTCGTGGCCGACAACGGCGCGGTGACGTGGGCCGAGGTCCCCGATCCGTCGGCGTCGTCCAAACCCACCAAGGCGCAGGTCGACGGGGCCACCACGTTCAACGGCGCCGAGGGGATCTGGTACGACCGCGGATCGATCTACTTCACCTCCAAGGGCGACAACAAGGTCCACCACATCGACCTGGCGACGCAGCGGTACGAGGTCATCTGGGACAGCGACCCGGCCAGCGAGGGCAAGGAGGGGGCCGTGCTGTCCGGTGTCGACAACATCACCGTCGACCACGCCACCGGCGACCTGTTCGTGGCCGAGGACGGCGGGAACATGGAGGTCGTGCTGATCAGCGCCGACGGCACGGTCGCTCCGTTCGCCCGGGTGGCCGAGGACCCCACCGGGTCGGAGATCACCGGGCCGTGCCTCTCCCCCGACCGCACCCGGCTCTACTTCTCCAGCCAGCGCGGACCGTCGCCGAAGATGCTCAAGGAGGTGATCCCCGGCTGCACGTTCGACGCCCGCAACGCCGGCATCACCTACGAGATCACCGGACCGTTCCGCACGGCAGCCGCGGAGCCTGAGCCGGTCGCCACCACCATCGCCAAGGCCAACCCGTCCGGCGCGCCGAACAGCTCCGCCGGCTCGGACAGCGGTGAGGGTGAGAGCACCAGCGCACCGGTCGTGATCGGCGGGATCGCCCTCGTCGCCGCGGCGGGGGTCGGCGCGACGATCGCCCTCCGCCGCCGCCGTGGCGCCAGCGGATCACCCGCGACCCCGCCCGCCGACGAGGACGCCGCGCCCGGAGCCTGAGCGACGGGCGTCAGCGGGTTCGGGTCGTGATGCCGAGGAGCCGCTCGGTGACCGGCTCGAGGATGAGCCAGGGGTGGCTCGCAGGCCGGGCGCCGGCGGCGTCCCAGCCGGCGAGCTCGACGAGGATGCGCAGGGCGTGGACCTTGCGGTGCCAGTCGAGCTCCTCGGCCGAGACGTGGTCGGCGGGCTGGGCGAGCGAGCGGTAGGTCGCGTGGAACCGCCGAGCGAGCGATCGGCCGAGCGCCCGGAGCCCGCCGCCGAGGGCGCTCGGAACCTCCAGCGGCGGGTTCGACAACATGAGATCGGTGAAGCCGAGCGTGAAGGCGGGATGGGCGACGCGCGCGACGGTCCAGTCGATCAGGACCGGGCCGCTCGCGGTCACCAGCACGTTGAACGGGTGCAGGTCACCGTGGCTGATCGCCCGTCGGGCGCTCGGCGGCTCGGTGGCGATCAGCTGCTCGGCGACAGCGACGAGGTCGGGGCGGTCCGCCACCGCGGCGCGCCAGAGCTCGCCTTCGACGAAGCCCTTCGTGGTGGTGGGGATGCCGCCGTCGAGCGCCTCGAGCTCGGCGGTGACGGCATGGGCGTCGAGGGCGTGGAGCCTGGCGGCCAACGCCGCCAGCTGATCCGGCAGGTGGCGGACGACGGCCGGGATCTGGGTGACGATCCCGATGCCGTGGAGCCCTGACAGCGTCGAGCGGCCCTCGACGTGGTCCATCACGAGGAGCGACCGGCCGAGCGGCGTGCGATCGTCGGCGACCAGGCGGACGGACGGCGTGGGGAACCCCTGCCGGGCGACGTCGCGCTGGAGGGCGGACTCCCAGGCGGCGACCACCGGGTTCGGCACGATGCGGGCGACGAGGTCGCCGGCCAGCCCTTCGGGCGGATCGGCCAGCCGGAACCGGATCATCTCCGCGTAGTACCCGCCTTGGAGCGAGACCGGCGGAGCGGCGTAGGCGAGGCCCTCGGAGCCGCTGGCACCGGCGAGCGTGGCGAGCAGGGCCACCGCCGTGTCCGGCGCCACCGCGTCGCTGTCGCTCACGGTGGCCACCGTACCGGCGGCTACCAGGTGGCGAGGTCGAGCAGGGCGGTGGCGATGTCGGTGACCTGCGGGAGGATGGCGTCCTCGAGGGCCGGCTCGTAGGCCACCGGGGTGTCCGTGGCGCCGATGCGCCGGACCGGTGCGTCGAGGTCGGCGAAGCAGTGCTCGCCGACCCAGGCGGCGATCTCGCCGCCGAAGCCGGCGGTGAGCGTGTCCTCGTGCACGACGAGGACCCGGCTGGTGCGGGCGGCGGACCCAGCCACGATCCCGTGGTCCCACGGCAGGATCGTCCGGAGGTCGATGACCTCGGCCTCGATCCCCTCCTGTTCGGCGAGCTGGTCGGCAGCGGCGACCGACTTGGCGACGGTGGCGCCCCACGTGACGACGGTGACGTCGTCGCCGGGACGCCGGATGTCGCCGATGCCGAAGGGCAGCACCCAGTCCGCCGGCGGGAACGGGTCGACCGTGCTCGGCTGGCGGAGGAGGTGCTTGTGCTCGAGGAAGAGCACCGGGTCCTCGCACCGGAACGCGTAGCGCAGCAGGCCGGCCGCGTCCCGGGCCCGGCTCGGCATGGCGATCGACAGCCCGGGGATGTGGGCGAAGACCGACTCGCCGCACTGGCTGTGCCAGATGCTGCCGCCGGTGAGGTAGCCGCCGATGGGGACGCGCACCACCATCGGGCACGTGAACGCCCCGTTGGAGCGCCAGCGGATGGTCGCCGCCTCGCTCCGGAGCTGGGTCATGGCCGGCCAGATGTAGTCGAAGAACTGGATCTCGGGGGCCGGGCGCAGTCCCCGAACGGCTTGGCCGACGGCACGTCCGATGATGTTGGCCTCCGACAGCGGGGTGTTGAAGCAGCGGGCCTGGCCGAACGCCCGCTGCAGCCCGTGCGTCGTGCCGAACACCCCGCCCTTGCCCTCGACGCCCGCCAGGAC
>Ga0182747_1001148_pt1 | contig 21438 bp, 18 predicted proteins | sample eDN3rd30CBELigBY_FD_128526 | JGI IMG/M metagenome (GOLD analysis project Ga0182747, IMG submission 128526) | Enriched backyard soil microbial communities from Emeryville, California, USA - eDNA 3rd pass 30_C BE-Lig BY (version 2) (version 2) | ecosystem: Environmental > Terrestrial > Soil >...
CCTGAGTTTCCTCTTGCCATCCCTATTCGACCTTGCTCCCGGTGGGGTTTGCCGTGCCGCGTCCGTTACCGTCCGCGCGGTGCGCTCTTACCGCACCCTTTCACCTTTCGCCGGGCCGAAGCCGTGGGCGGTCTCTTCTCTGTGGCACTTTCCCTAAGCCCGCCCGAAAGCGGACCCGCCGGACGTTATCCGGCACCGTGGTTTCCATGGAGCCCGGACTTTCCTCCCCCGGCAGGATACCCCACCGGCGGCGATCGCCCGACCCTCTGGCAGAGGGCAATATAGCGCGGGTCACGGAGGATTGCGAGAGTGTGTGATCAGGTCCGCTTTGGGGTGGATTTGAGCCATTCCCCTCCCATTTAGGGAGGGGTTAGGGGTGGGTGCGCGAGCGGAGCGAGCCTACAAAGAACGCCGCCTTCGGCGGCTACCCACCCCCAGCCCCTCCCTAAAAGGGAGGGGAGAAGATATGGCCGCAACCGGTCGAAACCAACCGTCAACTCCCCTCGGGCTGCGGCAATAGCAGCGCCAGCAGGATCGCCCGGCACTCGCCGTCGATCGTGCCATCGATCAACTCGGTGCGAAACCGCCGCTGGAACGCCACCGTCGCGGCGAATCCGTCGGTCACATCATAGCCGAAACGCTCGAGCGCGAGCAGGAAACCCGCGTCGGTCCACAACGGATCGGTCAGCTTCTTGGTCGGGCGCGGCAGCGCGAGGCGGCGGCGCGCCAGTTCCTCCCACGGGAACAACTCGCCCGGATCCTGCTTGCGGGTCGGCGCGATGTCCGAATGGCCGACGACATTGCCGCGGGTGACCGCGTGACGGTCCTTGATCATATGGACCAGCCGCACGACCGAGGCGACCTGCGGGTCGGGAAAGGGGACGTAGCCCCATTCATGACCCGGATTGACGATCTCGATCCCGACGCTCGCCGAATTGATGTCGCTGATCCCGCGCCAGTGCGACTTGCCCGCGTGCCAGGCGCGCTTGTCCTCCGCGACCATATGGGTGATCTGCCCGTCCTCGCTGACGACATAATGCGCCGAAACTTTCGCGGCGGGATCGGCAAGCCGATCAATGGCTTCGGCCCCGGTCTTCATACCGGTATAGTGAAGGACGATCATCGAGACAGGCAACGAGCGCTCGTCGAAATTCGGAGACCAGCGTTCGATAAAATCGCTCATGCCTGTCGCTGCCCATTTCCTGCGAACCCCGGTCCCGCTTGCGCCAGCGGGGGTCAAATTGCAAGGTTGGAGCGGCCTTCAGGCCGCGACGCGCCGGACTTGCTGGTCGGCGGGTTCATAGAGGCCGCGCAGCCGCGGGCTGGCGACGAACTGGTCGGTCTGGCCGAGCACCGTCTCGCCCGCTCCCAGCACGAGGAAGCTCTGCGGCGCCGCGACCGCGCGCAACCGCGCGAAGGCCTTGAGGCGCATCGGCGCGGCGAAATAGAGCAGCAGATTGCGGCAGAAGATCAGGTCGGCGGGTGTCGCGAGCGGCGGCCGGTCGACGAGCATGTTCTGCACCGAAAAGTCGATCCGGCGCCGCAGGTCGGCCTTGGCGAGCCAGCCCGCCTCGGTCTGGTCGAACCAGCGCACCATGCGTTGCACCGGCAGGCCCCGCTGGATCTCGAACTGGGTGTAGAGCCCGACCCGTGCGCGCGAAATCGCGTGATAGCTGACGTCGGTGCCGACGATCTGAACGTTCCACCCCGCCCACCGCTCGGCCTGTTCGGCGATCAGCATCGCCATCGAATAGGCTTCCTGCCCGGTCGACACGCCGCAATGCCAGATCGTGACGCGGCGCGAGAGCGCGTTGACCTCGCGGATATGATCGAGCGCCTTGGAAGCAATGTCGTCGAACACACTGTGCTCGCGATAGAAAAATGTCTCGTTGTTGAGCATCGCGTCGACCGTATCGTCGAGCAACTGGCGGCTCGTCGAGGTGACGAGCGCCGCGACGAGCGCGTCGAGATCGGTGAGGCCGTGGCGCTGCATCACCGGCTTCAGCGACATTTCGATGCGCCAGATCCGGTTCGGCGACAGCGTCTGCCCGGTACGCGATTCGAGCACGCCCATCAGCACCCGATAAGCCGACTCGCTCGCAGTCCCACCCGCCATCATGGCTTGCGCCCCGGAAGGAAGCTGCCAAGCATCAGCGCGATCGCATCGGGGTTCAGCGTCGCCGCGGCGATTCCCGTCTTGCTCACCGCGCCGGGCATGCCCCAGATCACGCAGCTTTCGGGCGCCTGCGCAAAGACGGTGCCGCCCGCGGCCTTCAGCCGCGCCGCGCCGTTCGCGCCGTCGCGCCCCATGCCGCTCAGCACCACGCCAACGCCGCCCTTGCCATAGGCCTCGGCCACCGAGGCGAACATCGGATCGGCCGAGGGACAGCAGCCGTTTTCAGCCGGATGCCGGTCGAGCGCGATTTCCCGGCGACGGCCGTTCGCGACAACGACCAGATGTGCGTCGCCCGGCGCGAGATAGATGTGCCCGCGCTCGACGGCCATTCCCGCCGCCGCCACCCGCACGCGGCGCGGGGTCATCGTCGCGATCTGGCGCGCGTAGAATTCCATGAAGGCGTCGGGCAAATGCTGGGTCAGCAGGATCGGCGCGGTGATCCGGCGGTCGAGATGGGCGATGAAATTGGCGAAGGCGGGAATGCCGCCGGTCGAAGCCGCGACCGCGATACATTCGAGCGGCTGGCCGGCGTCGATCGCCGCCACGGGCGCGGGCGGCGCCGAAACCTGCGCGGGGCGCGAAACCGCCGGGACCGTCAGCGGCTGCTGCCCCAGCGTCATGATCCGCTCGGTCAGCACCTCAGCGAAGCGTCCGGAGAAACTGCCGCGCCCCGGCTTGGCGAGCGTATCGCTGGCGCCCAGCGAGAGCGCGTCGATCGCCGCCGGCCCGCCTTCGAGGCAATTCGAGGAGAGGATGAGGACGCGGGCGCCCTGCGCGCGCTCCAATATGTGCGGCAGCGCGTCGATGCCGTTCATCCCCGGCATCTCGATGTCGAGCACGACGACGTCGACCGGCTCGCACGCGAGATAGGCGAGCGCCTCGTGCGCCGATGCGACCGAGGCGCAGATCTTCAGCTCGGGCCGCTGCTCGACGATACGTTCGAGGATGCTGCGCACGACCAGGCTGTCATCGACGAGCATGACGCGCACCGTGCGCGCCGAGGGCATGGTGGCCGCCTCGCGGCCGGGGAGATTGAGCTGCGGCTGACTCACCTTCGTCCTCAGGCGACGCCGACGAGCTGCAATTTTCCTTCCAGCGTTTCGCGGTCGAACGGCTTCATCACATATTCGTCCGCCCCGGCCTCGATCGCGGCGCGGATATGATCGATGCTGTTCTCGGTCGTGCAGAAGACGACGCGCGGCCGCTCGTCGCGCCCGAAATCGAGGTCATTGAACGCCCCCAGAAATTCCATGCCGCTCATCACCGGCATGTTCCAGTCGAGCAGGATCACGTCGGGACGGTTCGCGCGGCAGAAGGTCAGCGCCTCCTGCCCGTCGGCGGCCTCCTCCACAGCGAACGCCATGCTTTCAAGAATATGACGCGCGACCTTGCGAATCACTTTACTGTCATCGACGACCAGACAGGATTTCGACATCTTCAAATACCTCCGACCCCCCGGGGTTGCTCGCCTTGCTAGCGCGAAGGGGTGTCCAGCCCGTTAATGAACGACAAAAGTCATGCGGCGCTCGCGACGGGCAGCGTCACGAAATGCGCGGGATCGACGACGAGCAACGACGCGCCGTCATGCTCGATCATCGCATCGGCGACGCGCGCCCAGCCGGGAAGCAGCTTCCCCGCGACACGCGTTTCGGGCGCGTCGATGAAGCAGACGTCCTCGATCTCGTCGGCGAGCAGCGCATAGCCGTGATCGGCGACGTCGACGACGATCACCCGCTGTCCCTGGGTCGCGGCCACCGGCGGCAACCCGACAACGACATGCGGGTCGATCAGCGTGAAGACGCGGCTGCGCAGCGCGAACAATCCTGCGACATGCGGAGGCGCGCCGGGCACCTCGACCGGAATCCCGACCGTCACCACCGAATGGATTGCACCGCTGCGCAACGCGACGCGCGTGTCGGCGATGCGCGCGACGAGGTAGAGCTTTTCCATCATGGACGGCCTCCCCCCACCCGGGCGCGCAAGGCTTCGAGCAGCGCCTGGCGGTCGTAGCGATAGACGGTTTCATCGTCGGGACCGGCGGCCGCGACCGCCGTGCGCAGCCGGATCACCGGCACATCGCCCGCGGCATGGGCGGCCGGGTCGGCATCCTCGGACAAGCACAGCAGCACGTCGGGCGCTTCGTCGGCGGCGGCATCGTCCGCCGACGCGACGCGATAGCCGGCACCGCGCAGGATCGGCGCGAGGAAATTGTCGCCCCAACCGTCGGCATCACCCGCCAGCCGGCAGAGCGGCTGGCGCGGTCCGGCCTTCGCCTCGCCGCGCGCATATTGTTCCATCAGCCAGAAGGGATCGATGAGCTCGACGGGCTCGCCGCCGACCAGCGCGATGCCCGCGATCAGCCCCGGAGCGGCCGCGGGTTGGACCGTATCGGGCAGCCGTACGATGTCGATCACCGCGTCGATCGGATAGCAGAGCACCCTTTGTCCGTCGTGAAGGCGGAGCAGCTTCACCGCGCCCGGCCCTTCGGGCGGCTTCGCGGCGTGGACCGGGAAGATGTCGTCGCCGATCTGCGCCTGCACCGCCCCGGCGCTTTCGAAAAGCGCGAGCGCGGGTACTTCCTCGACACGCTCGATCACCGACAGGCGCACGCCGCGAACGCGGCCGCCCGCATCGCGGAACAGCAGAAGCTGCGTCGCCTTGCGTGCCGCGGCAGCCTCGGCTTGGGCATCGGCCGCTTCATCGCGGCAGCGTCCCACCTCGGAAGCATCGACACCCGCCGCGGCGAGAAGCCCCTGGACGTCGAGCAGCAGCACCGGCCGGCCATTGTCGGGCAGCGTCGTCCCGGCATAAAGCCCGGTCGCCATGATCAGCGGCGCCGCCGGCTTGATCACCAGTTCCTCATGATCGTGGATCGCCGCGACGCTCAGCGCATAGCTTTGCCCCTGCCCCGGCCGCACGATCACGATGGCACGGTCCTCGACATCATCGCCGGCGTCGACCGTACGGCCCAGGATATCCTCGAGCCGTAGCAGCGGGAATTGCTCGCCGCGCACCGTCGCCAGTTCGCCGCCGCCGACGCGGTCGATGCGCGCGCTGTCGCTGTTTTCGAGCAGGATTTCGCGAACGGCACCGCGCGGGATCGCGAAATATTGCCCCGCCGCGCGCACCATCAGCCCCGAAATGATCGTCAGCGTCATCGGCACGCGCAGGATGATCGTCAGCCCGCGTCCCTCGTCGTTGCGCAGTTCGACAACGCCGCCGATCTTTTCCAGGTTCGACTTGACGATGTCCATGCCGACCCCGCGCCCCGACACCGAGGTGATCTGGGCGGCGGTCGAAAAACCGGGGCGAAAGATCAGTTCGAGCTTGTCCTTCGGGGTCAGCGCGCGCGCTTCGGTCGCGGTCAGGATGCGCGCCGCGATCGCCTTCGCCACCAGCGCGTCGGGCGACAGGCCGCGGCCATCGTCGCGCACCTCGATCTCGATCTGGTTGCCCGACTGGCGCGCGGCAACCGACAGCGTCGCGTTGACGCCCTTCCCCGCAGCGACGCGCTGGTCGAGCGGCTCGATGCCGTGGTCGATCGCGTTCCGCACGATATGGATCAGCGGATCGCGGATATTCTCCATCATCTCGCGATCGAGTTCGACCTCGCCGCCGCTGGCGACGAACTTCACTTTCTTGCCCAGATCCTGCGCGAGGTCGCGGGCGATGCGCGGCAGCGGTGCGAACAATTTGTCGATGCGCTGCATCCGCATCTGGCTGACTGACTGGCGCATTCCGGCGATCGAATCGGACAGGCGATCGAACGAGGCGATCAGCCGCGGATCCGCGCCCGATTCGCGCAGCATGCGTGCGAATTCGTTGCGCGCGAGCACGATGTCGGTGACCCCGGTCATCACGCTGTCGAGCAGCGGCAGCGGCACGCGGATCGAGCGCCATGCCTGCAGTTCGGCGGCCAGATCGTCCTCGCGTCGCAACTGGACCTCGACCGGCTCGGGCGTCTCGACCTTTTCGTCGGCAAAGGCGAGCGCGTCGATCACGTCGGCATCGTCGCCCGCGGGCTCGCCACCGCCGGCGCCGAGCGCGCCGCACAATTCGGTCAGGCGGTCGATGACGCCGAGCACGCCAGTGACGAGCGTGGCGTCGGCGGGCCGGTTGCCACGCCGCACCTGATCGAGCGCGTCCTCGGCCGCATGCGCCAGCGCGGTGACGCGCGGCAGCGATAGGAAACCCGAACTGCCCTTGATCGTGTGGACGAGACGAAAGATCGCGTCGAGCCGCTCGCGGTCGCCGGGATCGGCCTCCCACGCGACGAGGGCGCCCCCCGCCTCGGCGAGGATTTCCGCCGTCTCGGCCAGAAAGTCGTTCAGCAGATCGTCCATTGCGGTACCGGCGCGCCCCCAAAATCGAGGCCCGACCATGCCCGACAATGGTTAAGGAGGGTTTTACTGGCGGAACGCGAGCGCCGAATCGCGCGGGATGTGCGAATTGTTAAGAGTCCGGTCGCTTCAAATCAGCGGCTGGCAGAAATCCTTGGCATAAGGCGTGCGAAGCGCGTCTTCCCTGGTGATCTTCGGAACGCTCTGACCGACCGTTTTCGTCGTCAGCACATAGTCGTTCACATCCTTGATGCGCGCCTCCCTCGCGGCCACCTGCCCATAGGAGCGCCGCAACATCACCCAGTCGCCCTCTGACAGCGATTCCGGATTGTCCAGCGCCGCCAGATCGATCCACGACCGATCGGCATCATCGCGGAGTTCCCTCAGGTTTTCGTAGTTCGAATAGGCGCCGGCATATTGGGTGCGCTCCGCCAGCGGCATATGGTTCAAGGCCCCGCTTTGCACGGCCAACTGCCATACAGCATCCCCCGTGCTGGCATTCTGCGGCCGTCCGACCCGCCCCCTCATCTTCAAGGCTTCGCCGGCGGCATGCCGCTTAAAGACGATATCGAGTTGTGCCAGCCTCGCATCGACGCATGGTTGCTGCACCGCCCGTATTTTGACCGAGACCAGATGCTCGATGATATCGTCCTTCAGGGCTTCACGCTGCGCCTCTGCGGCATGGCGCCAGTGGAGTGCTTCGACGGCTTGCTCTCCGGCCAGAGCGATCGCGACGCCGATCACGATGACGCTGATTTCCGACAGCAATTCGCGCCAGCTATGGACCGGCTTGGGCTTGTGGATGTCCACGGCCGCCTCCTCCCCTTCCTCGACAAGAGGGTCCGCTGCCGGCAAGGCCGGATTGTTTTCCGCCGTCATGATGTTCCCCCCCGGCCACCGCTATCAATGTCGGAAGGATTTTGCCACCGTCTATCGCCGGATATCGGGTGGTGAGGAGGCTTCCCGAAGGTCGCCGACGGGTAACGATGGAAGCCTAGGCCGGTTTCCAGCTCTTTCGCTCTTCGGCCTGCTTGAGCACCTCGAACGCCGCCTGCCCTGCCGCGAAGCGCTTCGCCGCCTCGGCATCGCCGGGCTTCACATCGGGATGGCATTCCTTGGCGAGAGCGCGCCAGGCCTTCTTGGCCGCCTCGAAATCGGCGTCGGGCTCCAGGTCGAGGACCTCCAGCGCGCGCATTTCGTCCGCGCTGCGGCTGCCGTCGCCCGCTCCGCCCCAGCCATAATGCTGCGCGCGGGCATAGCTGCGCGCGCCGCGGGCTTCCTCGGCGGCGCGGTCGGCCGCTTCCTCGGCGCTGAGCCCCGCGAAATAATCCCAGCCGCGATTATATTCGGCGGCGTGCGCTTCGCAGAAATACCAGCGTTCGGGGCTGTTCGGCGATTTGGGCGCGGGACAGTTGCCCGGTTCGGCGCACCCATGGCGGTCGCAGAGCCGCACCTGCTGCGCCTCACGGCCCTGCCCATAGGCGCGCCAGCGGGGAAAACCCCAGTCGTCGGATCTCTTGGCGCGGCTCATCCGGCCCATGTAGCGACTGGGCTTCGCGATGGCTAGGCGCGAAGCCGCAAAGCTGGGGCCAATCGACATTCAGAAGATGGCCAGCCGAAAATGGTGGTTTTTCGCGACCCGGAGCGCAGCGTGCTGATGGCACCTGAGCACCGGAAGCACGAAAGGCCGCTGGTCCTAGTCCTTGACGGTGTAGCCGAACGCCTTGTGCGCCAACTTCACCACCGCTGGGTCACGATCGGGCGGGGTCATCGGCACCGCGGCCTCCAGCGCCTCGGCGACATGGGCCAGCGCGGCGATGCGCGCGGCTTTCTTATTGTTGCCGTCGATCACCTTCCATGGCGCCCAGCGCGTATCGGTCTGCTCGAACATCTCATGCATCGCGGCGAGATAATCCTTGCGCTTGGCGCGGTTGCGATAATCTTCGGGCCCGGTCTTCCAGCGTTTCCAAGGATCGTCGAGCCGGTCGGCGAAGCGCTGGTCCTGCTCTTCCTGCGTGACGTGGACGAACAGTTTGACGAGGTTGGTGCGCGACCCGGTCAGTTGCGCTTCATACTCGTTGATCTCGTCATAGCCCTTGCGCCATTCGGCCTCGGTCGCGAAGCCCTCGACGCGCTCGACAAGCACGCGGCCGTACCAGCTGCGGTCGAAGATCGAGATCTCGCGATTGCCAGGCAGCCGCTTCCAGAAGCGCCAGAGGAAGTGGCGCGCCTTTTCCTCGTCGCTCGGGGCGCCGATCGGCCAGACCTCGAAATAGCGCGGGTCGAGCTGCGCGACGAGGCGCTGGATGATCCCGCCCTTCCCCGCCGCGTCCCAGCCCTCGAACATGATGACGCTGCGCTGGCCGTGGGTGATATGCGCGGCCTGCACGCGCTCCAGCCGCTCCTGCAGCGCGACCAGATCGTCGCCATAGGAGCCGTCATATTTGGCGCCGGCTTCATAGTCGGCGAGATCGATCGTCATCGCTGAATCCCCTCGGGTCCTCTCGCCGCTGCTATCACAGCGGTCCCACGGACGCGATGCGATTAACCCTGATTTTCCGTCGCTCCGGCGAGCAGCGCCGCGACGCGCGCCGGGTCCTCCATCGGGATGAAATGGCTGTTATCCGTCCACAGCTCGTCGCGCACCGCGCCGATCCGCGCGCCGAGCCCGGGCCAGGTCGGGCTTTGCGAGAAATCCATCGCATCGCCGCGCGAGCCCGCCGGCGCGCGGATCAGCGTCACCGGTGCCGCGACGCCGTCCATCCAGGCATAGGGGTCCGTGCGCAGCGCATTCTGATACATCGAGGCTTCGAGCGCCGGCGGACAGGCGAGTTCATACCCCTCGCCCGATCCCGCGGGCAGCAGGCCATAAGTGCAATAGTCCGCCAGCACCTCGGGCCGCCAGCGGCTGTAGGGCAGCCGGTCGGCAAAGCGTGCGCGCATCGCCTCCGCGCTGTCCCACGCGTTGCGGCGGCGCGCGACGGGATGCTCGGCGGGATCGGGCACCGGCGTATCGTCCGCGCCAGCGTAAAGCGCCGGGTCCATGATCACCGGGTCGATCAGGACGAGATGGGCGAAGGAATCGGGCCGTTCGGCGGCGAGCCGCGTCAGCACATGGCCGCCCATGCTGTGCCCGCAACCGACGAGTGTCCGCCCGGCCATCCGGTCGAGCAGCGGCAGAAGCACCTCGGCGTTGGCGCCCCAGTCGGCGAGCGTCGCGGGCTTGAAGCTGCGCCCATGCCCGCGATGATCGGGCGCGACCACATGCGTCCCCGCCGGAAGCGCCGCGACGATCTGGTCCCACAGCCGCGCATGAAAGCCGGTCGCGTGGAGCAGCAGGAGCGAAGCTCCTTCCCCCGGCGCACCCCATTCGAACCAGCAGATGTCGCCGCCCGGCGTTTGCAGCCGGTGTTCGCGGGGCGCGGCGCGCACGCTCAGTTCTTCGGCCCGTCGACCAGCCGGATGCTGAGTTCCTTGAGCTGTTTGTCGCTGACCGGCGCCGGGGCGCCCATCATCAGATCCTCGGCCTTCTGGTTCATCGGGAAGACGACGACTTCGCGGATATTCGGCTCGTCGGCGAGCAGCATGACGATGCGGTCGACCCCCGGTGCCGACCCGCCATGCGGCGGGGCGCCGAACTTGAACGCGTTGATCATGCCGCTGAAGTTCGCATCGACCTCGGCCTGCGAATAGCCCGCGATCTCAAACGCCTTGTACATGATGTCCGGGCGGTGGTTGCGGATCGCGCCCGACGAGAGTTCGACGCCGTTGCAGACAATGTCATATTGCCACGCGAGGATGTCGAGCGGGTCCTTGGTCTCGAGCGCTTCGAGCTCGCCCTGCGGCATCGAAAACGGGTTGTGACTGAAGTCGATCTTGCCGGTGTCCTCGTCGGCTTCGAACATCGGGAAATCGACGATCCAGCACATTTCGAACTTGCCCGGGTCGATGAGGTCGAGCTGCTCGGCGACGCGGGTGCGCGCGAGGCCGGCGAGCTTCGCCGCCATGGCTTCCTTGCCCGCAGCAAAGAACAGGCCGTCGTCGGGACCGATGCCGAGCTCGGCGGCGAGCGCATCCATCTTCTCGGGCCCATGGTTCTTGGCGATCGGCCCGCCCCATTCGCCGCCCTTGCGCGTCGCATAGCCGAGGCCGGCAAAACCCTCGCCCTGCGCCCAGCTGTTCATGTCGTCGAAGAATTTGCGGCTCTTCTCGGCCGTTGCGGGCGCCGGGATCGCGCGCACCACATCGCCCGCGGCAACAATGTCGGCGAAGCGGCCGAAGCCTGAGCCGGTGAAGTGCGACGAGACGTCGGTGATGATCAGCGGGTTGCGCAGGTCAGGCTTGTCGTTGCCATATTTCAGCATCGATTCGCGGTAGGGAATGCGCGGGAAGCTGCCCGCCGGGGTGACCGACTTGCCGCCCGCAAACTCCTCGAACACGCCCGCCAGCACCGGCTCGATCGCATTGAAGACATCGTCCTGCGTCACGAAGCTCATCTCGAAGTCGAGCTGATAGAATTCGCCCGGCGAGCGGTCGGCGCGCGCATCCTCGTCGCGGAAGCAGGGCGCGATCTGAAAATAGCGGTCGAACCCCGCGACCATCAGCAGCTGCTTGAACATCTGCGGCGCCTGCGGCAGCGCATAGAATTTGCCGGGATGGACGCGGCTCGGCACCAGATAATCGCGCGCGCCCTCGGGCGACGAGGCGGTCAGGATCGGCGTCTGATATTCGGTGAAACCCTGATCGACCATGCGGCGGCGGAGCGACGCGATCACGTTCGAGCGGAGCAGGATGTTGGCGTGGAGCCGTTCGCGGCGCAGGTCGAGGAAGCGGTATTTGAGGCGAATATCCTCGGGATATTCCTGTTCGCCCGCGACCGGCATCGGCAGCTCGATCGCCGCCGACTGGACCGAGACGTCGCGCGCGCGGACCTCGATCGCGCCGGTCGGCAGGTTCGCATTGGTCGTTTCGGGCGAGCGCGCGACGACCTCGCCGGTGATCGTCACGACGCTTTCGGCGCGCAGCCCGTCGAGCGTCGCGAAGACCGCGTCGCTGCTGTCGGCGACGATCTGGGTCAGGCCGTAATGATCGCGCAGGTCGACGAAGAGCAGCCCGCCATGGTCGCGCTTCCGGTGCACCCATCCCGACAGGCGGACATTCTGGCCGACATCCTCGGCGCGAAGCTGGCCACAGTTATGGGTGCGATAGGCGTGCATTTTCTGGTCTTTCGATGATTGGGAAAATCAACTTTATAGTGATTTATGGCCGCGCCTAAGGCAGGTCGGCGCGCCATTTGTCAAGCTCTGCGCCGTTACGCGCATTTTTCGCGCTTTGGGGTTCGACGAGATTGGGGCAAATTTTCCTGCCCGTCCGCCGCAACTCGCTGTATAGGCGCGGCATGCAAGTCCATCCGTTAATCGAGTCCAACGCTGCACTCATCTCATTCTGCGACCTCATAAAGGACAGCGATTTCATCGCGGTCGATACCGAGTTCATGCGCGAGAACACCTTCTGGCCCGAACTCTGCCTGATCCAGGTCGCCAACAGCGAACATGCCGCCGCGATCGACCCGATGGCGCCGGGGATCGACTTGACGCCGCTGCTCGACCTGCTCGTCGACAATGAGGCGGTGCTGAAGGTCTTTCACGCCGGCGGCCAGGATGTCGAAATCATCTTCAACCTGACCGGCAAAACACCGCACCCGATCTTCGACACCCAGATCGGCCAGATGGCGCTCGGCCAGGCCGAGCAGGTCGGCTATTCGAACCTCGTCGAAGCATGGCTCGGCATCATGCTCGACAAGGGCGCGCGCTTCACCGACTGGAGCCGCCGTCCGCTCGACAAGCGCCAGATCGACTATGCGATCGGCGACGTCACCCACCTCGCCAAAATCTTTCCGATGATGCTGAAAAAGCTGGTCAAGACCGGGCGCGGCCACTGGCTCGACGAGGAAATGGAAAAGCTCGCCGACCCGGCGAACTACAGCGTCGACCCCGAAAAGGCCTGGCTGCGGATCAAGGTCCCGTCGCGCAAGCCCGACGTGCTCGGCCGGCTGCAGGCACTCGCCGCATGGCGCGAGCGCGAGGCGCGCTCCAAGAATCTGCCGCGCGGCCGCATCGTCAAGGACGAGACGCTCGCCGACCTCGCCGCGCATCCGCCCAAGGACCAGGACGGCCTCGGCCGCGTCCGCGGGCTCTCGGCGACTTGGAAGAGCAACGACATCGGCGGCCGGCTGATGGACGCGCTCGCGGGCGCGAAGCCGCTCTCGAAGGACGAAATGCCCGATCGCGCGCCGCGCGGACCAGGGCTCGGCAAGGAAGGCGCGCTCGTCGCCGACCTCCTCAAGCTGCTGCTCAAGATTCGCGCGCGCGAACTCAACGTCGCGGCGCGGCTGATCGCGCGCAGCGACGACCTCGAAGCGCTGGCGGCGGGACGTCGTGACGGCATTCCGATGCTCGAGGGTTGGCGCGAGGATGTCTTCGGCCACGCCGCGCTCGATCTGGTCGAAGGCCGGATGGGCTTCGCGGTCAAGAACGGCAAGCTGGTGATGAGCAGCATCGACGCGGCCGCACCCGCCGACGCCGCCTGATCTCGAAAGCCTAAAGCAGCACCAGTTCCGGCTTCGCGCCGAGCGCCTGCGCCAGCGAGCGCAGGCGGCGCTCGACCGATTCGCCGGCAAGATGGTGCCAGCCGGGATTCAGACGCAGCACGAGCCGGTCATCCTCGCACCCGATCGCACTGCCTTTCAGCGGCGCTTCGACCCCGCCGGTCAGCCGCTGCGCCAGCCGGATCGCAAGCCCCCATTGCCGCGCCCGCGCGAGCCGTTCGGCGCCGACGAGCGCGCCCATCACCGGGAAATCCACATCATTGCCGCCAAACCCCGCATGGAGAGCGCGTGCAAGCAGGATGCGCCCCGGAATGTCGATGCCGCGCCAGTTGCCGTGGAGCCCGATCTCGGTCCCCCGTTCGGCGCGAAAGTCGGGGTTCGCCGACCAGGCGACGTCGCTGAGCAGGCTCGCGGCAAGCCGGACGCGGCGGTCGGCGTCCGCTTCGTGCGCGAACAGCGGCGCGATCCAGTCGGCGATCGCGCGCCCGTGCGGCGCGAAGCGCGCCAGGCGGCGCCCCTCGAATTCGGCGGCGACGATCAGCGGGTCCTGCGCCTGTGTTTTCGCGTCGAGCGCCTGATAGAGCAGCCCTTCGCGCAGGCCCGACGACGAGTTCGTCATTTCGGGCACGTCGATGATGTTGACGAGCGCCGCCAGCAGCGCCGCCGCATCGGGCAGCGTCACCGCACGGTTCGCCGCCATGCCGGGGATCGCTTTCAGCTCCTCGACGCTCAGCCGCTTGGTCGCGCGCAGCAGGCGGCGAAGCGCGCTGCGCGGCAGCGTATGCTGGTCGAGCACCGCGAGCGGATCCTTGGTGAGTTCGAGGTCGAGCCGCGACAGCGCGCGCCACGATCCGCCGACGAGATAGAGTGGCAGGCCGGTGAGATTGCCGGGCCAGCCCGCTCCCTTGAGCAGCTTGCGAACCGCGCGCTCGAACTGCTGCTGCCCCTCCTTGCGGAGCGCGGGCAGCCGCAGCACACCCAGCGGAAAGGACGCGCATCGTCCGACGCGCCCCTGCGCGACCTCGGCGAGTTCGAGGCTGCCGCCGCCGAGGTCGACCGCGATGCCGTGCGCGTCGGGGATCGCCGACAGCACCCCGCAACCCGCCGCCAACGCCTCTTCCTCGCCCGACAGCAGCCGGATCACCAGCCCCGCCTCGGCCGCACCGGCGATGAAATCGGCGCCGTTGGTCGCATCGCGCACCGCGGCGGTCGCGACGCATTGCAGATCCTCGACCTCCATATGCTGCGCGAGCAGCGCATAGCGGCGCAGCGCGATCAGGCCGCGCTCGGCATCTTCGGACGCGATCTTCCCGTCGGTCGACAGGCCGCGGCCGAGGCCGGCGGGCACCTTCTCGTTGAAGATCACCGCGGGTGCGCGCGGCGGGCCTTCGTAGACGACGAGGCGCACCGAGTTGGAGCCGATATCGATGACGGCCGAGCGGTGGATGGCGAGTTCGGGGGCGCGGTGACGCAACGGGTCAATCTTCGCGCATGGTGAAGGCGAGCGTCGGCACGTCGTGGCGCTTGTGGAGTGCCGTGCCGCGCCCCGAGAGCGAGGGATTGTTCATGAAATAATGATGCAGGTTAAAGGGCTTGTCGTCCGGTCTTAAGCGCACATAGGTGCCCTCGGGCTGGAGAATCCAGCTCTGTTCATTGTCGATCAGGTTCGCGACCAGCACCTGGTCCAGTATCTGGTCATGGACGGTCGGATTCTCGATCGGGATCATATATTCGACGCGGCGGTCGAAGTTGCGCGGCATCCAGTCGGCGCTGGAAATATAGAGCTTCGCCCCGCTGTGCGGCAGCGCCGCGCCGTTCGCGAAGGCCCATATTCGGCTGTGCTCGAGGAAGCGCCCGACGACCGACTTGACGCGGATCGTCTCGGACAGGCCGGGCACGCCAGGGCGCAGGCAACAGATGCCGCGCACGACGAGTTCGACCGGCACGCCCGCCGCGCTGGCCTGATAGAGTTTGTCGATGATGTCGGGATCGACGAGGCTGTTCATCTTTGCCCACACGCCCGACGGCCGCCCCGCGCGCGCCGCCGCGATCTCGTCGTTGATCAGATTGCATAGATTATGCCGCATGTTGAGCGGCGACATGGTGATCATTTCGAGGTGATCGGGCTCGACATAGCCGGTGATATAGTTGAACAGCTGCGCCGCGTCGCGCCCGGCGCGAGGATCGGCGGTGAAGAAGCTGAGATCGGTGTAGATGCGCGCGGTGACCGGGTGATAATTGCCCGTGCCGAAGTGGCAATAGGTGCGATACCCCTGCCCTTCGCGGCGCACCACCATCGAGATCTTGGCGTGCGTCTTCCACTCGATGAAGCCGTAGACGACCTGCACTCCGGCGCGTTCGAGCTGGTTCGCCCAGAGCAGATTCTGCTCCTCGTCGAAACGCGCCTTGAGTTCGACCACCGCGGTCACCGACTTGCCCGCCTCGGCGGCTTCGATCAGCGCGCGGATCACCGGCGACTGGTTGCCCGCGCGATAGAGCGTCTGCTTGATCGCGACGACATCGGGGTCGGCCGCGGCCTGGCGGAGGAAGGAGAGGACGACGTCGAAGCTTTCGTAGGGATGGTGGACGACGATGTCCTTCGACCGGATCGCCGCGAAGCAATCGCCGCCATGTTCGCGGATGCGCTCGGGAAAGCGCGGCGAATAGGCGGGAAATTTGAGGTCGGGCCGGTCGATATCGACGATCGCCGACAGCGCCGCGAGCCCGACGAAACCGCCGATCTTGGCGACGATCGCCTCATGCCCCTGGATGTCGTCGCCCAGCACCGCGGCGAGTTCGCCGGGCATGTCGGCGGCTAGTTCGAGCAGGATGACACGGCCGCGGCGCCGGCGGCGGATCGCCGTGCGGAACAGGCGGACGAGATCCTCGGCCTCTTCCTCGATCTCGATATCGCTGTCGCGGATGATGCGGAACACGCCGCGCGAGCGGATCGCGAAGCCGGGGAAGAGCAGATCGCCGAAAATCTCGATCAGATACTCGATCGGCACGAAGGCGGTGGCGTCGCCGGGCACCGGGGCGAAGCGCGGCAGCGACGGCGGGATCATCACCAACTCGCGCACCGTATCGCCCGTCGCCTTGCGCTGAAGGTCGAAGATCACGCCCAGGCCGCGATTAGGGATGAAGGGAAAGGGATGCGCGGGGTCGAGTACCTGCGGGGTCAGGATCGGGAAGATCTGGTCGACGAAATATTGGCGAAGCGCCGCGCGAAGCGCCCCGGCATCCGAACCCGCGCCGTGGACGATGACACCCTGCTCGGCGAGCAGCCGGTGCAGGCGCTGCCATTCGGATTGCTGCTGGTCGACGAGCCGGTTCACCTCGGCCTCGATCTCGGCGAGTTGCTGCCCCGGCGAGCGGCCGTCGGCCGACGGATCGTCGATTCCCTGAAGCTGCTGCCCTTTCAGCCCCGCGACGCGAACCATGAAGAATTCGTCGAGATTGCTGCCCGAAATCGACAGGAAGCGGAGGCGTTCGAGCAGCGGATGCGCCGGATTGAGCGCTTCCTCCATCACCCGCCGGTTGAAGGCGAGCCACGACAGTTCGCGGTTGAAGAAGCGGTCGGGACCGAAACCGGGCGGCGACGCATCGGCGTCATTATCGGCACGTAGGGGGCTGCCAGCTATCGACATTGGCTTTCATCCTGCCTTTCGAGCAAATCGGGATCGATCAGCCCCTGTGACAGTAATGTTTCACGCGTGAGACGAACCCCCACACGCCGTCCCTGTTCGAGCGACGCCGCGTCGAGCGCAGCGACGACGCGGTGGATCATCGCATAGCTACGCTCCATCCGCGGTACGATATAGGAAGCGACCTCGGGCGAAATCGCCATGCCGCGCTGCGCGAACAACGCCTCGATCAGGTCGCGCGCCAGGCAATCGTCAGGCTCGCCGATCGTCAGCACCGGCACCGCGCGCAGCCGCGAGGCGAGATCGGGGAGCGCGACAGGCCATTCGGCGGGCGGCGCATCGGCGATGATGAGGAGCGGCGTGCCGCTCGCCTGCGCGGCGTTCCAGGCGTGGAACATCTCCTCTTCGGACACGCTCGCGGGTCCGTCGATCACGCGGCCGCCGGTCTCGCGCGCGAATATCCGCCCGATCAGGCTACGCCCCGACCCGCGCGGCCCGGTGAGCACCGCCGTGCGTACGGGCCAGGTCGAGACATGATGCAGATAGCGGAGCGCGTCGCCATTGCTGGTGCCGATGATCAGCGGGCCGTCGTTCGCCCCGCCCGCGCTCCAGTCAAGCGGCAGCGCGAATTGACCCGAGGCGCGCGCCATCAGCGGCTGATCCGCAGGGTGTTGCCGCCTTGTTGCACCTTGTAGCCGCGCGCTTCGAGCGCCGCCTTGAGCGCCGCGATGTCGCCGCGGAAGGTCACCCGCATCACCGACGTGCCGCCGAGCGCGAGGCTGGTGGTCGAAGCCGACTGGACGCCCGCGATGCCCGCGACGTTCCGTTCGGTCGCCGACACCGATTCGACGTCGGGCGACGCATATTGGACGGTGAAGCTCGCGACGCCAGCGGGCGCCGTCGTCGGCACGCTCGCATCGATTTCGCCGGGCAGCGCCATGTCCTCGGTGGGGAGAGCCTCCTCGGGCAGATCTTCCTTCTCGACCGGCTTTTCGAGGACCAGATAGCGATCGGTCTTGAGGATGCCCGCGGCGAGCGCCTCGGTATAGATGCGGTCCATATGCGCGACCGCCTTCTCCATCATGTCGGGCAGCGCCTTCGCGCTCGGCCCGGTCATGGTGAAGGTCTGGATCAGCGTGTCGTCGGGACCGAAGCGCGCGGCAAAGTGACCGGTGATCGGCCCGCCCGGATAGCTGTACTCGATCCGCGCCGTCGGCATCAGCACGTCGGCGGCGCCATATTGATCGAGGATCACGCGCCACCAGACGCGGCCGCGGCGGCCGGTCTGCCCGGCGTTGATCAGCAGCGTATCGGCGCCGGTGCCCGCAGTGCGGACATAGTCGACCGCGCTCTGACCCGTATTATACTCGGCCCATGCGCGTTGCCATTCGCTGCGCTGTTCGAACACCTGCGGGATGCCGTCGATCGAATAGACGGGGATCACCAGCAGCGGCGGCGAGCGCAAGGTGCGGCCGCTAACGCCCAGAATCTGCCCCGCACGCACCCGATCGAACTGAACGCCCAAGGTCGCGACATAGCGGCGCGGGCCGATCTGTTCGCTTTCGACGACGATCGCGGTGACGATGCCGTCGAGCACCGAATCGCCGAGCGCGGGGCCATCGCTGCCGTTCGTCTTGCGATAGAGTTGCGCCCAGCCCATGCGCTGCGCCTCGCGCCAGCCCTTTTCACGCGCATCCTCGGCATTGTCGCCGGTAACGTCGACCTTGATCCCGCTCGCCAGAAAGTCGCCGCTGCTGTTGATCGGGGTGATGCCGCGATCGCCGCGCGCGATCTGCCCCTCGACGATGCCCGCGGCCAGAATCGCGAGAAGCAGGCCGAAAAGGGCGAACCAGCGCCAGTCGCGCGACTGGATGGCGGGTCCGGATCGGCGAGCGAGCGGGAGGGAAAGGGCCGAAATCATCACGTCTTTCATGCTCTGCCCAAAAGCGCGGGCCCGGACAAGGAAATCATGGCATTTATCCGCCGGAACCGTTAGTCGCGCGTGCCATGGATTCCAAGCACAACCAACGAGGCGGACAACCCGCCTCCTACACTTATGCCCAGGCCGGCGTATCGATCGACGCCGGCAATGCGCTGGTCCGTGCCATCGCGCCGCTGGCCCGAGCGACGCGCCGTCCCGGCGCCGACGCCGACCTCGGAGGCTTCGGCGGCTTTTTCGACCTGAAGGCCGCGGGGTTCAGCGATCCGCTGCTCGTCGCCGCGAACGACGGCGTCGGCACCAAGCTGAAGCTCGCGATCGATTCGGGACGCCACGACGGCGTCGGCATCGACCTCGTCGCGATGTGCGTCAACGACCTGATCGTCCAGGGCGCCGAGCCGCTGTTCTTCCTCGACTATTATGCAACCGCGAAGCTCGACAACGAGGTCGCCACCGCGGTGGTCGCGAGCATCGCCGAGGGCTGCAAACAGGCCGGCTGCGCGCTGATCGGCGGCGAAACCGCCGAGATGCCGGGCATGTACAGCGAAGGCGATTACGACCTTGCGGGTTTCTGCGTCGGCGCGGTCGAACGCCATGAGGTGCTGACCGCCGACAAGGTCGCCGCGGGCGACGTGATCCTCGGCCTCGCCTCGTCGGGGGTGCATTCGAACGGCTTCTCGCTCGTGCGCCGGCTCGCCGCCGACAGGGGCTGGAAACTCGACCGCCCCGCCCTCTTCGACCAGACGATCCTGCTGATCGACGCGCTGATGGCGCCGACGCGCATCTATGTGAAGAGCCTGCTGTCGCTGGTGAAGACCGGCAAGATCCATGCGCTCGCACACATCACCGGCGGCGGGCTGCTCGAGAATATCCCGCGCGTGCTGCCTGCGCACCTGCACGCGCACATCGACGCCGATGCGTGGGACCAGCCGCGGCTGATGGCGTTCCTGCAGGCACAGGGGAATATCGAGCCCGAGGAAATGGCGCGCACCTTCAACTGCGGCATCGGCATGGCGGTCGTGACCGCCGCGGCGGACGCCGCGGACGTCTCCGCCGCGCTCGAAGCGGCGGGCGAGACGGTGCACCGGATCGGGCATATCGCCGAGGGCGAAAAGGGCTGCACCGTGGCGGGCGCCGCCGGAACGTGGAGCGCGATGGGCGCGTGGAGCGCGACGCATGCCGGTTAAGGCAGAGCAGTGAAAGCCAAGGTCGCCGTCCTGATCTCGGGCACCGGCACGAACATGGCGGCGCTGCTCTATGCCGCGAAGGCCGAAGGCTGCCCCTATGAGATCGTCCTCGTCGCGAGCAACAATCCCGACGCCCCGGGACTGACGCTGGCCGCGACCGAGGGCATCGCGACCTGGGCGTGCGCGCACAAGGGCATGAACCGCGACGCCTTCGACGCATTGGTCGACGAGCGGCTGCGCGAGGTGGGGGCCGATTATGTCGCGCTCGCGGGCTATATGCGCATCCTCTCGGACGGCTTCGTCGCGGCATGGCAGGGGCGGATGCTCAACATCCACCCGAGCCTGCTGCCGCTCTACAAGGGTCTCGACACCCACCAGAAGGCGATCGACGCCGGTGACAAATTCGGCGGCTGCAGCGTCCATATCGTGACGCCGACGCTCGACGACGGGCCGGTGCTCGCGCAGACGCCGGTCGCGATCCTGCCCGGCGACACCGCCGACAGCCTAGCCGCGCGGGTGCTGATAGCCGAGCATCAGCTCTACCCGCCGACGCTCGCCGCCTTCGTGACGCGCGAGCGGTCGCCCGACTGGCTGCTCGGGCGAGCGCGCGCCCTCGCGATGGCGCTGCCCGAGGCCGACGAGGTGACCTCGCACGGCATGCCCTGCTTCGGCATCGTCAAGGGCAAGAAATTCGCTTATTTCACCCACGATCATCATGGCGACGGCCGAACCGCGCTGCTCGTCAAGATCAGCGGCGCCGACGAGCAGGCGCAGCTCATCGAGATGGACGCCGAGCGTTATTATCGCCCCGCCTATTTCGGCGACGGCTGGGTCGGTATCCGCCTCGACCTCGGCGATACCGACTGGGACGCGATCGCCGACTGGCTGCGCAAGAGCTGGCTCGCGGTCGCGCCGAAGAAACTCGCGGGGCTGATGGGAGCGGCGGAGGAGTTCTGAGAATGCGATGGATCGCCGGCTTGCTTCTCGTGCTTCTTGGCGGTTGCACCATGGCGGTTTCCGACAAACCGATGCTCGGCGCCGCGGACTTGGCGGGAGCACCCCGGTTCGAAGACGGTGTCTGGCTGATATCCGAGCTTGACGAAACGAAACCCTGCCCCGTCGATACCGCCCAGCCGGTATCGCGATGGGCGCCGTGCGCGAACTGGGCTGTCCACCGCGACGGCGAATGGTTCGCGCGCGAGAAGGACACGGGTATCAAGATCAGGCCACTGGCGGGTTTGATTACCGTCTCAGGCGGCGAGATCGCGATCATTCAGATGGAGAATGCGGTCATCGACAACAGTACGGCGGCCGCCGACACCGATCCCACACCCTTTTTCTTCGGCGCGTTCGACAATGACCCGACCTCCGCGGAGAAACTGCGCTCGGTCAAATTATGGCTCGTGATGTGCGGCCAATATAGGCCGCGCAAAGCAACGACCAACGACGAAACCGCCGAGGAATTCGTGCGCTACCCCGGATTCGACGAGCAATGCCGTCCCGCGTCGATCGACGCGCTCCGCGCCGCCGCCGAGGCGAGCCGCC
>Ga0182747_1001157_pt1 | contig 21327 bp, 15 predicted proteins | sample eDN3rd30CBELigBY_FD_128526 | JGI IMG/M metagenome (GOLD analysis project Ga0182747, IMG submission 128526) | Enriched backyard soil microbial communities from Emeryville, California, USA - eDNA 3rd pass 30_C BE-Lig BY (version 2) (version 2) | ecosystem: Environmental > Terrestrial > Soil >...
CAGCCAACCAGGGCCAGCACTGCCATTACCACTGCCAGTTTGCGCACGCGTGTACCTCCAGATTCGAAGGGGCGGATTCTAGCATGACGGCCCATGGCCAGGACCGCGACCATACGTTACACCGTGCAACAGCCCTGTCCCGGTCGAACGCTGTACCGGGGGCGCTCTGCGGCCCATCGCCGGCAAGCCGGCTCCCACAGGGAAAGTGCAACCTTCCGCTGCCCGGTCTGCAACAGCGAACTTCAAACCCGACCGGCCACCCGCGCGGAAATCATGAGGCGCGGCTGACCCAGTTCTTTTCCCACCCACGGGGCTGAACCTTTAATGACAGCCTATGGCCATAAAGCGCTGAAGTCGGGCAACCGACGGGCGGTGCAGAACCTGCGATCCTAGTAACTTGCATAATGAAAGTTACAGGCGGATAGTGACTTCATCCCAGGATGACGCCCAAGGTCAACGCCATGAAAAAAGCCAGCTTCCAACCCATGCCCTGCCCCGTCGCGCGTGCGCTCGAGCATATCGGCGATGGCTGGAGCCTCTTGATCCTGCGTGATGCGTTCTATGGCTTGCGCCGGTTCGATGAGTTTCAGCACAGCCTGGGCATTGCCACCAACACCCTCACTCGCCGGCTCAACGACCTGATCACCACAGGCCTGCTCGAGCGCCGCCCCTACCAGAACAACCCGCCGCGCTTCGAGTACCACCTCACCGAGGCCGGGCGCGACCTGCGCCCGGTAATCCTGACCTTGATGGCTTGGGGGGCAAAGCATGCCGCCGGTTCGAAAAAGGTCTATCTCGCCGATGAACACACTGGCGAACCCGTTGCACTGGCGCTCATGGACACCAACACCGGCAAGCGCATTACCGTTGATGACCACAGAGTGCGTATCTCGCCCGACGCCGACCCATTGACCCACTGGCGCGCCGAAACCGGACAGGCCTACCGCCAAGGCAACACCTGGGTAAGCCCCTTCCCCACCCAAGCCTCTTCAGAGGGCTGACCACCATGAACGCTCACGTTGGCATGACACCCGCGCCGGTCGAAAGCACCGACACCGTTGCAAGAAAACCCGTCAGCCGAAAAGCAGCCTTGCGCATGGCGGCATTGGCGCTCGCGGCAGTAGGCGGCGTGAGTTATGCCAGCCATTGGTGGGCGAGCGGTCGCTTCATCGAAGACACCGACGATGCCTACGTGGGCGCGGACGTTACCGTGATCAGCGCCAAGGTACCGGGCTACATCACCGACGTCGCGGTGCTGGACAACCAGTTCGTCAAGGCCGGCGACCTCCTGGCCCGGATCGATGTGCGCGACTACAAGGCCGCACTGGCCAAAGCGGAGGGGGCCGTGGCCGCGCAGTGCGCACGCCTTGCCAACCTGGATGCTGTCGAGCAGCTGCAGCATGCGGTCATCAGCCAGGCAAAAGCGCAAATCGACGGGCGCAGCGCCGAGGCTCAGCGCGCACTGAACGACAAGGTCCGCTACCAGAGCCTGGTCAGCAGTCAGGCGGTTTCGGTGCAAAGCGCCCAACGCGTCGATGCCACGTGGAAAACGGCGCAGGCCGATCGCGTCCACGCCGAAGCAGGCTTGCTGGCGGCGCGCCAGCAACTGGTGGTCATCGACACGCAGCGTGAACAAACCCGCGCGGCGCTGGCCCAGGCCGAAGCGGACAGGGAACAGGCGCGGCTCAACATCGGTTACACCGAACTGCGCGCACCGGTGGACGGCTACGTGGGCAACCGCAGGGCGAAAGTCGGCGCCTTTGCAGCGGCCGGCAGCCAGTTGATCTCGGTGGTGCCCGCCCATGGCCTGTGGGTCGACGCCAACTTCAAGGAAGACCAGCTGGCGCGCATGCAAGTGGGTCAGGCAGTCAACGTCTCTGCCGACATCCTGCCAGGGCGTACCTTCCACGGGCGCGTCGAGAGCATCGCGCCGGCCACCGGCGCGCAGTTCAGCGTGTTACCGCCCGAGAACGCCACGGGCAACTTCACCAAGATCGTCCAGCGCGTGCCGGTGCGGGTCCGTCTGGAAGGCAGCGACGCCGACTTCGGCGCCCTGCGCCCTGGCCTGTCGGTGATCGCCGAAATCGACACCAAGGCGCAAACCCAGGCGCAACCCAGGGTTGCATCGGCAGAGCGGCTGTGAGCAGCGAGCTGCCGGTCCTCACCCCCACACAAAAGGTGGCGGCCTTTGCCTGCATGTGTGTGGGGATGTTCATTGCCCTGATCGATATCCAGATCGTCTCGGCGTCGCTCAAGGACATTGGTGGCGGGCTCTGCGCTGGCGCGGACGACACAGCCTGGGTGCAGACGGCCTACTTGATCGCGGAGATCATCGTGATCCCTCTCTCGGGTTGGCTGTCGAGGGTGATGAGTACCCGCTGGCTGTTCGCAGCGTCCGCGGCCGGGTTCACCTTGACCAGCCTGCTGTGCGCGCTGGCCTGGAACATCCAGAGCATGATCGCCTTTCGCGCCCTGCAGGGTTTTCTCGGCGGCTCGATGATCCCGCTGGTGTTCACCACGGCGTTCATCTACTTCACCGGCAAGCAGCGGGTGATCGCCGCCTCGGTGATCGGTGCCATCGCTTCGCTTGCGCCGACACTGGGCCCTGCGGTGGGCGGCTGGATCACCGACATTGCCTCCTGGCACTGGCTGTTCTACATCAACCTGGTGCCCGGTATTTTCGTCACCGTCGCCGTGCCGCTGCTGGTCAAGGTCGACCGGCCCAACCTGGATTTGCTCAAAGGCGCCGACTACCTGGGCATGGGGCTGATGGCGCTGTTCCTGGGCTGCCTGGAGTACACCCTGGAAGAGGGTCCGCGCTGGAACTGGTTCAGCGATGCCACGATCTCTGTGACCGCTTGGGTGGCGGGTGTCAGTGGCATCCTGTTCATCTGGCGCAGTTTGACGATCGCCGAACCTGTCGTTGACCTGCGGGCCCTGCGCGACCGCAATTTCGCCCTGGGCTGCCTGTTCTCCTTCATCACCGGCATCGGCATTTTCGCCACCATCTACCTCACGCCACTGTTCCTCGGTCGGGTACGCGGTTATGGCGCACTGGACATCGGCCTGGCGGTGTTTTCCACCGGGGTGTTCCAGTTGCTGGCCATTCCGGTATATGCCTTTCTCGCCAACCGTGTGGACCTGCGCTGGATCCTGATGCTGGGGTTGGCGCTGTTCGGCCTGTCGATGTGGGACTTCTCGCCCATTACCCACGACTGGGGCGCCAAGGAGCTGCTGTTGCCCCAGGCCATTCGCGGCTTCGCCCAGCAGATGGCGGTGCCGCCGACCGTCACCTTGACCCTGGGCGCACTCTCGCCGGCACGCCTGAAGCTCGCCTCGGGCTTGTTCAATCTGATGCGCAATCTGGGCGGTGCGTTGGGGATTGCCGCGTGCGCCACGATACTCAACGATCGTACCAACCTGCACTTCCAGCGCCTGGCCGAGCACCTGAACAGCCGAAACGAGACAATGAACACCTGGCTCGATCAATGGAGCAGCAACGCCCAGGCGCTGGGCCAGAACAGCCTGGACGCCAGCCACACCGCGCTGCACCAACTCTGGGCATTGACCTGGCGCGAAGCGCAGACCATGACCTACGCCGACGCCTTCCTGGTGATCATGGTGTGCTTTGCGGTCGCCACCCTGCTGGTGCCGTTGATGCGTAAAGTTCAGCCCCCAACGCAGCCTTCCGCCGACGCCCATTGACCCTTCGCCAACCGCTCTGTTCTTTCAGGGCATCTTCAAGACAACAAGAAGCCCGCGCACCTGATCGGTCGCGCGGGCTCGGTGTCACTGGGTGCTATCAGAGCATCACGAAACCTACCTCGATATTGCCCCGGGTCGCCTTCGAGTAGGGGCAGATCTGATGCGCCTCGGCCACCAGCCGCTCCTTGTCCTGCGACGCAAGGCCTGGCAGGTGAACCGTCAGCTGCGCAGCCAGGGCGAAGCCACCGTCAGCGGTATTGCCCAGGGACACCTCGGCATCCACGGCCACACCTTCAGGCAAGCGAATGTCGTACTTCTGCCCGGCACGACGCAGGGCGCCGATGAAGCAGGCCGACCAGCCAATGGCGAACAGTTGTTCGGGGTTGGTGCCTGGGCGGCCGGAGCCGGGCGGGCTCAAGGGCAGATCGAGCTCACCATCGGCAGATCGGCCGCGGCCGTCACGACCACCCGTGGTATGGGTGTGGGCAGTGTAGAGAACAGTTGTGAGGGTATTGGACATAGCGCTTCTCCTTGGGAAATGGAGCCCTCACCCGTCAAGAGCGCAGGGTATCTGCGACGACGGAGAGGTCTCGTTCGAGTGGCACTAGTTGATGTCAACGCTGTGTCGACGATGTATCCGTCGGCGGCCCCATTTGTATTGCAAACCCCGAACATCAGGGCCCGAACACACTGAGATACAGATCGATGCAGCAGGACGTGCGTCGCCGGAGGTGACCAAGGGGTAGTACGGGGAGATAGTGCAAAAACAAAAAGGGCGATCCTTTCGGATCGCCCTTTCTGAGATTTGGTAGGCACAATTGGACTCGAACCAACGACCCCCACCATGTCAAGGTGGTGCTCTAACCAACTGAGCTATGTGCCTGTCGTGTGGGGCGCATATTAGAGATCGAACACACACCTGTAAAGCGTTTTTTTCAAAAAAATCAAAAACTTTCAGATCCCGGGCAGCGCTTGTCTCAGGTGCCCATCGCCGGCAAGCCGGCTCCCACAGGTACACCACAGGCCTTGAACGCGGTGCTCTACCTGTGGGAGCCGGCTTGCCGGCGATGAGGCCAGTGGATTCACAAGCAGATCTTGCAGCTCAAACCCCCGAAAAATGCCCCCTCCCCCTCCCTTAAGGGAGGACGCCTGTACGAACCAGATTAGGTCTACTGGACGCTCCGGAAGTCTCCGCGCCCTTGTAAACCATCGTTCCAGTCACAGGAGCCACCATGAACCCATTGATCCATTACCACGTCGACGCCGAGCTAGCCCTGATCGGCCTTGCCCGCCCGCCGGTCAACGCCCTGGGACAGCCATTGCGGGCCGCCCTCCTGGAAGCCTGCGAGCAGGCGCAGGCCGATCCGGCGGTTCGCGCCATCGTGCTGTACGGCGCCAACGGCCTGTTCAGTGCCGGTGCGGACATCAGCGAATTCGGCACCCAGGCCTCCTGCGCGGCACCCGACCTGCCTGGCCTGCTGCAGCGCCTGACCAGCATGGACAAGCCCCTGGTGGCGGCCCTCGGTAAACTCGCGCTGGGTGGCGGGCTGGAGCTGGCACTGGCCTGCGGCTACCGCATTGGCGAGCCAGGCACACGTGTCGGCCTGCCGGAAATCAACCTCGGCCTGCTTCCCGGTGCCGGCGGCACCCAGCGTCTACCTCGCCTGATTGGCGCTAGGCAGGCCTTGGATCTCATCCTTGCCGGCACGCCGGTGAACAGCGAAACCGCGCTGCGCCTGGGCATCCTTGACCGCGTCGCAAAGCATGCTGACGCGCTGCTCGACGAAGCCTGCGCCTTTGCCCGGGAGCTGCTTGGCGACCGCGCAAGCGCGCGGCCGGATGTGCCTTACCCCGACCCGGCAGGCGGCTTGCCCGATGACTTCTTCGACCATTTTCTCGAAGCCAATGCCCCGCGCTGGAAAAGCCGCCTTGCCCCCAGGCTAGTGGTCGACGCGCTTCACGCCGCCTGTCGATTGCCGTTGGCCGAAGGCCTGGCCCACGAACAGAGGCTGTTCAAGCAAGCCGAGGATTCCCGCCAGTCGGCTGCCCTTCGCCATGTCTTCTTCGCCGAACGCGAGGCAGCCAAGGTGCCTTGGATCGAAGCCGACCTGCCGCTGCGCCCCATCCGCAAGGTCGCCGTGATCGGTGCAGGCACCATGGGCGGTGGTATCGCCATGAACCTCGCCAACGCCGGTATCCCGGTCATCCTCCTGGAGCGTCAACAAGATGCGCTCGACCGGGGGATCGCGCAGATCAACCGCAACTACGCCAACAGCGTAAAGCGCGGAAAACTCGCTCCCGAGCAACTCGAACAGCGCACGACGCTGATCACCGGCACCTTGGACTACGCCGACCTGCGAGACGTCGACCTGGTGATCGAGGCCGTCTTCGAAAAACTGGAAATCAAGCAGGAGGTATTCCGCACCCTGGATGAAGTGTGCAAACCAGGCGCCATCCTCGCCACCAACACCTCATCCCTGGACGTCGACCGGATCGCGGCCGTGACTTCACGGCCGCACGACGTCATCGGTCTGCACTTCTTCAGCCCGGCCAACATCATGCGCCTGCTGGAAGTGGTGAACGGGCGGCAAACCGCAGCGCACGTGCTGGCCACCACCCTGAAGCTGGGCCGCACCATCGGCAAGCTCCCGGTCGTGTCGGGGGTGTGCTTCGGTTTCATCGGCAACCGCATGCTGGAGCCCTATGCGCGCGAAGCCCACCGCCTGGTACTCGAAGGCGCCAGCCCCGCCCAGGTAGACAACGTGCTGACGGGCCTGGACCTGAACATGGGGGTGCTGAGCATGCTTGACCTGGCCGGCGTCGACGTGAACTTCCTGGTACGCGACGCCAACCGCACGGCGATCAACCACGACGACAGCTATTGCCGCCTGGGCGACGAACTTTACGCCCTGGGCCGGTATGGCCAGAAGACCGGCCGGGGTTTCTACCTCTACGACGGCCGCGAGCGGCAGGAAGACTACGAGGTGATCGCCCTGGCCGAGCGCCTGGCGGGAGAGCTGCACATTCCACGACGGCCGATCGATACGCAGGAAATCCACGACCGCTGCCTGTTCATGCTGATCAACGAGGGCATCCAGCTACTGGACGAAGGCATCGCCTTGCGCGCCAGCGATATCGACCTGGTGTGGATCAATGGCTACGGCTTCCCCGCCCACCTGGGCGGGCCAATGCACTACGCCGAACAGCTCGGCCTGGACAGGGTACTGCGCGGCATCGAGCACTACCGCCAGACCCTTGGCGACTACGGTGAAATGTGGTTCCAGCCGGCCCCGCTGCTTGAGCGCCTGGTGGCCGCCGGCAAAAACCATATCGAACGTTTCTGAGCACCGCCGGCTCAGGCCGGCCCCTCCCCTGACACAAGCAAGTAAAAAAAAAGCGGAGCCGAATCCTTCGGCTCCGCCCAGGTCAAGCCGACCTGCGTTAGCGCACGCCCGACCCGGCAAGGCTGTCCGGTGTCCAGCGCGAATCAGAGGTCATGTTGTCGGACACCACCACGCCACCGGTGCTGGGCCAGATATTGATGTAGTAAGTGCCCGCGATGAGATCGTAGTGCCCGGAGGTCGTGGTATTGATCGCATCGGCATCGTAGAGGGCTGTCAGGTAGGCGAAGCCTGGGCGCCAAAGCTGGCCACGGCCGTCGTACTGGTCGTTGGAGAGCACCGCCCAGCTGTCCTCGTCAACGTAGAAGGTCCGCTTGGAGTAGATGTGACGAGCACCGGGCTTCAAGGTCGCTTCCACCACCCAGACACGATGGAGCTCCCAACGCACCAAATCCGGGTTGATGAATGCGTTGCCGAACACCTGGTCAGCATCCGCGGCATAGGTAAAGCGATAGGTGTTGTACGGCACGTACATTTCTTTCTTGCCGACCAGCTTCCAGTCGTAGCGGTCCATGCGGCCGTTGAACAGGTTGACGTCGTCCATGGTGGACATGCCGGAAGTACTGGGGTTTGGCGTGTCGTAGGCCAGGTCTGGCGCCAGGCGGACGCGGCGTTGACCTGGCAGGTACTGATAGGCGCGACGGGGTTTTTCGCCATCGACGCTCTCGAAGGTCATCACCGCCTCGCCCGCCCGACGGGCCGGGCCGCTGTAGTTGGTCCGAGCGCGGTTGTAGAGGGTTGGCTCGCCTTCTTTCTGGCTATAAAACGGGCTTTCCAGGGTCCAGGCCCCTTGGGTCGAGAGCACGCGCTTGCCCGCCGCATCGACGTTGAAGGCGGAGTACCTGGGAATCACATAGGACGGCCCCTGGTAGCGGGCGATGTGATTGATCATGACCTCGATGCCCTGCTTGGGGATCGGGAAGGGAATCCCGCCGCTGGCACCTACCGCGGTATCGCCCGTGTCGGAGAGCTTGGCCTGCGTGGCATTCTTCATGGTTTTTTCACGCACGGCCTGGGGATAGACGACCGTCCGGTGGGTCGGATAGATGTCCATGCGAAAACCGGAGAGCTTCTTGAACATCGCCTTTTGCCCATCGCTGAGCTTGTCTGCGTACGCGTCGGCATTTTTCGCATCGATGGAGAACAGCGGTTTCTCGTTGGCGAAGGGATCTGGACGTACCCCTTTGCCCTTGTCGAATCCGGCGGGTGGCGTGGTCAATCCGCCGGTGTACGCGGGAATGCTGCCATCCTTGTTGCCTGCCATCTCGGCGCCGATCGGCGTCAGGGTGACGCCCAACTGCTTGGCCTCTTGATCAGACACCGCAGCATGGAGCACGCCTGTGTGCGCCGCCATCAAGCTGGCCGCGAGCAGGATTTTTGTCAGTGTGGTCATGTCTCCACCTTCTAAGGTTGTGATGTTCGAAGTCAGCGCATCACGCCGGTCCGGGCACAGGCCCTGTGGCTTGCGTGAACGCGGACTTGCCTGGTTGTTGTATCCAAGCAGCCGCCGCATTGCCCCTCCCTAAATGGCCAGTGGGGAGGGGGCGTTCTGAAGGGCTTAGACGAATGCGCCGATGCCGGTAAGCGCGCGGGAGATCATCAGTTTCTGGATCTCGGTGGTACCGTCGGGAATCGGGATGACGATGGCCTCCCGGGCCAGGCGCTCGACATCGAACTCCTTGGTCAGGCCATTGCCGCCATGCAGCTGCACCGCGTCACGGCAGACTTTCACAGCCATTTCGGTGGCGAACCACTTGGCCATCGACGACTGCACGTCACAGCGAATGCCGGCGTCCATCATCGAGAAGGCCCGGAAGCACATCAGCCGCGCGGCGTCGGTCAGGGTGGCCATTTCGGCGATCTTGGCAGCGACCAGTTGATGGGCAGCAATGGGCTTGCCGAACTGCTGACGCTCCTTGGCATAGCTGATCGACGCCTCGAGCGACGCACGCATCAAACCTACGGACAGCATGCCCACGTTGGCGCGTGCCTTCTCGAACAGCTTCATGGTGTTCTTCAGGCCCGACCCTTCCTCCCAGACCATGTTGCTGGCGGGCACCCGTGCATCGTCGAAGAACACCTGGGCTGTGGACTGGCCATTGAGCGCGATCTTGTCGATATTGCGCGTCTCGTAGCCGTGCTCCTCGCGGTCGACGAGGATGTGCGACAGTGCCTTTTCACCCGTGCGCACGGTGGTGATCAAGAAATCGGAGTAGTGCCCGTTGGAAATCCAGGTCTTCTCGCCCTTGATGATGAAATGCTCGCCATCGCGCTTGCCGGTAGCCTTGATATCGGCCACGTTGGAGCCCACGTCCGGCTCGCTGATGCAAAAACCACCGAAGGTACGCCCGGCCATGATGTCCGGCAGGTAACGCTCGCGCAGGTGGGCCTGCGATGCCGGCAATTCCGCCAGCGTGACCGCCATCCCCTTGTTGATCATCACGCACAGGCCAATGTCGACGGACACGGCGCACAGCTCTTCGAACAGCATGGCCTCGGTGACCAGGTCAAGGCCAAGGCCGCCGTGCTCCTCGGCGACGCTCACCCCGGGCAGGCCGAACTCGGCGATCCCCTGGGTGATTTCACGCATCCGCTCCTTGGGAATGTGCTGGTCGCCATAGCGGCGTGCGACGGGGCGGATTTCGGCATCGAGGAACTTGCGAAAACTCTCGACGGCAAGGCGTTGCTCTTCACTGGGCATGCAAATTTTCATTGTGTGTCGCTCCTTCGGGTCGCAGTGCCGGTGCGAACACAGTCGCCCTGGCTCAGGTGATACGTGGGTTGTCGCTGGTGCGATGGATCACCAGTGGCTACCGACGTTACGTGAGCCCTGTGGGCGATTCCCCCCCACGTTAGAGGGGCCAGAGGGGGTCTTGCGGGGTGCCGTTGCCAGGCCTGAAAAAAAAGCGACACCGGGCCCGTCACTGCAATCGCAGGCGAGCCCGGTCTTGACGCGGAAGGGGAGCACTCACTCGAAGATAACGGTGCGACCTGATGCCAGCCATTGCCCAGCCTGTTCCAGGTAACGGCTTTCGATGACGTCACGCTTGATCTTGAGGGTTGGGGTAAGGAAGCCGTTCTCGATGCTCCAGAGGTCGTTCACGACGACCACGTAGCCGAGCCGCTCATGGGGTTCGAGGTCGAGGTTGAGACGCTCGCGCAACGTGTCCAGTTCACGCTGCAACAAGTGGCGCGCGTGCGAATCGGCCAGGCTGTTACGCCCCTCGGGCGACAGCATGAGCAACGCGAAGGGTGCAGGTTGCCCGGGCCCGGTGACGCACGCCGCCTCGACCCAGCGGTGTGCGATACGGTTCTCGATGGGCACCGGCGCCACGTACTTGCCCTTGTCGGTCTTGAACAGCTCCTTCACCCGCCCCGTGATCTTCAGACGCCCCTCCTCGTCCAGCACGCCACGGTCACCGGTCCTGAAGTAGCCATCGGCGGTCATGCTTTCGGCCGTCAGTGCCGGTTGCCGGTAGTAGCCCAGCATCCGCGTGGCACAATCGACGAGCACTTCGCCGTCCTCCGACAGGCGACAGCGCACGCCGGGCAACGCCTGCCCGACATAGCCCACGCGCACCTGGCCCGGCCGGCTGTAGTGGGAATAGCAGAAGTTCTCGGACATGCCGTAGACCTCCAACAGCTCCAGGCCAAGGTTGCGGTACCAGTTGACGATCTCCAGCGGCAGCGGTGCCGAGCCGGTAAAGGCAATGCGGGTGCAGTCCAGGCCCAGCATGACCAGCACCTGTTTCCTCAGTGCCGCACCCGCTTCGCACGGGCTGGACAACAAGGCCTGCTGCTCGGCCGGAAGGCGTGTGCAGATCGCCTGGTAGAACTTGGTCCAGAGCCTGGGCATCGAGATGAACATCGATGGCCGCGCCCGGCACAGGTCCTGGGTGAAGGTTTCCAGGGTGTCGTTGAAGAAGACCTGTACGCCATGGCAGAGCGAATTGGACTCTACCGAGGACCGCTCGGCGGCATGGGCCAGCGGCAGGTAGGACAGCAAGCGATCATCCGGCCCCAGCTGGATGAAGTCACCGCCCGCCAGCGAAGCATAGGCATGCATGCTGCCGAAGCTGTGCATCACCCCTTTGGGCGTACCCGTGGTACCCGAGGTGTAGATGATGGTCGCCAACTGATCGGGGTCGGGCAGAAGGATGTCCTGCAGCGGGTCATTGGCGGCAGACACTTCGTCCCATTGCCGATAGTCGCCCTCAGGTGCCAACGGCAACGCGAAGACCTGCACGTCGGCTGGCAACATCTGCTGGATACTGCTGCCGGGCTCCATCCGCCCGAGGAACAGCAGGCGGATGTCGGCATGATCGACGATGTAGCGCAGGGTATCGGCATTCATCGTCGGGTACAGCGGCACGGAGACATGACCGGCCATCCAGATCGCCAGGTCGGCCATGATCCAGTGAGCGCTGTTCTTGCCCAGGATGGCGATACTGCTCCCGGCGGGCAGTTGCAACGCGGCCAGGTAGGTGGCCATCCGCCGCGCCTGGTCACCCACCTGGCGCCAGCTGTACTCATGGACCTGGCCCGCCACAGGCTGGGTCAGGTAGATCGCATCGGGTCGGGTGGCTTCCCAATGCAGGAAGCGATGGAGCAAGGTCGTCGAGTTATTATTGTTCATGCAACGTTCCTTCCAGGTCATGACCGGTCGCGGCCCGCCCTCACGGGCGCGGACGCTGTTGAACGGCCGGATCAGGGGGCGGCTCAAGGTGCCGAATCGGCTGACACGCCCCGTACCGCTCACCTTGCGCACCAATCGCGCAACACCGCCTCCAAATCCTGGCCGCGGGCCGGTATGGCGCCTGGCGCTGCCGGTTGGGTCACCGAAAAGCGTGGTGCCGGGTTGGCCTGCAGCACGCCATCGATCCGGCTGTACACGCCCCGCGCCGCCATATGCGGATGCTGCGCCGCCTCGTCGAGATCGAGCACCGGCGCGAAGCAGGCATCGGTGCCTTCGAGCAGCGCGCACCATTGCTCGCGGGTGCGGGTGGCGAACAACTCGGCGAAGCCTTCGTGCAGGTTCGGCCACAGCTGTGGATCATGCCCCTTGGCATAGGCCGGGTCACCGGCCAGGCCGAGCTTGTCCAGCAACAGTTTGTAGAAGCGTGGCTCCACCGAGCCCACCGAAATGAACTTGCCGTCGGCACAGCGATAGGTGCGGTACCAATGCGGCCCGTCCAGCAGGCTGGTGCCACGCTCGTTGTGCATCTGCCCTGCCGATTTGAGCCCCAGCATCAGGTTCAGCATATGGGCGCTGCCATCGACGATCGCGGCGTCCACCACCTGGCCCTGGCCGGTGGCCCGGGCGTTCATGATGCCGGCCAGCAGGCCCACCGCCAGGTACATCGAACCGCCACCGATGTCGCCCACCAGGCTCGGCGGGGCCATCGGCGCCTGCCCCGGCTGACCTGACCACCACAACGCGCCAGACAGCGCGATGTAGTTGAGGTCATGACCGGCAGCCTGAGCCATTGGGCCGGCCTGGCCCCAACCGGTCATGCGGCCGTAGATCAGCTTCGGGTTGCGTGCCAGGCATACGCCGGGGCCCAGGCCCAGGCGCTCCATCACACCGGGCCGCATGCCCTCGATCAGCGCATCGCAGTTTTCCACCAGGCCCAGCACGGTATCGATGCCTGCCTGGCTCTTCAGGTCGACGGCGATGGAGCGTTTGCCACGGTTGCACACGGCGTGCTTGCCAAGGTCCAGGTCCTCATCGCCTGCGGCCAGGCGATCCACCACCACCACATCCGCGCCCAGGTCGGCGAGCAGCATGCCGCAGAACGGTGCCGGCCCGAGCCCAGCGATTTCCAGAATTCTCAGCCCCTTCAGAGGGCCAGTGCGATCTTGTGCCATCAGGTCATTTCTCCATGGGCTGGCAGCGCCAGCCGCCTGTCACGCTGCCGTTCAACCGAACACACGCAGGATGCATTCCGCCACGCAGGCGGGCTTGGCGACGTGCTCGATTTCCACGGTCATCTCGTAGGTGACCTGGGCACCATTGCCCTCCAGCGGCTCCCAGGACTGCACCTTGAAATGCGCGCGCAGCCGGCTGTCCACCGGCACCGGCTGGACGAAACGCACCTTGTTCAGGCCGTAGTTCACGCCCATCTTCACGTTGCGCACTTCGAACGCATCGGTCATGAACGTCGGCAGCAAGCTGAGGGTCAGGAAGCCATGGGCGATGGTCTTGCCGAACGGGCCTTTGGCGGCGCGCGCGGGGTCGACGTGAATCCACTGCTGATCGCCGGTGGCCTCGGCGAAGGTATCGATACGCTGCTGATCGATGGCTACCCAGTCGCTGGTGCCGACCACCTCGCCAACCAAGTCCCGCAGCGCGTCCACGTTCTCAAAGCTGTTCATGTTGCTCTCCCCCTGGAATTGTTGTTGTCGTTCAGTCGAGCAGCTCGGCCTGCAGGGCGGCCGCACAGGCGGCCTCGTGGCTGTCGCTGCTGCCCAGCAGCAGGTCGGCGACCACGGCGTGCTTGTAGTAGTGGCCCACCAGGTACTCCTCGGTCATGCCGATGCCGCCGTGCAGCTGGATGCCATGGGCACAGACAATCTTCGCGGCGCGACCGATCAGCATCTTGGCGCTGGAGAGGGTCTTGTCGCGGTTCGACGGGCTATCGTTGGCCACCGATGCCAGGGCAGCATGCAGCATCGAGCGGGCAAGCTCCGTTTCCGCCGCCATGTCGGCGATGCGGTGCTGGAGCGCCTGGAACGACCCGATGGGCACGCCGAACTGCTGGCGAACCTTGAGGTACTCGGCGGTCACTTCGAGGGTCTTCTCCATGCCACCGACCAGCCCGGCACACAGTGCCACGATGCCATGGGCAAGCCCTTGGCGCAGGGCAGCAAGGCCCTGACCTTCAGCGGTCAGCAGGGCGTCAGCCCCCACCTTGACGTTCTCCAGGCGCAGTTCCTGCACCCAGGTGCCGTCGTGCAGAGGCAGCGACTGGCGCTCAAGCCCGGCGCTGCCCGCGTCCACCCACAGCAAACTGATGCCTTCGGTTCCGGTGATACGCGCCGACACGATGAAGGCCTGGACCCCGTCGGCGCCCATGACCAGGGTCTTGGTGCCATTGAGGGTGAAGCCCTCGCCGTTGCGCTCGGCACGCACGGTCACGGTCTCGGGCATGCCCCGTGAGCCCGGCTCGCTATAGGCCAGGGCGATACGGCATGCGCCTTCGGCCAGTTGCGGTAGCCACCGGGCCTTGTGCGCGGTGTTGTCACACGCGGCCAGAGTCTGAGCGGCGAGTACCGCGCATCCCACATACGGCTCGAGCACCAGAGCGCGCCCCAATTGCTGGGCGATGATGGCCGTCTCCAGCAATGAGCCACCGAGCCCTGCGTATTCCTCGGGCAAGGCAGCCATCAACCAGCCCTGGCTGGCGAAGATGCCCCAGTTGTCGGCGCTGCCGTTCTTCCCGGCCCCCAGCAGGGCCATGCGCGATTCGAAGCTGTAGGCCTTGTCGACATAGCGTCGCACGCTGTCCTGCAGCAGTTGTTGTTCCGAAGTCAGCTCGAAATCCATACCCGTTTCCTGCCCTTAGAGTTGGAACAGCAGCTTGGCGATGATGCCGCGCTGTACTTCGCTGGTGCCGCCATAGATGGTGGAAGCTCGACGGAAGAACATTTCGTTGGCGATACCGGTCGCCAGGGCCTGCAAGGGGTAACCCTGTTGCAGGTTCGGTTCGTGGGGATGCGGGTAGGCGATCGCGCCATAGTCGCCCAGGGCTTCCACCTGGGCTTCGGTGATGCGCTGCTGGAACTCGGTCGCGCGGATCTTCAGCATCGAGCCCAGGGTGTGGGACTCTGGCCGGTGCGCCTGCTCCAGGCGGGCCACGCGCTGTACCAGCATCTCCAGGGCCTGCAGCTCAGCCTCCAGGCGCGCCAGCTTCAGCGCGAAGACCGGGCGCTCGCACAGACGCTGGCCGTCAGCCTGCAACGTCGAGGCAAACAGTTTCAGCTCGCGCATGTAGCGCTTGAGCTCGGGCAGGTCGGCGGTCGTGGCATGCTCGTTGTTGAGCAGGAACTTGGTGATGCTCCAGCCCTGCCCTTCCACGCCGATCAGGTTCTCCACCGGCACGCGGACGTTGTCGAAGAAGGTTTCGTTGAGGTGGTGCGCATCGTCGATGCTGCGGATCGGCCGCACGGTGATACCCGGGGTGTTCATGTCCACCAGCAGGAAGCTGATACCGGCCTGCTTCTTCACTTGCGTGTCGGTGCGCACCAGCAGGAAGATCCAATCGGCATGGTGGGCGTAGCTGGTCCAGGTTTTCTGGCCATTGACCACATAGTGGTCGCCATCGCGCACCGCACGGGTACGCAGCGAAGCCAGGTCGGAGCCCGATCCAGGCTCCGAGAAGCCCTGGCACCAGAGGCGCTCGCCCTCGAAGATGGCGGGCATGTGCTGCGCCTTCTGCTCGGGCGTGGCGAAGGCATTGAGCACCGGCCCCAGCAACTTGTGCACGAAGCCGTCCTGGGTCGGGGTGCCTGCGGCACTGCATTCATCGTCGAAGGCCAGGATCTGCGGCACGGTCCAGCCGGTGCCGCCATGTTCCTTCGCCCAGTAGGGCGCGCCCCAGCCGCGCTGGTTGAGAATCTTCTGCCAGCGCATCACCTGTTCACGCGGTGACCGGGTAGCGCGGCGAAGCCCTTTGAGGTCCGCCGGGACGTCCTCGTCGAGAAAGCGCCTGACTGCCTGGCGGAATGCGACCAGGCTCGAATCGGGAGTGAAATCCATGATCCTTCCTCAGTTCTTGCGGTAAAGCGTGACCACGCAGGCCCCACCGATACCGACGTTGTGCTGCAGCGCGACGCGCGCACCCTCGACTTGCCGCTGCTCGGCCTGGCCACGCAGTTGCTGGACCAGTTCGGTGCATTGGGCAAGGCCGGTGGCGCCGATGGGGTGCCCCTTGGACAGCAGACCACCGGAGGGGTTGACCACATAGCGGCCACCGTAGGTGTTGTCGCCATCATCGATGAACTTCTGCGCACCGCCCTCCGGGCACAGCCCCAGGGCCTCATAGGTCAACAGCTCGTTATGGGCGAAGCAGTCGTGCAGCTCCACCACATCCACCTCGTCGGCGCCGATTCCGGCGATTTCATAGGTCTGCCGGGCCGCCGCACGGGACATGGAGAAACCGGCCAGGTCGCGCAGGTCGCCGGACTGGAAGGTTTCCGCGCCATCGGTGGTCAGCGCCTGGCCCGCGATTACCACGGTGCTGTCCAGGCCATGCTTGCGGGCATAGGCCTCGCTGCACAACACCACCGCCGCCGCGCCACAGGTCGGAGGGCAGGCCATCAACCGGGTCATGACTTCCGGCCACATCACTTGATCGGCCATCACCTCTTCGGTGGTCACGACCTTGCGGAACACCGCTTTGGGGTTGTTCGCGGCATGCCGGCTGGCCTTGGCGCGGATCTTGGCGAAGGACTCCATCGGCGTGCCAAAGCGCTTCATGTGCTCCCGGCCGGCGCTACCGAACAGGCGCAAGGCGTTAGGAATGCCCGCCGCCTCTGGCAAGGCCGCATCGCACTGCTGCATGAACAGGTCCAGCGGCGCTGGCCGGTCGCTGAAGGTGTTGCCCAAGGCACCCGGGACCATCTGCTCGAAGCCGACTGCCAGGACGATATCCACCATGCCGCTGGTGATGGCCTGGTTGGCCAGGAACAGGGCGGTGGAGCCGCTGGAGCAGTTGTTGTTGACGTTGATCACCGGGATGCCGGTCATGCCGACGTTGTAGAGCACGCGCTGGCCACAGGTGGAATCGCCGTAGATGTAGGCGGCGTAGGCCTGCTGGATGGACTCGTAGCCAACGCCGGCATCGGCCAGGGCCAGACGAACGGCCTGTTCACCCATTGCCACATAGGTGTCGCTCTGGCCAGGCTTAACGAAGGGAATCATGCCAACGCCCGCGACGACGACTTTCTGCCTCATGTCTTTCTCCTCAGCTTTGGGTATCCCGCCTACCGTTGGGCTCGTGCCCTGCGGTACTGGCTGGCAGGCTCTTGAGCTTCAAGAGTAAGCATGCCCCTTCCTGGGTCGCCCCTCTCCATTAGGGGAGGGGCTGCGGACGCCCGGTCTGCCGTTGTTTTCGCCAGTCTGGCACCCTGCCAGTGGCATTGAACAGAGACCGACGAAGTGGCCATCGGGTATGGCATGAACGACCTGCTCGCCCCACCTTTGAGTGGCTGAAACCAGCACGAACACCACCCGCGAGCCTTCGCTCCGGGTGGTGATGTCAAAAACGCAACCGCAGACTGCGCGGCGCGGCGGATTCAGGACGCCGGCAGTTCGGCACCGACGTAGGCCGGCGCTTCCTTGGCGAGGAACCGGCGTACCGCCTCGGCATGGTACTGGCTGGCCCCGCACAGCGACTGGGCCGCCGCTTCCAGCTGGTTCATGGTCGCCCGATCGGTCTCGAACGAGCGGTTCAGCAGGGTCTTGGCCAGGGCCAGGGCACGCGGCGGCGCGTCATCGAATTGCCGCGCGTAGTCCAGTGCCCGCGACAACAGCTGGTCCGCCGGCACCAGGGCCTGGGCCAGGCCCAAGGCCAAGGCTTCCTCGGCACCAATGGCGCGCGCGCTGAAGATGATTTCCTTGGCCCGTGCCAGGCCCACCAGTCGCGGCAGTACATGGAACATCGAAAGGTCCGGCACCAGGCCAATACTGACGAACGACGCCATGAGCCGGGTGCGCGGGGTCACGAAGATGAAATCCGCCGCCAGGGCCAGGGAAAACCCGGCGCCCGCCGCCGGGCCGTCCACGGCGGCGATCACCGGTTTTTCCAGGGCCGCCAGCTCACCGAGCCAACGCTGGTGGCCAAGCACCAGGTCACGGCCAAAGAACACCGGGTCATCGCTCGCCGCGTCGCCCGCAAGGTCGGCACCGGCGCAAAAGGCTCCGCCCGCGCCGGTGAGCACCACCGTCCGCACGGCCGGGTCCTGGCGGGCGCTGCTGATCGCCCCCTGCATGCCCTCGGCAATGGCTGCATCCAGCGCATTGCGCCTGTGCGGACGGTTGAGCGTGATCACCGCCGTGTTGCCGAGCTTTTCGTAGCGCACTGCTTCGTCTGTCATGGCCATTCCTCCCTGATTACAGGTTGCGAGCGATGATCACCTTCTGGATATGGCTGGTGCCTTCGTAGATCTTGGTCACCCGCACATCGCGGCAATAACGCTCCACCGGGAAGTCGCTCAGGTAGCCGTAGCCGCCATGGATCTGCAGCGCATCGGAGCAGACTTTCTCGGCGATCTCGCTGGCGAACAGCTTGGCGATGGAGGCTTCCTTGGCACAGGCCACGCCGGCCTGGTTCAGGCGCGCCGCATGCAGCATGTAGGTGTGGGCCACTTCGAATCGGGTCGCCATGTCGGCCAGGTCGAAGGCCACGCCCTGCAAGTGGATGATCGGCGCACCGTAGGCCTCTCGCTCCTTGGCATACTTCACTGCCGCTTCCAGTGCGGCCCGCGCCGCGCCCACCGCCACGGCAGCGATGCCGATGCGACCTTCCGACAGGGTGCCCATCAGGCGTTTGTAGGCACTGCCCTCCTCGGCCAGCAGGTGCGCGGCCGGCACCCGGCAGTTGTCCAGCTGGATGGCAGCGACCTGGGCCGAACGCTGGCCCATCTTGCTCTCCACGCGGGTGACGGTGTAGCCGGGCTGGCGCGGGTCGATGATGAACATGCTCGGGCCTTTGCGACCCTCCGGCGTATCGGTGACCGCGGCAATGGCAAAGGCGATGCCCGCCTCGTTGCCGTTGGAAATGAACTGCTTGCTGCCATTGAGCACGTAGCTGTCACCTTCGCGACGCGCCGTGGTGCGAAACGCTGCGGTGTCCGAACCTGCCTGGGGCTCGGTGAGCAAACCGGCGGCGATCAGTTCGCCGGAGACCATGGCGGCCAGGTACTGGTCTTTCTGCGCCTGCGTGCCGTAGCGATGGAGCATGTCGGCCATCCCATTGTGCACATGCAGGATGGTGGCAAAGCCCGCATCGGCCGCGGCGAATTCGGTGATGGCCAGGCAGTACTCGGCAAACGACATGCCCGCGCCACCAAACGCCTCGGGGATGTGCATGCCCAGAAAGCCCAGGTCGGCCACCGCCTTGAGTTCGGCATGGGGCCAGGCCCCGGTGCGGTCGCGCTCGGCGGCCGTGGCCGCCACCACTTCCTGGGCCACCTTGCGGGCGGCATCACGGATCATGACTTCCTGTTCGCTCAGGAACACTGCGGATGTATCGCTCATATTTTCCTCACACCCTAGAGAGAGGCCATGCTGCAGCCAGGGGCACGCAGCGCACTGACCGGAGCATGGCGCTCGCCCCGCGTGCGTGCGCCTCCCTTCTGGGTAGGGGGACCGAATTGGCAGAGCGTCCGCCTACCTCAGCAGCCCCTGCTGGCGTGCCAAAGAAATCGCCGCATAGCGGCTCGACACGTCCAGCTTGGCGAGGATGTTCTTCACGTTCCACTTCACCGTGCCAAAGGTGATGTTGAGCGTCAGCGCGATACGCTTGTTCGACATCGCCTGGGCCACCAGGCCGAGAATCTCCAGCTCCCGAGGGGTCAAGCTGGGGCGAGGTCCATTACTGGCGTTGCGTGTCGGGACCCGCTTCACGGCGGCTTCCACCTGCGTCTCCCGGACGGCCAGCAGGTGCTCCAGGTAATCGGCCAGCAGCGGCTCCAGTGCTACGTCCCGGCGCCAGCCTTCGAGCAGCTCGACGACCGCGGCGCCCTGATCGAGCACGGTGCGCACCAGTCCCAGCCGCGCAGCGGTGCCGATCGCATGTTGCAATTGCTCCCTGGCGGCATCTTCCTGGCCCAGGTCATGTTGTGCCAGCGCACCGAGCAAGCTCACCTTGACCTGCGTGCGCACACAACCGACCGCGGCCGCGAACGCGCCCACGGCGTCCAGGTCTTCCAAGGCGCGCGCCGGATCCTGCGCAGCCAACGCCAACCGAGCGCGAGACATGGCGGCCACTGCGGCAATTTCGTCACGTGTCTCGGCGCTGTTCAGTTCAGCCGCCTCCAGCGCGGCCAGCCGCGCCACCAGCTCTGCCGCGCGGCGCATCTCACCCTGCCCCACCAGCAACCTGACCTGCTCGGCCAGGACCAACGCCCGCGGGCGCTCAAGGCCCAGGACATGAAAGTGCGCTGCCTGGGATTCGAGCAAATCCAACGCTGCCTGAGGCGACTCGCGCTGCGCGCAGATGCGGGCGCGGTTAAGGGAGGCGCGGGCCATCACATCAGGCATGGAGGAACGCAGGATGCCGCTGCGATTGGCCAGCACACTCAGGGCATCGTCGATCCGGTCCAACTCGTAGTAGGCATCGCAGAGCGTGGCGGCGCACAGGTTGGCGCAGACCGAGCCACGCCCGTAGGCTGTCTGGGCTCGGGACAGGATGCTGGCCCCCAGGCGCGCGGCCTCCCGGGCGTCGCCATGGGCCAGGCTGGCCATGGCGCGGGTGTTCTCGAACACCATGGCCATGTCGTTGTCACAGTCCTCGGCATGGATCGGGTGCTGTGCATGCAACGCGCTGGCGGCGTCCAGACGCCCTACGGCCAGGTAGGCGCAGGCCAGGGCCGACAGGCCGATGTAGCGCAACGAGCGATTCTCCAGTGGCGCCCGATAGGCCGGCTCCAGCAGGCCGACCACCCGGCGCGGCTGGTCCAGCTGCAAGGCAATGGCGGCATCGGCGAGGGCAAATTTGGAGGAGATCGCCGGGTTGCGCGCCGCCTCGGCGCGACGGATCTGTTCCAGCCAACGCCGTGCCTGCTCCGGGCGGGCGGTGAAGGCATACGTCAGGCAACCCAGGATGAACAGCCGCGGATGGGCAAACAGCGTCTCTTGCGGCAGGCGCTCCAGCAAATGCAGCATGGGGCTGATGTAGGCCATGCTCCAGGCACTGGAGGCCGCCTCCTCCATGGCCTTGACCGCATAATCCACATCGCCGCCCAGATTGGCGTGACGCACTGCCTCTACCAGGTAGTCGTGCTCGGCAAACCACTGACTGGCCCGCCGATGCAGCTCTTCCACCCGCGACTCGCCGCGTGCCGACAGGCGCTGCACAAGAAACTCGCCGAACAGCGGATGGAAGCGATACCAGGGCAGGTTGTCATCGGACTCGATGCGGTACACCAGCAGGTTCTCCTCCTCGGCCCGCTTCATCAAGGCATGCGCTTGCGCGTTGCCGGTGACGAACTGGGCCAG
>Ga0182747_1001164_pt1 | contig 21168 bp, 5 predicted proteins | sample eDN3rd30CBELigBY_FD_128526 | JGI IMG/M metagenome (GOLD analysis project Ga0182747, IMG submission 128526) | Enriched backyard soil microbial communities from Emeryville, California, USA - eDNA 3rd pass 30_C BE-Lig BY (version 2) (version 2) | ecosystem: Environmental > Terrestrial > Soil >...
CCGTTCTCGGTGGTGCTGGTGCTGTTCATGTTCGGTCTGTACAAGGCCATGAAGCAGGATGTGGCCGCCGAAGGCGAGCGCGCCGAGCTGGCGGCCCGTGGCCGTCGCGGTTTCAGCGAGCGCCTGAGCCAGCTGGAGTTGCAGCCGACCCAGGCCGTGGTCCAGCGCTTCATGGACAGGCACGTCAGCCCGGCGCTGAAAGATGCCGCCGCGCAATTGCAGACCCTGGGCTTCGAGGTGGAAACCCGCGTCGGCCAGTCGCGCAACATGATGGGCCTGCGGGTGATGATGGAAGAGGGCAACCCCTTCGTCTACGAAGTGAGCCTGGACGGCTACATGGCCGCGCCGAGCGAGGCGCCGGTCGAGGGCGAGCCGGAAGTGCGCCAGCGATTCTATCGTGCCGAGGTGTACCTGCACGATGGTAGCCAGGAATACGACCTGATGGGCTTTGCGCCTGAGCAGATCGTGCGTGATGTGCTCGACCAGTTCGAAAGCCACCGCCAGTTGCTGGGTCGCGTCTACAGCTGACCTGCTTGAAGGTGACGGGCCCCGCCGCAATGGCGGGGCCGTTCAAGCGGCAAGATTTAAGTACCTCCTACCTTTGCAGGCGGTTTTCCATCCTTGTGAAATACCCTCACAAGGAACCTCCCGCATGCCTAGCTCGCCACTGTCCATGACGGACCTTTCAGCCACTGTCCGAGCAGTATTCGCCAATCGTCCGACACTGCGTCAGGTGCTCGGTGAAAAGCTCATGGCCATTTTGCTCAAGCACTATCCCTTGATAGCCGTCCACCGGCCTGACATGAAATCGGCTGAACCCTTGTTCCTGATGATTCCCCGGCAAGACGGCGGGTGGAAGTCCGAGCCATTGGTGGAGGTGCTGCTGCAAGCCATGCTCGATGCCACGGTGTTGGACTTTTCCGATGTCGGCGGTCTGGATTTTCGCTTCAGCTTGCAACCACCTCACCGGTTCTTTGCCATCGAGTCCGAACTCGAAACGGCCGAAGGCGACATGATCCGTCCGCGCGAGCTGGAAGCGGATTTCAACGCCTTGTTGCCATTACTGCATGAGCACTTGTGTGACGCGCAGATCCGCTACTGGAACGGTGACGACAGCGATATGGATCGCGGCTTGTGGCTGCAGCAGATGCTGAGGTTGAGCCTCTTCGCAGGGCTTCGCAACGCGGCGTTGGACAGCGACCAACGCAGTTGCCTTCACGATTTGCTACTGGGGAAAACGGCAGGTTTCACCGTTCAGGCCGTGCGCCTTCAATTGCAGGCGGGCGACAGTCATTACCAGGAAATCCTGCCGAATTTGCTGGTAACCGCCAGCAACGAAGTGCGCAACCTGCTGCTCTGGTGCGCGCCGACAGGCGAGGTGCGCAGCTTTGACTCCATGCAGGCCTTCGCGATTGCCCTGCAGGCTCAGATGAACGTGCTCTATCGCTTCGACAGCATGACCTGGTCACTGCTCGACGATGAGAACGATCCGTTCGCCCTGCAGATGTCACTGTTGCTGGAGGCGCTGCTGCAGCGTCTGGCGCGCGTGAGGCGAAGCGTTGCACGCACAGTCGATGAGTACGAGGACATGTACGCACAGGCCTGTGACCCGTCGCTGTTCTTCGCACCCCTGCGTGGGGCGAGCGGCATCACGCAGGGGGTGAAGTTGCCCGGAAAGCTCAAACGGGCCAGCAAGGATGAACAGACCGCATATGCCCAGGCCATGCTCGATCTCGCCATCCTGCAGTCCGCTTCCGGCGGGAATTTTGCCCTCGAGGGTATAGATGATCTGCATACCTATACGGTGCGGCGACTGCGCGAAGAAATGCTGGCCGATCACCCGGTTGATGCCAATTACTTTTCCGATGACCTGCTGTTGACGGTGGAGACCTACGCCAATGACGGCCACGGGCTGGGCTTCAAGCAGACGATCGACAGAAGAACCATTACCCTCACCGAGTGGGCCATCGGTCGGTTGGAGGCGACGCAAACCGGGGTGATCACGGCGATTAAGCATCGCCAAGACCAGTTGATCATGCACTGGCTGACAGTGGACTACCTTCGCGATGTGCTCGACAGGGTCGATGTCGGCGGCAGCTATCCGCTCTACGTCAATGCCGAGATGAACGATGCCGAACAGCGCGAACAACGGTTTGCCAGATTTTCCGAGCAATGGCGGCTGACGCTGCACTTCGATGCGGTGCGGGCGAGAATCACCAAGGCCATCGACGTTGCGGTCTATCGAGGCCTTGAGCAGTTCTGCCGGCAGGGCAAGACGGACCTGGGCCTGGCGCGCCTGGCGTTCAAGCGCTCGCCCACCTCGCAGGTGATCGATCCGGTGCACGGCATGTATGTCATCAAGCTCCGAGAGCCGTCCGTGCTGCTGCTCTATTGCCCGTTGTATACCAATAAAGCGCTGCAGCAGTTTGCTGATGCCCAGGCCTTGTTCGCCGCCATCAGTGAGCCAGGCAAGTTGCAAGATGCGGCCCTGATGTGGATGGAGCAGTCCCAGCGTGCCATCTACGACAACGGAGGTTTCAAGGAGCCTCACTTGCCGCACTGGCCATCCGACCCGTTCGAAACCTTGGAAAAACCAGCACCCGCCGTGCTGGTGACGCAGTTCATCGGGCAAGGGCTCGATGCCTTCATGTTCGAGTCCAGACACAAGCTCATGCTCGAGGTCGCCGAGCGCAGCGCCATGAGCAACAGCGAACAGCGTTGGGCGGTCATCAAGGCATTTTCCTGGGAGCTGCTCAACGTTGCGTTCCCCGTGCTACCAGGCCCGCTCGCCTGCGTGGCGTGGTTGTACGCTGGTATGCGGGGGATGGCCGATGATGTGAAGGCGTTGTCCAGCCACGATGACGCGGCGACTATCGAGGCTACCGTCGATATCCTGAACAATACGCTCATGGCGCTCGTTCATTTGCAGCTACCCACCCCGGCGAAGAGCCTGGCACCTGTAGAAACCCCGCGCAGTTGGGTGGCCGACTTGCCGCTTGGTGATGGATTGGGTAGCGGCCCCAGCTCACTGGCAGAGCCGGGTGACGCCATACCGATATCCACCCTGCAGCAAGGCGTGGAGACGGCGTTGGACTTTTCCTGGCGTGGCGCAGGCGGCCTCAATGGACTGTCCCGGGAGCAGCTGAACAGGTTGCGCCAGTTGGTATCGGATGTTTCGGTCGAGGGACACAACCCTGAGCAACACGGCCCTGCTGCCGGGCTCTACAAGCGGGGCGATCGCTACTTTGCCGTTCTGACCTATGAGGTTTACGAGGTCGAGCTGGTTGATGATGGGATCTGGATCGTTGGCCCGGACAACACCTATGGACCTGAGCTGACGAGTGATTACGGAAACTGGCGGATCAAGTCCGGACTGTTCGGTGGCGCTGGCAGAAACCCGGCGCGCGAAGGTGCCCGGCAGAAAATAGAGGCAAAGATCACCGCTGGATTCAACGAACTCACACGGCATCTGGAGGCAGCAGGACATGAGACTTCCCGGTACCTGGAACTGGATGAGCAGTTCGGCGCCTTGGGGGCCAGGCTGGACGCTCTGAATCTCAAGTTGCAGGAGCCGCCCCCCACTGAGCCGGCAAAGCTCGAACTCTACAAGACGATGCACGCGCTATTCCGGCAAAAACAGCAGGAAGTCACTACGCAACTCGGCCTCAAGAGGGACGAGCGTCTGGAGAGCGTGATCAGGCTTTTCCATGGCTATCTTGGCGCTGAAAAAAGCGTCGTTGCGTTGCTCGACAACCCAAGTTTCGTCCGCCGCACCGACCGCTCGGGACCTGCGCGAAATACCTTGCTCGAAGTCCGCCAGAGCCTTGTGGGCTTCGGGATTATGATCATCGATGAGGTCGTGTCGATGAGCATGTTCGCTCAGTTCGATGCACTGGTAGATGAACTGAATTCATTGCCGGCCAACAGGCAGGCCGGGGTCTACAAACGCTACATCAGCATGCTCGATGACATTGTGGTGCAACAGCCGAAGATCATCGAAGCCTCCAGCGAGCTCGATCGGCTGCTGGCATTGAGTGATGCCAATCTGCAGATTCCTTATGGCGACGAGACGCTGACGCTAGAGGCGATCATTGCAAAACGCAACGCATCCACCGTTGCCATTCGGTTCTTCCAGGCGATGAACCTGGCGGAGCTGGGCTTGCAGTACCGAAAAAATGCCAATGCCCGATTGCTGACGTTTCGCCAGGCATTGACCAGTGAACGCTTGCGCGTAGCGGCCAATGCCCATGAGTTGTCACTGTACTGCGAGTTGTCGGTGGCCGAGCGCATCGAGGTCTTGCAGACGGCCTGGGACGAATATGTGTCCGCCATTCTCAACTGCGAACGTCTGAAGGGTCTGGGTGACGAACTGGTTGATGTCCAGCGTCTCGAGGCCTACAAGCAGCAGATGATCGAACTCAGGGCGATGGCTGCAGACGCGCTGATCGACGCCATGCGCGAGCAGGCAGCGGGGCAGGCGCTGGCGCCTCGGCGTGCCGTCTATCAGCGCAAGTCGCTTCAGGTGGCCCATACCCGGGAGGGGCAGATCGTCATTGGCGACGAGACGATCATCGATGGCCAGCCGGTGCTGCAAATCAAGCCAGCCTTGAGCAATGATGTCAGGCACACGTTTCACCGAGAGGGCACTCGCTGGGTCGAAGATGTACTGGCCGACGTTTCACCGATCAAACCGTTGGAAACTTCGCCGGAAATCGAAGCCAAGACCATTGCTGCTGCCCAGAAGCTTCTCGAAGGCAACGATCAGGTCATCGAAAGTGCCAAGCAGATGGTGCAGGAGGATGCGGATGACAGCGGCCTTCGCGACCTGCTCGATGGTCAGGTCAACAACTTGAGCAGCCTGGCCGACCAATTGCCGGCAGTGGCAGCGACGCAGCCGCTTCTGAAGCGTCTGCAGAGCGCTATCAGCCAGTTGGAAACGCAGAAAAACCAACTGTTGACCGAACTCTACTCGCAGACCCGTTACCCCAAGGCTCGGGGCTTGGCTTTCCTGCATGAACAGGGCCTCATCAGCGTCGAATACGAAGGGCCCCGACGCAAGGACGCCGATGGCTACCTGGATGAATACCGCATCAGCCTCAAATCTTCTTCGGGCAAGAAAGGCAAAACCTTGTGGGCCGCACACTTTCATTTCGCCGATGCGCAAGCGGCGCCGACGGCATTCGGCAAAGGGCATCTGAAGCTGTGGGCTCAGCGGTTGCAAGGTTACAAGAGCCAGATGCAAGCGGCGAAGGCCGGGCAGGTGTTGCGAATCTATCGGGGTAACCTGAGCTATGAACAAGCCAAAGGCATCATTCCCTTCCATGATTACGGCTGAAGCCGTCATTGCGGGCAAATGATCCAGCGCCGACAGTGTTGATTTTTGCAAGGTGCGCGATGCTCAAGTAGCGCATCGGTGTCACCTTGCAGCCTTTTTTCGGTTCACAGCAATAGATACCTCCCGCGCTGACAAGCGGCTTTTCATCCTTGTGGATCATTCTTCGCAAGGACACATCGTTATGCCAACTTCCGCAAACGACCTGCACGCGGCTGTTGCCGCCGCGTTCAGCGACCGCCCGACGCTGCGCCAGATAGCCGGTCGCGAAGCCCTGAAGTTGCTGGCCGAGCGCTTGGACGCAGTCAAGTTCGCCAAGCTTCCCGACGCCGCTGCGTTGGTCCTGCAGATCCCCAGTACCTCTACCGACTATCCCTCCTGGACGCCTCGTCCTTTGCTCGATGTCTTGCTGGCCGCGGTGTTCCAGGGCCGTGACCTGCGCATGCAGGGCAAGCAGGGCGGGGAGTTCATGCTCTCGGTCACTGCGCCAATGAGCTTCAAGGATAAATTGGGCAACCCGCTTGAACACACGGTCATCTCCGTGCAGCAGTCGATGGATGCGCTGCAGGATCTGGTACTGCTATTGCCGTGGCATTTCCGCAAGGCCCAGGTGGACTACTGGAACGACAGCGGCAGCCTGGGGGTGAGCAGGGACTTCTGGTTACAACAACAACTCAAGTCGTCATTGCTCGGCAATCTGCCGCTGCAGGGCCTGAACAGTCGTGAGCAGGCGCTGGTGCTGGGCTTGCTCAAGGACGATTTGCCTGCCTCATCGGTGTTCGCGGTTCAGGTCGAGGTCGCGGGCGAGGCATGTGCGCGGATGTTGCCGCAGCTGCTGGTCCACGGCGAATGGGACGAAGATGAGGTGATGCTGTGGTGCTCACCCTCGGGGGTCGTCAGGCGCTTCGACGCTTGGGAGGCGTTTGCCAGCACGCTGTGCCAGATGCAGGGGGGCGCCACGCTGACCTGGCGCCGCTTCGCGCTGGAAGGCGACGTGTTTGCCCAGCAGGCAGCGCTCATGCTGGACGGTCAGCTCGAGACGCTGGAGGGGCTTCGCCTGCGTGAAGGGGACGCCATCGAATTGGGTGAAATCGCCTATGCCGCTGCCAGCAACCCTGCAAGACATTTCATCCCGGGTTACGGCGTTGACCCAGAAGCGTCCCTGGTTGCGCCGCCTGGAATGGGCAAAACCTCGGCAGCCACCCGTTTTGCCTACCAGCGCGGCCTCTTCGAGCTGGCGCTGGCCCAGGCCGATGCTCAAGGACAGGCTTCGAGCGCCGATGTGCTCGACCTGCAAGCGTTTGCCCGAAAGCGCCTGCGCGAGGTGTTGATCGAAGACCATCCGGTGGAGGCGAACTATTATCCGGACGACCTCGTGCTCACCCTGACCAGTGCAATCGGTGTCCCCGGTACAGGTTGGGGGACCGTGCTGAAACGAACGATCACCCTCACCGAGTTCGCCATCGGTAACCTGGCATCACTGCAGGGCGCTGTCCTGCAAAAGGTCGAGCACCGCGACGATCAGCTGATTCAGCCCTGGCTTACCGCGGATTACCTCAAGGCCTTGGTCGAGCGGGTCGACATAGGCGCCAGCTATCTCGAGTATGTTCGGCAAATCAAGGGCGACGAGCAGGGCAAGGCTGATCGCGAGGCGTGCTTTACCCGTGAATGGCGCTGCTCGTTGCTGTTCAGCGGCTTGCTGGCCAGGCTGGACCGCTGTCTGAGCGAAGCGGCGCTCGAGTGCGTGGTCGACTTTTGCCGTGGTCAGGTCAATCTTGAAACGCCTGGCATCCAGTTCATGCCGTTGGCGTTACAACGAACGCCAGGCCCTGATAGCGCCGATCGGGTGCATGGGATGTATGTCCTGTTCGCCCCTGAGCTGGAAGTGGTGCTGCTGTATCGCCCTTTGTACATGCAGACCCCATTGCTCGAATATTCCAGCATCAAGGCCATGATGGTGGCCATCGCCAAGCCTGGGCCGTTGAACGACAGCGTACTTGACTGGATGAGCGAGGCGTCGAGGGATGGCTACAGCCGGGGTGCCTTCGATGCGCTTTTTCTGCCCGAACAGGCTGGGGTTACGTTACCGGTTCCGGTGAAGGTGACGTTCAGCGCCGATTTCTGGTTGCCCGACATCGATACCAGGCTCTATCAGGCACATCTGGACGTGTTGCTCGAGCTGGCCGCCCGGCAGAGCGTATCCACCGCCCAAAGTCGCTGGGCGGTGTTGCTGCAGGGCGGATGGCTGTTGTTCGACACCTTCACCCTGTTCATGAGCGGGCCGGTCGCCACGGTCGCCTGGCTGGTACAAGGGTTGAGCGCTGTGGGCGATGACATGAAAACACTGCTGCGCGGTGACGCGGTCGAGCGCAGTGCCGCTGTGGTCGACTTGCTGCTTAACCTGGCTGACGGATTGCTGCACCGGTTCCTGCCCCAGGGCGCCTCCGAAAACCTGGAAAGCGCCAGTGCGTCACCGTGGCAAGCCGCGCACAACGATGTGCGGTTCTCGTTGACTGCGCCATCGGTTCCCGTCCAGGCGAAGGTCTACATTGCGGGTGAATTGCCCAATCAGCATGCCCGCTCGATCGACTTTTCCTATCGCGGTGCCCAGGGCCTCAACGTATTGGGTGTGCAAACCAGGAGCAGGCTGCGCGCCATGCGTTCGAGCGTCGACCTCAGCGGCAGGTCACCAGAGCCGAGCAGCTCCAGGCTTGGCCTGTACCAGGTCGACGGCGAGTTCTACGCGATGTTGGCCGGGGAGGCGTATCGCGTAGAACTTGAAGGTGAACAGGTACGTGTCATCGCTGCCGATGGCCAACTGGGACCGATGCTGGAGCACCGTTTCGGCGCCTGGCGGGTGGATGGAGCGATGCATCTGGTGGGGGGGATGCCGAAAAGTCGGTTGCAGCAGATCAAGGAAGCCAACGCAGCGAAGCTGGAGGTGTTGAACAATCGAGACAAGGCCCTGGTACTGGACAGCGTAAAGCTGAAACACACCTTTGAGAGGCATGGTGCCATGCTGCGCGACACCGCTGCGGAGTTGCGCGATCTGGAGGAGATCGCTCAGCCCAGCGCGGGGGAGCTGCAACGGCGCACGCTGCTTGCTCAACTGGTTGGGCGTTATCGCGAGGTGGTGGTGTATGACATCAAGGGGCTCATCGACAATGCGTTGGAGCATGACAAGGTACTGGATGACATCACTGCCCTGCCGCACAAGAATCCGGTACTGCACGATGCCATCAAGGAAAGCCGCGAAAAGTTGCGCAAGGAGCTGATCGAGGATTGTGAATCGTTCTATAACCAGATGGCGGCAATGATCAGTGACGAAAACCTGGATGCGCTCGCTGCGCAGATCGTGGTGCGGCCTCAAAGCGACGACGAGGTCCAGTTGTACAGATCCTTCCACACCGGCCTGGAAAGCGTGGTGAAGTGGCAATCGGATCTGGTCGCAGTCGCCCAGTCATTCGACAGAGTGCTTGAAATCACTTTGAAGGATGCTTCGATCACCTTGATTGGCAACTCGACCGGGCTTGGCAAGCACGCCTGGCTGAAGGCGATCATCGAGCAACGTCAACGAACCGGCATAGACCTGGAGTTCCAGCTGCTGAGAGACTTTGCCGAGCTCAGTCTGGACCGCACGGGAGTTGAAGTGCAGGAGCATGTGCTGCAGGAGTACGAAGACTACCTGATGGGCGAGGCCCTCAAGAGTGCCGGTGCTGCCCACAGTGATGTCACCCGTGGTGATGTATCCCTCGATGATCAGGTCGGGATTCTCAGCGGCGTCAACGAAGCCTATGGGGAGGCGCATGCCATGCTGGACTATCTGAGCAGCATGGGTGGGTTGGCGGTCCGACCACAGTGGCTGCGCCAGTACCGCGCGTTGCTCGAGTCATTGATGAATAAAGCCGAGATAGCACTGGTTGGCGCCGTGCGAGAGGAGGCGCAGCAACTGACTCGCCCCATTGTCCAGTCGGTCTATGCGCCGCGCGGGGGCAAGCGCCACGTGGTCAAAACCCAGCGTGGGCGCAGCGTCGTCGGTATTGAGCGTGAGATCGACGGTGAAGTAGTGCTCGAACAGCTTGACGATAGCGACAAGGTCTTGAAGACATTCCGTCAGGAGGGTGCGGGATGGTTGGAGAAGGTCACGGCAACCGAGGTGCCACGCAGGCCCTCGTTGGTGTTGGCCGAGGAACGGCAACAGGGCAAGCGGTTGATCGGAGAAGTCGAAGCGGTCATTGGCCTGAGCAGGCAATATGAGCGCAATGATGAACCGCTGAGCATGGCGACCGTGATCGCCCACCATGTCGACAAGCTCAAGGACGTGCGGGCCAGCATCCCGCGTACTGATGAGGACCAGGCGCTGCTGGAGATGCTGGACAATGCCATCGAGCGTCTGGAAACGGTGAAACGCGACAAGCTGGTGGGCTTGTACCTGGCCACCAGCCACCCAACGGCCACCAGCTTGCGCTATCTGTTGCAAGAGGAGGAGGTGACGGTCAGCCGCCAGGGGGCGCGCGTACGCTTGGCGGATAACGATTACCTGGACATCTATGAAATTGTGCGCAAGCCCAAGGGTGGCCAGAAAGCCGGGCGACCGCTTTGGGAGGCACACTTCCATTACCCGCGTAGCGATACGCCGTCGCGCGAGTTCAGCAAGGGGCATCTCAAACTGGGTTACCAGAGCAAACTGGGGCGAGAGGCCCAGATGCGCGCCGCTGCCAGTGGCAGAGAGGTACTGGCGATTTACCGAGGCAATGTACGCCTTGGCGATGTGGAGGAGCTGATACCTTTCGATTGATGATGAATATGTAACACCGAGGGTGCAGGGGTTAAGGCAGGGTCAACGTTCTTACGTAACCGGTATCGCGCCATGAGCAAAACCCCTGCACTCGTTTTCGATTTCAAGAACGCCGTTGCCCGGCAATTCTCCGATCGGCCGACCTTGCGCCAGGTCGTTAGTCAGAAGCTGTTGCTGGTGATGCTCAAAGAGTGCCCCTGGCTGGCCTACGTCCGGCCTAAGTTGACCTCCGCCGATCCACTGATTCTGGACAGCCCGGCTCCAGGGGTTGACTACTGGACAACTGCATCCTTGGTGGATGTGGTGATGCAGGCAATGCTCGACGGCAAGCCGCTGGACCTGGAGGTCATGGGTAACCGCCACCATAATCTGGGCTTGTCGAGTACGCATCGCTTCGCCGCTTCGCAGCGCGAATTTGACACTCGCCGTTTGACGGGTGTTACACCCGCACTGAACACGCTGACGGCTGAACTGACCTCACACTACCGTGAGGCCTTGGTCGATTACTGGAGTGGTCAGTCCCGCTCTGGCAGAAGCCGCGATCAGTGGTTGCAGTTGCTGATCAAGATGGCCCTGCTGAGCAATCTGCCTTTGCAGGCCCTGGATGAGCAGCAGCGGGCCTGTCTTCGCGGCTTGCTCAGAGGCGGCGATGAGCAGCCGGCGGTGTTCGTCATCCAGGCCAGGTTGGCTACGCAGGATCAGGCATTTACCCTGCTGCAGCCCGGCCTGCTGGTAACCGGCGAATGGGATGAACGACAGGTCACCTTGTGGTGCTCACCCTCGAGCCAGGTCCGTGCGTTCGACTCGACGGATGACTTTGCCATCGCGCTGCGGGATGAGCTTGCCCTTCGATACCGTTTCAGCGCCATGACCTGGGACCGTTACGAGCTTGAAGGTAATGCATTTGCCCAGTGGGTGGCAGTGCTGCTCGAAGGTATGCTCGAGCAGATCGGCCAGCTGCGCATGCAAGGGTTGACGCTGGCTCAAGTCGAAGGGCTGCTGGACGCGTTGAGCGACCCTGCCCAGTGGTGGATCGACGGCTATCACACCGAGGCGGCTGAGGCAGTGGCCGTGCCGCCAGGTATTGGCGTCGCTGCAGCAAGCGACAGCTTTGCCTTTCAGCAGGCATTGCTCGATCTCGCGCTGGACCAGGCCGATGCCGATGGGCTGTCGGCGCTCGACGGCATACTCGACCTGCAGGGTTATGCTCGACAGAAACTGCGTGAGCAGCTGTTGGCTGACTACCCGACCGAGGCCAATTACCAGCCCGATGAGGTCATTGTCGAACTCAAGATCGCCCAGGGCATGCCCGGTGGTGCCGGCACGGGAACGGGTGGAGGGGAACCGTGGCTGCCCGCAGGCAAGAAAACCCTGACCGAATTCGCCATTGCCAACCTCAGCGCGCTTGGCGATGCGCTGATCACCAACATCACCCACGCCACCGGTCAATTGATCATGCCGTGGATGAATGCCGACTATGTGAAGAGGCTGGTCAGCCAGGTCAATATTGGCGGCCATTACCCGAAGTATGTGGCTGATGCGCTCGACGATCCTGCAACGCGTGCCGATCGCAGCCAACGGTTTGCCCGGGAGTGGCGCCAGTCGCTGCGTTTCAGTGCCTTGCAGGCGAAACTCGACAACAAGATTGCCGAGGCCGGGCTGCAGGTTGTCGAAGACCTGTGCCAGGGCTGTTTCGACACGCAGCGTGACGGCGGAATGTTCCCACTGGCCTTCAAGCGCACACCCACCTCTCAACGGCATGATCTGGTTCAGGGCATGTACGTGTTGTACTCGAACGAGCCTGCACGGGTACTGCTCTATCGGCCCCTCTATACGGCAGACCCTGTGCAGCAGTACGCCAACTTGGCCGACTTGATGACGGCCATCCGCACGCCGGGTGCATTGCAGGACAGCATTCTGACCTGGATGGACGAAGACGCCCGCCCCGTCTACGACCAGGGGGGATTTGTCGAACCCCATGTCCTGCACTTTGGCCTGGACCCTTATCAACTCTTTGAAAAACCAGACCCCGCGCAAATCGACATGCAGCGTTGGCTGACCCAGGTGGACGAGAAGCTGTACGCAGCCAACCGGGCAATGTTGATCGAACTGGCCAACCGGCAGAGTACATCCAACGCGGAAAGTCGCTGGGCGATTCTCACTAAAGGTGCCTGGTTGTTGTTCGACACCTTTTCACTGGTAGCGAGAGGACCGGTGGCAACCGTGGCCTGGCTGATGCAAACACTTGCCGGCCTGCAGAGTGACGGTGTGGCTGTGGAGCAAGGTAGCGAGTTCCAGCGCCAGGCTGCCGTTATCGATCTGCTCCTCAACCTGAGCATGACACTGTTGCATGCCAGATTGCCAAGCGGCGCCGAGGCGAAAGGGCGCTCGCTGCCTGAAGCCGCTGCATTCGATGGCCCCCCCGCGCAGGACGGCGGCTTCGCCTCTGCCTGGGTCGCGCCGTCACAGGGAAAAGTGGCCATGCCGGGGCCGTTTGCGTTGCCTGGGCAGCTTCAGCTCGATTTCAGCTGGCGGGGTAACCGTGGCTTCAACTGGCTGGCGCCCACGCAGCGAGAAGCCTTGCTGGCAATGCGATCGGAAACTGTTCTGGCAGGCCTGAAACCTTCGGCGTCCGGGCTGTATGAGCAAGGTGGCCACCAGTACCTGGTCATGCTCGGCGAAGTGTTTGCCGTCACCAGAACGGATGAGGGTGTGCAGATAGTCGACGCCAGCGGTACCCCGGGGCCCTGGCTTGTCCAGGACAAGGGTGCCTGGCGGATCGACACCCGCTTGCGCCTGAGCGGTGGTATGCCCAAAGGTCGACTTGAGCAGCAGTTCACCAAGCTGCAAGCGCTAGCCGATGGTCTGACCGTCAAGGCCAAGGCGCAAACGCAAACGTTCGCTCGTCATGTCGCCGAGGTCGTCAAGGTCGAGGGTCAGATCGAGCACCTGGACAAACTGCAGTTCGAGGAAACCCGCAAGCGTGACGAAGCGCAGTCGAAGGGCGACAAGACTTTCGACATGGCGAGCTCCGACAGGATCATGGCTTCCTACAAAGCGCGCATCCTGGCGCTGAACGAGAAGCAGGACGCCGAGCGCCGGCAAGCCGTTGCCACGGCCGAGAGTATCGTGGCGTTGGACCGTGAGCAGTGCCAGGTCCTGCCGTCCATGCTTGAACCCAAGTACGGCACCTATCGCAAAGCCGGTTTCGAGCAAACCCTGTTGCTGCAGAAGAACACCCTCCTGGCCAGTGTGATCCAGCACAGCGAATTCATTCTCAACGAACTGCAGCACATGGTGGATTTCCCGCGTATGCGCGAACTGGCCGCGCAGTTCGATGATGGCGTAGGCCCTCATGTGCGTGAGCAATACCGGGACTATCGCAAGGCGCTTGAAGGTGCCGTGGCGCTGCAGGAGCGCATGCTGGTTGCCCAGGGCGGTCTGGACGAGGTACTGACTCAAGTCGACGATACCTTCGAGATCGGAATGGGAGGCGTGCCGCGGGGCGTGGGTCAGCTGATTGCCGGGCGCAAGTTCACTACTGTCGATCTGCGATTTCACCATGTCATGAACCTGGCCGACCTGGCGCTGCATCTGGATGGCGGTCAGCGCCAGTTATTCAGGTATCGGGAAGATCTTGCAGGCGATGCGCTCAGGAGTGCCGGCACGGCGCATGGAGAATCGCTGATGGCCAACTTGAGCGAGGCCGACCGCATCAGCATCCTGCAGGAGGCCTGGGACGCCTATGCGGCAGCGATCATCAACGCGCTGCACCTGGAACGTAGCGGCGGGGCACTGGTGGAGCCCAGCATGCTCGCGCGTTACCGCACACACCTTCAGCTGCTCAAGGACGACGCCGGGCGACGCCTGGTGAACGCGCTCGCCGAGCAGGACGGCGCAGGGGGCGCAACACAGCGGGTGCCCTATCCGAAAACCGCCGTGGCGCAGCGGGCGATCCGCAATCGCGAGGGTTTGCTGGTGATCGCCACCCAGGCGCAGTCGGGCGCACTGGAAGTACTGGACCCGATCAGCAGGCAGACGCTGCAGATCTTTGACCTGAAGGAGGGGGAGTATGTCCAGCGCACCGATGCCGCGCCCGAGCCTGCACAAGCGAGCACAACCGAGGACGACGTGCTGATCCAGTCCCTGCTCAAGGATAACGAGGATGTGCTCGCCATCGCTGAGGCCTATGTCAGGGACGATGCCAACGGCCAGTTGTTGCAGCGCCTGGTGGAGCGACAGATCAAGAGGCTGCAGGTCAACATCGATAGGCTGCACGACAAGGGCCTGGCAGCATCGCGCACGGCTGAACTGAGTGCAGCCGTGGCCTCCCTGGAAGCCGACAAGAAGCGCCTGTTGACCGAGCTGTACAGCAAGACCCGCTACCCGACCGCACAAGGCTTACGCTTCCTGCATGACCAGGCCTTGATCAAGGTCGACTACATCAGGCGTGACACTGCGGTCGCGACCAGCCCGTTCGACGAGTTCAGGATTACCCGCCTCGATGCAGCGGGGGCAAGCAAAGGGCACAGCATCTGGGCCGCGCACTTTCATCTGCCAAGCCAGGGCGCAGCGCTCGCGGCATTCACCCATGGGCACTTGAAGATCTGGAGTCAGCGCTTTTTCGGGCGTCAGTATGAAGCTGCGAGTGGCAACAGGGTGCACCGCGGGCGACTCACCGCTGATGATGTCCAGGGCATCATTCCATTGACCTGATATCGCCTGCCCAAGCGGCCCTGCCTGGGACAGGCAGGGCTTGCGTGCATGCGCGCCAACCACCGTGCTGGAAGCGGGTAGAAGTAGATACCGCCAGTCAGGCTTGATACTCCACACACTTGTGCACCGACACGCACAAGGAGTCATGCCCATGAGCCACCCGCGCCCACCACAGCCCGATATTCGTACCAGCGTCCAGGCCATGTTCGCCAACCGCCCGACACTGCGTCAGGTGGTCGGCCAGCAACTGATGCAAATGATGCGGGCGCGCTATCCGTCGATCGCCTTGCATCAGCCTCAGCGGTTGTCGGCCGATGCGTTGCTGCTGCATGCACCCCACGGGCCCGCACGTCCATTGCTGGATGTCGTGTTGCAAGCCATGCTCGATGCCCAACCGCTGAATTTCTCCAGCATCGATGGTGCCGACTACAGCTTCGGGCAGGCGGCTGGCGAGGGTGAGTCGATTGAACCGCAAGTACTGGCTGCAGGCATCAATGACCTGCTGCCGTTGCTGCCTGAATACTTTTACCTGGCGCAGATCACGTTCTGGAATGGCGGCGGCGAAGACATCGACCGCGACCTCTGGCTGCAGCAGATGTTGCGCGCGAGCCTGTTCGACGGCCTTCGCGCGGCCAAGCTGGAGGCCACCGAGCGCACCTGCCTGCAGGATGTGCTGCTGGGCAGGCTGGCGGGTATCACCGTGCAGCTGGTGCGTGTGCACCTGCACGCCGGGCCAACGACCTACAGTGAGCTCCTGCCAGACCTGCTGATCACCGCCAGTGATGAAGTGCGAAAGATCATCATCAACTGCTCCCCTGGCGGTCAGGTGCAACGTTTCGACTCTGTGCAAGCCTGGGCCGGTTCCTTGCAACGGCGCATGGCCCAGCGCTCCATTTTCGACAGCATGAGCTGGGACCTGTTCACCGGGGATGGTGACGTGTTCGCGCTGCAGAGTGCGCTGTTGCTCGAGAGCCTGCTGGCCGATGTCGCGCGGCTGCGGCGCAGTCGTATAGCCACGGTTGCGCAGCTGGAACAGCTCTACGCCCAGGCGAGCGAGCCGGCGAAGTTCTTTGCGCCGCTGGCACCTGGGGCCGATGCGCTGCCAGCCTTGCGCTTTCCGACCAAGCTCAGGGAGGCCGACCAGCAGGTGCGCACAGCCGTGACCCAGGCCTTGATCGACCTGAGCGTGTTGCAGTCGGCGTTCAAGCCTGGCGACGACCGGCTTCGTGTCGATGACCTGCACACCTACGCTGCGCGGCGCCTGCGCGAGGAGATGCTTGTCGATCATCCGGTGGATGCCAACTATCTGGCCGATGACCTGTTGCTCACTGTCGACACGTTTGCCAATGACCAGCATGACCTGGGCATCGGTCAAAAGATCGACAGCAAGACGATCACTTTGACCGAATTGGCAATTGGGCGGCTGACGGCGACCCAGGATGGCGTCATTACCCATATCGCGCACCGTGAAGACCAGTTGATCATGGGCTGGATGAACACCCGTTACGTGCGCGAACTGGTGAGCCGGATCGATATCGGTCGCACCTACCCGGTCTATGTCAAAGGGTTGCTGGATGACGAAGCGCTGCGCGGGCAGCGCATTGCCAGCTTTGCCGGCCACTGGCGGCTGACGCTGCTGTTCGACGCATTGCGCGCACGGATGGTCAATCAGCTCGACCAGACCAGCTATCAAGCACTTGGGCGCTTCTGCCGGCAGGGCGCTGATGATAGCGCAGGGGTCAGGGTCGCCCCCTTGGCGTTCAAGCGCTCGCCTACTTCCCACCTCACCGAGCGCGTGCATGGCATGTATGTGATCGAACTGCGCGAAGTGCCTGCCTTGTTGCTGTATTGCCCCTTGCTGCCCAATAGCCTTTTCCAGTTCGAAGATGCCGAGGCCTTGTTGGCCGCCATCTGCGAGCCTGGAAATCTGCAGCGTGCGGTGCTGGTATGGTTGGATCAGTCAGTGCGGGCAATCTACGACAATGGTGGGTTCACGCAGCCGCATCTACCGAACCAGTCGCTCGATCCGTTCAGCCCTTCGGACAAGCCTGTGCCTGCCGTGCTGCAGCTCGATTACTGGGACGAAGCGCTGGATGCGTGCCTGTTCAGCGCCCGCCAGTCGCTCCTGCTCGAGATCGCCGACCGCAGCGCCGTGAGTAATAGCCAGGAGCGCTGGGGCCTGCTTGGCAGATTTGCCTGGAGCCTGTTCCACGTTGTCACGCCGGTTTTGCCCGGGCCGCTGGCCACGGTGATCTGGTTGTATGCCGGTATCGAAGAGGTGATCGCCGATGTGCAAGCCTTGAGCGAAGGCGGCGAGCCGATGCTTGAGGCGATCGTCGATGTGCTGGGCAACAGTCTGATGGCGTTGGTTCACCTGCAATTACCGGCAGTACGCCCTGCCACAGGCACCGCGCCAGCCCTGCAAGCCTGGCTCGATGCACTGCCAGGCGCCGACGGCCCCGATGTGCGTGTGCTGCCAGCCCCCATGTCGGGGGAGACCGCCTCCCTGATCGAGTTGCAGGCCAAGGCCGACACCGTCCTGGACTTTTCCTGGCGCGCAATGGGCGGCATCAACGGCCTGTCTGCGTCTCAACGCGCCAGGCTGCGCCAGCTCACCGCGAAGGTTTCGCTCGCAGGGCTGGTGCCTGTGCATGCGAACCGTGGGGCCGCGTTGTATCAGCGCGAGGGGCATTACTATGCAGAGTTGCAAGGCGATGTCTACGAAGTGCTGGTCGAGGATGATGGTGTGCGCATTGTCGGCAGTGACCAGACGACCGGCCCGGCCTTGGTGGCCGAGCATGGCGCCTGGCGGATCAAGGCCGGATTGTTCGGTGGCAGCGGCAGGGGCGTGGGGCAGCGTTTGAGCCGTAAGCTTGAACAGCGCGTGGCCGGCCCATTGAAAATGTTCAATGACCACCTATCTGCCATCGGGCAAAAGAGAACCGATTTCGAAGCGCTAGCCAGCGATCTGAGCGGACTGCACGACTCGCTGAGAAAGCTCAAGTCTTTGCTTGAAAAGGAGCCGCCGGCGCAGCCCGCCGAGCGTGAAGCATTCGATAAGCTCCAGGCGAGCTTTCGCGCCAAGCAGGCACAACTCGAAGGGAATGTACGCAGCAAGCGCCGTGAACGGCTGGAACTGGCCAAGCAACTGGTACAGGACCAACTTGGCGCCGAACAAGCCTTGTTGGCATTGCGCGACCACCCAAACTATATCCCGACGCCGGAGCGAGCCGATTCTGAGCGCACAACGTTGGTCTGGCTGCGCAAGCATCTGATCGCCCAAGAGATGTTCATTATCGACGAGGTGGTGAGTCTGGGGCGTTTCGGGCAATACGGGCCGGCCCTGGACGCCTACCATGGCGCACCTGCGCAGCAGAAGCCTGCCTTGCTTGAGCAAGCACGGGGCGTGCTCGTGGCAGTGGCCGCGGATCTGCCAACGATGATCGACGCCTCCATCAAGCTCGATCGTTTGATCGCTGTCAGCGATGGTCAGCTGCAGATCCCTTACGCAGGCAGCTCACTCCCGCTCGATGAACTTGTCTCCAAGAGGCAACGGTCCACCGTAGCGCTTTGCTACATACAGGCGATGCACCTTGCCGAGCTTGGCCTGCAGATGCGTAGGGTCAGCAACGAGCAGTTTGTCGGTTTTCGCGACGCGGTCGCCAGCAAGCGCTTGCGCGCGGCGGCCAGCACGCACGACTTGTCGTTCTACCTTGAGCTGCCGGTGGCCCAACGGATTGAGCTGTTGCAAACGGCCTGGGACGAATATGTCGCGGCCTGGCTCAATGTGGAAAGGCTCAAAGGCATGAGCAAGCAGGTGGTCGATGACGGTTGGCTGGTGGCCTATCAAAAGCAGGTGCAGCAGTTGAAGACGCTGGCGGGGGATGCTCTGGTCGCGGCCATGCGCGAGCAGGCCAGCGGGCAGCCCGCCCCACCGGCTCGGCCGCTGCATGCACACAAGGCTTTGCAGGTGGCGCACACGCGGGAGGGGCAGATCGTCCTCGGTTTCGAAAAGACAGTGAAGGGGCAGGCGCAGTTGCAGGTCAGCGATCCGCTCGGGACCCATGTCCTTCACAGGTTCCAGCGTGAGCACGGGGCCTGGGTCGAACAGGTTGCTGTTGAAAAGACCGAATCGCAGGAGCCGACGCAGCAGATCGATACGTTGACCGTAGCCATCGCCCAAGAGCTCTTGCAGGGTAATGGCAAGGTCATCGAGCGCGCTCAAGGCATGGCTGACGAAGGTGCGGACGATGGGTTGCTGACTGATACCCTGACCGGGCAGATCAGCGACCTGGAGCATTTTGCTCTGCTAATCGACGCTGACAGCAAAAGGGCAGGGCTTGCACGTGCGTTGCGTGATGGCGCTCAAGCACTGCGTCAGAAGCAAGTCGAGCTGCTGCAGAAACTCTACCTGCGCACGGCCTATCCCAGTGCGCGAGGGCTGCGTTTCCTGCATGAGCAGGGCCTGATCGCTGTCGAGTACATCGGGCCACGCAAGCAGGACTCGACGGGCTACCTGGACGAATACAAGATCAGCCTGAAGGGCAAGCCTGGCAGCAAAGGTCAGCCGCTTTGGGCGGCGCATTTCCACTTTGCCGATGCGCAGGCAGCGCCTACGGATTTCGACAAAGGCCACCTCAAGCTCTGGCGCCAGCGCAAGCTAGGCTACAAGGACCAGATGAGCGCAGCGCAATCGGGGGAAGTGCTGAGGATCTACCGTGGCAACCTGACGCTGGCTCAGGCCAGTGGCATCATTCCTTTCTAGTCGTCGGGTTGACGGCTGCCGCTGGTCTGCAGTGATCAGCGGTTGCTGTAGACGCCATGCCTGCCATGCCCGGGCATGGCCTGATTGCTGCGCTCGGCGATCATTTGCTTGAGACCGATCAGGGTGATGCCCTGGCGGGAGAGTCGGGGCAGCGCCTGTTCCAGGACTGCCAATGTCTGTGGATAGGGGTGGCCGATCAACACCGCCGAACCTTGGCGGCGTGCCAGCTCCATGCCTCGGTGAAGCTGTTCGGCGATCGCCTCGGGCGTGCGTACATCATCGAGAAATACGTCGCGAGACACATGCGCCAGGTCGACGCGCTGGGCTTCGGCCGCGGCCACGGTGGCAGCGCTGGTGCGGCTGTCGACGAAGAACAGGTGGCGTTGTTGCAGCTCGCCCATCAACCAGGCCATCGGCTCGCGCTGGGCGGTCATGCGGCTGCCCATGTGGTTGTTGATGCCGGCAGCGTAAGGAACCTTGGCCAGGGCGGCCTGGAGTCGGCTGGCCAGCTCTGGCAACGGTGTGCCGGGGTGCCAGGCATAGGGGCCGGTGGCCGGGTCCATCGGCATGTGCAGGATCACCGTCTTGCCGGCCTTGTGTGCCTGGCGAGCAAAGTCGCTTGCGTGAGGGGTATCGGGCATGATCGCCATCGTGACCGGGCCGGGCAGGGCCAGGGTACGGCTGTCCCGGTCGATGCTCTGGCCCAGGTCGTCGATGATGATGCTCATGTAGGCCTTGGCTGGCGCCGCATGGGCAGTGCCAGCCAGCAGGCAGAACAGCGTGAACAACAGATAACGCATGGCAGGTATCAGTGGCCGCCCTTGGTGATGTTCAGGCCCTTGAGCAGGCTCAGCGCCTGGCTCAGCTGGAAGTCATCGTCCTGTGGCCGCTCCTTGCGCTTGCTGCTGCTGGTCGGGCGGTCGGCGCCGCCGTTGCCGTTGCCCAGGTGGCCCTGCAGGTCGGCTTCCTTGAAGTTCTCGGTGTCGGCTTCGGCAGTGAGCTTGGCTGGGCGCACCTCGATGTCAGGCACGATGCCCTGGGCCTGGATCGAGCGGCCGTTGGGCGTGAAGTACAGCGCGGTGGTGAGCTTCAGCGCACGGTCGTTGGCCAGCGGCAGCACGGTTTGCACCGAGCCTTTGCCGAAGCTGTCGGTGCCCATCAGCACGGCGCGTTTCTGGTCTTGCAGGGCGCCGGCGACGATCTCCGAAGCCGAGGCGCTACCGCCATTGATCAGCACAACCAATGGCACACCGTCGCTGGCATCGGCCGGGTCGGCGGAGAAACGCAGCTCGGAGTTGGCGATGCGGCCCTTGGTGTAGACGATCAGGCCTTTGGTCAGGAAGTGGTCGGCCACTTCCACCGCCGACTGCAACACGCCGCCTGGGTTGTTGCGCAGGTCGAGCACAACGCCGCGCAGTTTCTTGCCGTTGTCCTTGCGCAACTTGGCCAGGGCCTTGCCCACTTCCTCGCCGGTCTTGACCTGGAACTGGGTGATGCGGATGTAACCGTAGTCGTTTTCCAGCAGCTGGCTCTTCACGCTCTTGACCTGGATGACCG
>Ga0182747_1001167_pt1 | contig 21116 bp, 20 predicted proteins | sample eDN3rd30CBELigBY_FD_128526 | JGI IMG/M metagenome (GOLD analysis project Ga0182747, IMG submission 128526) | Enriched backyard soil microbial communities from Emeryville, California, USA - eDNA 3rd pass 30_C BE-Lig BY (version 2) (version 2) | ecosystem: Environmental > Terrestrial > Soil >...
CTTCTTCCTCAACAAAATAGCAATTTACCGGAAAGAATCGGGGCATAAAAGCAAGTTGATAAACATTGCCTATTTTCGTAATCTGCATGGCAAATCTCCTTTTATCTTGTTTCTATTGATAATCTTAATAGACAGGTTACTCCTTTAGTACTGAATCGGGTTTTTTATTTAATATTTGTAGTTTGATATTTTCTAATGATGTTAGTTTAATACGATTCGACGTATAAAGACGATTGTGAAGGGGATTAAATGAGACTGGTTAAGTTAACTTTATTTTACATAAAAATGAGAGTTCTTACAAAAATCTCCTTTTAGTGATTGATTACTTGTCTCAGTGCACAATATAACAGGGTGAAACATAAGATACCTCATTAGTACGAAGTCAGCCAATCAATATAAATAGATTGATACTATATGAGAAAGGATTCCAAACATGGATCAAAATTACCCAATATATCCTTATCTAGGTGTCGTGCAAAAGGTAGTTCAACAGCCAATTGCTTTTCCGCCACAACATCAGGAACAGACACCTGGTTTAGAGTGGAAAATGGTTCCAAGACCAATATTTGATTATTCCGGGTTTAAAGGAAGTGGAAAACTTAAAGGGAAAGTTGCACTTATAACTGGTGGTGATAGTGGAATTGGACGTGCGGTAGCAGTAGCGTTTGCTAAAGAAGGGGCAAATCTCACTATTGTGTATCTTAATGAGGATCAGGACGCACAAGAGACAAAACAATATGTAAAGCAATTTGGAGTCAGCTGTCTTCTAATCAAAGCAGATTTGCGTAATCCATCTACCTCAGAATTCGCGGTAAGCCGTACAATCCAGTACTTTGAGCGTCTAGATATCGTTGTAAATAACGCAGCTGTTCAGCCATATACAAAGGATATTATGGATGTATCTAATGAACAGCTTGAAGATACTTTTCGAACGAATGTCTTTCCACTTTTTTATATGACAAAAGCTGCTCTTCCTTATTTGAAACATGGGGCAACGATCATTAACACAACTTCAAGGGTTGCTTACGAAGGAGACAAAAACGTTCTTGACTATTCAGCGACCAAAGGGGCAGTCGTCTCTTTTACTCGGTCATTAGCATTATCCCTTGTTGAGAAAGGAATCCGAGTGAATGCTGTTGCTCCAGGTCCTACATGGACACCACTAACGGTTAGTACGTACCCTGCAGAACATGTAGCGACGCTGGGAACTGACATCCCTATGGGACGCGCAGCACAACCCTTTGAAATTGCCCCAGCATTCGTGTACCTCGCATCCGAAAATTCCATGTATGTAACAGGCCAAGTTTTACATGTGAATGGCGGGCTTATTCGTTATTCGTAATTATAGGTGCAAAGTAGGTGAGCTTGCGAAGGGTACTGTGGTTAAAAGCAGATATGATGTAGTATGGCGAGTAGTGGCTAGAGAGGGAGTTTTACTAAGAATGAATTGTCAGTGTATGGTTGAAAAGGGATATATTCTATTCTAAGACGAAATGATGGCCAGGATTTGTCGTTTGGTAGAAGAGAAGGGTTCTCTAAGCCGAAATCTAGTTTGTGATCAGTAGTTCGGTAGAAGAAAAGGGTTCTCTATGACGAAATGGAGCTCGGGATCTGTTGTTTGGTAGAAGAGAAGGGTTCTCTAAGCCGAAACAGTGCTTGTAGTTAGTAGTTGGGTAGAAGAGAAGGGTTCTCGAAGACGAAATGGAGCTCGTGATCAGTTGTTTGGTAGAAGAGAAGCATTCTCTTAGCCGAAATGGAGCTCCTGATCAGTTATTCGGTAGAAGAGAAGGGTTCTCTAAGACGAAATGGGGCTCTTGATCAGTTATTCGGTAGAAGAGAAGGGTTCTCTAAGACGAAATGGGGCTCTTGATCAGTTATTTGGTAGAAGAGAAGTGTTCTCTAAGACGAAACAGAGCTCGTGAACAGAAGTTTGGTAGAAGAGAAGCGTTCTCTAAGCCGAAAAGGAGCTCGTGATCTGTTGTTTGGTAGAAGAGAAGCGTTCTCTAAGCCGAAATGGAGCTCGGGATCTGTTATTTGGTAGAAGAGAAGTGTTCTCTAAGACGAAACAGAGCTCGTGAACAGAAGTTTGGTAGAAGAGAAGGGTTCTCTAAGACGAAATGGAGCTTGTTATCAGTTGTTTGGTAGAAGAGAAGCGTTCTATAAGACGAAACAGAGCTCGTGATTAGTTATTTGGTAGAAGAGAAGCGTTCTATAATCCGAAACAGCGCTCGAGATTGTACTTCGGTAGAAGAAAGCTCCTCTATTCGACAAAACAGAACCAGAAAGCAGTTGAAAAGTAGAAGAGCTTGTTTCTATAAGCCCAAGCATAGCTCGAAAGCAGTTATTAGGTAGAAGAAAAGCCTTCCAAAAACTGAACCAAAACCAGTAAGCAGCCGAAAGGTAAAAGAGAGCCCATCTCTAGGCCAAATCTTAACCAGAAAGCGCAGCCCATCCCCAAACCATCCCCCAAACCCCCATTAAACACTAAAAATACCGCTTTTCTATCAACCCCCAAAAATTCCCCAACAAAAAAAGGACTCCATTCACCAAATAACCAAGTGAATGCAATCCCTTCTCCCTAGAAATTCAAATCCCTCAAAATAACATCAAGCTAAATTCAAGCTTACATATAAACTGTCATACAAACCACTAAACAGGCACATCCACCGATTACGAATAAATGCCATATTGCGTGGTTGTAGGGTAGCTTTCTCCATGCATAGAAGATGGAGCCGAAAGTGAATAATAATCCACCAGCAAGTAAGACTGTAAAGCCATCGAATTGTAAAAATTGATAAAGGGGTTTAATGGCAAAGATGATAAGCCAGCCCATAACAATATACAGAATGAGTGAAAACGTCTCGAATTTATGAATGAATAAACATTTGAATACAACTCCAAATATAGCAATTGCCCAAATGATACATAATAAGACGATTCCAAGTACTCCATCAATAGCGATTAGTAAAAAGGGTGTATAACTTCCAGCAATTAAAATGTAAATGGAGGAATGATCCAATATTGAAAAGAATCTTTTGAATTTTTCAGGCATACTATGCAATAAAGTCGACATCAAAAATAATAGGACAAGTGATCCACCGAATACCGAATAGGAAACAATTTGGACAGCACTTCCTGTTTGTACCGCTAGTAATATTAAAATGACACAAGTGGGGATACTTATTAGTAAACCAACTCCGTGAGTAATGGCATTCCATAATTCTTCTTTCCAATTTTTATAATCAAAAGCATCGTTAGTGTTCATTAATTTCACTCCTTGTAGGTTCACCTTAATGGTAATTGAATAATCATTGGTCGAACACTATCATTTGTCATATGAAGGTTAAACTAATTGTGAACAATAAATACATAATTTATCGATTGTTTTGATATCGATTACATTTGTCATTAGTCCATCGAGTACAAATGTATTATAATGTCTCTAATATATCTAAGGATGTGTCAGTTTGGGACGAATTCATATTGTTACAGATTCAACTTGTGACCTAACTAAAGAGGAATTAATGGAACATGATATAAAGGTAGTACCCCTAAATATTCAAATTGATGGAAAAACCTATATTGATGGCCAAGATGTTGAGCCTGCTTCTTTTTTAGACCTGATGAACAATGCGAAAGAATTACCTAAAAGTTCTCAGCCTTCTCCAGGTAAATTTAAAGAACTTTATGATGAGCTCGGAGCGAATGGTGATCAAATCATCTCGATTCACATGACAGGTTCTATGAGTGGAACAGTGGAATCAGCTAGACAAGCAGCTGAACTGAGTGAGTCTGATGTGACGGTAGTGGATTCGCGTTATATTGCAGTTGGTTTAGCGATTCAAATTCGTGAAGCCATCAAGCTACGTGATGCTGGAGCAACTGTTGAGGAGATTGTTGCGAGACTTGACAAGGTAAGAAAAAACACAAGATTATTTGTCGTAGTGGATAAATTAGACAACCTTATTAAAGGTGGACGAATCGGTAAAGGAAAAGGAATGATTGGTTCTTTATTAAATATTAAACCGATCGCCACACTTGATGACGGTTCATATACACCTGTTGCTAAAGCAAGAAGTCATAAACAAGTGGTAAGTTATTTATTTAAACAGTTCCAAGAAGATGTTTCAGGAAAGACCATTAAAGCAGTGGGCATTTCACATGCAGATGGCCTGACAACTCTTGGTAATCCACTTAAAGAATTAATTGAATCAATCGGTTTTAATGAAGTTGAAATTAAATTTACTTCACCTATCATTAGTACTCATACAGGGTCAGGTGCTATTGGATTTATTTATTTCGCTGAATAAAAATGAAAACGTGCTATCATACTCTCATATACTATATATGAGAGGTATGATAGCTTTTTCCTTTTAGCATAGATTTCACATACAATAACGAATTTTTGCTCAAATTAATAAAGATATAGAAAAATAATAAACGAAAAAATGTTACGATGTATTTAATAAGTACTATGGAAGGGGTAATCATTCTGAAACGAATAACTATTCTCTTCTTATGCTGCAGTATTTTACTTCTAGTACTTCTAGGCTGTGTGAAAGTAGTAAAAGAACAACATACTAACGATCTGCCCACTCAAGTTGCAATTGCTAAACCAGAAGAGCAAACAATTGCAATCGAGAAAAAAACCGAAGCATCGAATGAAGAATCAAGCGAGGAACAAATCGTAAAACAAAGTGAAGGTCAAACTGATGCACCGATCGAAACGCCTTTAGAAGAAGGTTTGTCATTAACAACAACCTTTCATGAAACCATTGAAGACTTTATATTAGAAGAAATACAAATGACAGCACCGGAAGAAATTAAAGAAGATTCATCTAAACTCTATTACTTGGCACTTGGTGACTCATTAACAAAAGGTGTAGGGGATGAGGAACGGAAAAGTGGTTATACTAAAAGATTAGAGGAGAAACTAGAACAATGGACGGATATATCAGATGTTGTTTTAGATAATCGAGGTAAAAGAGGACGAAGAAGTGATCAACTATTAACACTTCTCAAAAAAGGGCATTATGATTATGAATTGAAGAATGCTGAATTGATCACCATTACTATCGGTGGTAATGATATTATGAAAGTAGTGAAGAAGGATTTATTTGAGTTGAAAAGGGAATATTTTGACGAGGAACTAGTGGATTTTGAAAAACGATATAATCAAATCTTAAAGAAAATCCGTTCTGAGAACCCTAATGTCCCAATTCTCGTCATAGGATTATATAATCCTTTTTCTGTCATTACAGATGAAATTACGGAATTTGAGTCAATCATCACGGACTGGAACAATACGATTGAAGCTACTTCTAATAAGTATGAAAATGCGTGTTTTGTTGATATACAGGACTTATTTGATGAAAATGCAAACTTGGTTTATCATACGGATTTCTTTCATCCAAATGGGTACGGATATACAATTATGACAGAACGCATTGTTTCAATGATGAAGGCTTGTCATATGGAAGATCCAGAAACAGGGTTAATCTTTACAGAATAGATACTGGTTACATAAGATTAACCCTTTTCATCTGAATGAAGTGTTAAATAGAAAACGTTACATAGTATTACTGGAAGTAGTTAAGGAGTGAGCTTAATTGAATAAATGGAAAGTCGCCTTTTTCATCTTAACAGGGGCCATTATATTAGTAATTACAGGAATTTTTTATTGGGCGACTTCACCTATTGAAGAAGTTGAAACAAACAAAAGTAGTGCTACAGTCAATTCTACAGATAGTGTATTACTCGTAGAAGCTACAGCGGATGATATTGAAAAGATTGCTTTGCGCTATTTAGAGAACGAATTAGAAAATAGCACCCTACCAATTGATATTGCGATAGATAAGAAGATTGAACTTAATAGTGAGTTAACTGTTTTTGGTGTAACAGTTCCTTTCGCGATGCAATTTGACCCCATTGTTGATGGGGATGGTAATATCCAATTAAAGCAAACTTCAATGAATGTTGGTAAACTAAACATACCTCCTGTTACGGCCTTAAAATTAATGAACGATGCAGTGGAACTGCCAGAATGGATTATGGTTCGACCAAATGATGAAGAAATTTATGTAGATTTGTCAGATGTAACAGTGATGTCAGGTGCTCATGTAAAAGCGAAGGAAATTGATTTAGATAATAACCATATCTTATTAGAAGTTATAGTACCGAATGAATAGAGGGATGAACAATGAGTAAAGAAATCGCAACATTTGCAGGTGGCTGTTTTTGGTGTATGGTGAAGCCGTTCGATGAACAACCAGGGATTGAATCGGTTGTATCAGGTTATACAGGAGGACATATAGAAAATCCTACTTATCAACAAGTATGTTCAGAAACTACAGGTCATTTAGAAGCAGTTCAGATTACTTTTAATCCTGAAGTTTTTCCATATGAAAAATTGGTTGAGACTTATTGGATGTTAATAGACCCTACAGATGCGGGTGGACAATTTTTTGACCGTGGCGAATCGTATACGACCGCTATTTTTTATCATTCTGAGGAACAAAGAAAGATAGCTGAAGAATCGAAAGCTCGACTTGAGCAATCTGGTAAATTTAACAAACCAATAGCAGTAAAAATCTTACCTGCTAAACCATTTTATCCAGCAGAAGAATATCACCAACAATATTATAAGAAAAACCCTATGCATTATGAACGATATCATCACGGCTCAGGAAGAGCAGCTTATATTCAACAACATTGGGGGAATCGACATGAATAAAGAAGAACAATTAAAAAAACTTACGGAAATGCAATATTATGTAACGCAACAGCAAGGAACTGAACCACCATATCAAAATGAATATGATCAGCATTTTGAAGAAGGAATCTATGTTGATATCGTATCAGGAAAACCTTTATTTAGTTCAAAGGACAAGTTTGATGCTGGATGTGGTTGGCCAAGTTTTGCGAAACCTGTTGAAGCAGAAGAAGTAACAGAGCATTTTGATACTACACACGGTATGAGAAGAGTTGAAGTTCGTAGTAAAACGGCTGATTCACATTTAGGGCATGTTTTTCCTGATGGTCCTCGTGAACTGGGTGGATTACGTTATTGTATCAATTCAGCAGCACTACGATTTGTACCAAAGGATAAGTTAGAAGAAGAAGGTTATGGAGAATATTTAAAGCTTTTTAAATAAATAAAAAAAGGTGGGGAAGGGATTCTCCACCTTTTTTATTCGATCGTTTCTTCGAAGGATTTTCGACCTGTCTCAACTTTTTGAACGTCGACTTCAATATTTCTAATGGAATCCTCTGTCAACTCGATCTTCCCTTCATTTTCCAACTTTTTAAACAATTTCAGATTTTTTCGATAGAGAACTTCTGATAGTTCATATATGTCAACATCCATCTCTAAACCTTTTTTATAAGTATCTTCAATTTCCTTCTTAATTTGTTTAGATACGGCTTTTTTAATATCCGTAGCATTTACTTTACCAGTAAAACTTCCCAATGACGCAGTTAACGTTACGTTAATGTCAAACTTAACATCATTGCCATTCATAATTGGTTCAATTTTGAAGGTAATATCATTAGCAGTTGCTGAGAATGGTTCATTATTTTCGAAAGTGGACGTGACTCGCGCGGAAATCGTCTCCTTTGATACCCACTTTAAACCATCCGCATCCTTATTCTTTATGATACCTTTGAATTCCTTTTTAGATATTATGCCGACGCCACCTATTTCAATAGTTTGATCCTCCATACCCTTTTGGTTCATCCAACCGGATTTAAATTCAACAAAAGGAATGTTTACTTCATAACCTGGTTCGTTTAAATGCAATATCAGTTTTCTAATATTTATTGGTTCCACATAAGATTGTTGCTCAAACGAATTTAAGGGATCCGCTAATTTTGTCAATGTTATAGAGCGTTTTAGTAATGGAAGGGCAATTAGAAGATCTTTTAAAGGTTCTTTAGTTGTGTAAACCCAAGTATTGTATCTCGTATCACTATATCTTGTAACATCATTTATCATAGCGTTTAACCGATTGTCTTTTAAGGCATCCTGTCCAAAAACGATGAATGAGAAATGTCCCCAAAATACCTTTTCATCTAGTGCGTTATAGTGTTTTGAAAAGGCTTCATCAGGGGTTTTTCCTGTGAATGTCGTTACTTCGGATTGGATTGCATCTTGGTTCACTTGGTCGGATTTTGCTACATTTGAAAAGCTGATGATTTGAAGTGATACTTCGTATAATCCATCTTTGTAATCAATTCCGGCTCCATGTACATAATACATTCTTTCATTTTCATCCAAATCCCAACAACCTGCTAATACACTAGAAAAACATATCAAGTACAATAAAATTACAATTTTCTTCATATTTTAGCCCTCGTTATTGTCTCTCGTATCGTCTTTGGGATCAAGCATATTAGGTCGTTCTTGATAATTTGTTGATGATTTTCTAAAGAGTGTCTTTTTAATATTATTCCAACTTAAATCGGCGCTAATATTAAAATATGGTGTGCCGAATATACGGATGTTTGCTATATATAAAATGAGTAAATAGATGCAAATAAAGAACCCAAATAATCCTAAGAATGCTGTTACGATGACAAAAGCAATCCTTAAGACGCTCATCATGGTTACAAGGGATTGATTGACAATCGTATAGGAAGCAATGGTTGCCAAAGCAATAATAACAACCATTGCCGGACTAGTAATACCGGCGCGGATGGCTGCATCCCCAATAATAATACCCCCAACAATCCCAATGGTTGATCCTATCTTAGTTGGAAGACGTAACCCAGCTTCTCGAAGCAATTCAAAAATAAAAATTAATAGGAGCATCTCTAATACGCCAGGAAAAGGTAACCCTTTATTGGCCATCACAACTGTAGCCAGTAATTGCAAGGGCAGTTGTTCTTGATGGAATAGGGTAAGCGCTAACCAAAAAGCGGGGAGCGTGATGCCAACCGTAAAGCCGAGTATCCGTAAAAGTCTTTCAAACGTACTAAAAATAATTGGATTTTCAAAATCCTCTGAAGTTTTAAGCAAAAATAAAAAATTAATGGGTGTTATAACTGCATAAGGTGTTCCATCGACTAGAATAGCAAATCTTCCTACAACTAACGACTGAATCACAAAGTCAGGTCTACCTGTCGAATTAAAGGAAGGTAATATCCAATTTTTTTGATTAACGGATTCCATTAAGGATTCAGCTCTAAGGATGATATCTGAATCTATTTTATCAAATTGTTCTTTTAGTTCAGTTAAGATATCTTTATTGGCAATATCGTCTATATAGAGAATAGCCACTTCAGTCTTTGAACGTTTTCCCACAACTGTTTTTTCAACACATAGGGAATTGGTTGGAAGTCTTTTTCGAATTAAAGCAATATTTGTGGATAAATCCTCAATAAAGTTGTCTCGTGGCCCCTTCACTAACACTTCTAAATTCGTTTCTTCAGGTGTTCGATTTGGTTTCCGTGCGATGTTACATGAATAGAGTAAATTTAATTCCTTAAATAGTAGTAAAACATTACCGCCATAAACTTTAGTAATGGCGTCACTTTGTTTCGTTACTTTTTGTAACTCGGGCAAAGGTAATTGCTCAATCTTTTGAGCATTTATTTGTGACAACTCGCTATTATTCAGGAGATTTTCTATGGTAGGTAATACAACAGAATATAGGATTTGTTGGTCCACCATCGAATCACATTTAATACCTATTACGGTCGAGCCATTAAAAGTAAATTCATGTAAAAGGACATCAGCTGATTTACTAAAAAGATTTCTTAATATTGTCTCAGCCTGTTCATTTGTATCCATTTATGATTCACTACCTTCTGATTGTTGTAAGTCCTTTGTTTGTTGTTTTCTGGTTGTTTTTGCTTTTCTGTCAGGCAGCAATGCTATAATCGCAAATAGGATAGAGAAACTGAAGAAGAAAATAAATGTGAAAATTAACATACTTTGTCCATTTATCTGTAAAAATAAACTGTCATCTAGCAATAGTAGTAATAAGTTAGTGATGACAAACGGATAAAACATATAATTCCAAATTTTCTTCCTTTGCCCAGTAAAATTCATTATTTGAGAAGCGATAAATAATAAAAACCCAACGCGAATAAAAGTACCTGTAAGCCATTGGTAAATTGAAAGGAAATCCATATGTTCAATAAAACGACCAAGTGTAACGAGAGCCCATTCTTCGTATGCTGGATACCTCTGTTTTGCTGCCTCTTCCGGACCAAATTCAACAATTGCCCCTAATAATGGGCCAATGGTTAACCCTGCCAATATAATTAGCATTGAAGCTAAGTGGTACCATTTAAATTTTGATTTAAAATGATGTTGTATAAATAATAGTAAGAATAGTTCTATAAAACTTGAAGCCGGATAGACGACTCCTTTTAAAACTGGATTGATCCCATGCTCTAAAAATGGTTGTATGTAGGTGTAATCCTTTACTTGAATATTGGCAATTGCAACGTAAAAACCTAATATAACGACAAATAACAATACAAAAGTATTAACAATTACGATTGTTTGCATATTAGTAGAAATCAATAAGAAGCAGAGAACAATATAAATGAGTAAGAGTAAAATATTTGGTGTATTTGGTAAGAAAGTGTTCGCAATCCAAAGAGTAGTTTCTCTTAAAGAAAATGCTGCTAAAGTATAGATAAATGCTACAAATATATATAAGATGATAGCGGAAGCAATTTTACCAACTTTTTGATTTAGCCAGTCCATGATAGATTGCTGTTTCGTTTTATTATGGATAAAGAGTACTAAAAATAACCATGGAAACATGAAAATAGTTGCCAGAATAACAGACATCCAACCATCTCTTTTTACATATTCTAATAGAGGTGGTAGTATTGTAACGTGGTTTTTTAAGCCAATAAAAGTCATCACTAGAAAAATGACATGTAAAATCCCAATTTTATACATATTTTTACCTTCTAACATAATTTGTTAACACTAGCTTTGACAAATAATATTAAAAATATAAAATGAATCTACGCTGCCATCATCTTTTCTATTTTTAGAGAATTTGTAAATTGGAAAAGTACTACTATTCAATTCGAGAAAGGAGTGCCATATGAGACAAAGTTTTTATTTATATATCCTGTCCTATAGAGGAGGGGATCACAATGATTCAAAAGCAAGATTTGCCGAAGCAGCATTTCAAGATCATAGTTTCCCTAAAACGAGTACTTCTTTTGAAGAATTATCAAGATATATCGAAATGATTGCTGATGATAATATGTCGACTCAAACATTTGATGAACTTTGGGATAGTTATCAAGAAAAATATTGAGGTACTTCCAATATTTTGATATTTTACTAGTGTAAAATGTGTATAATAAGGTAAATCATTGCACAATGCTAGAAAAGAAAGTATATTTTATAATGAGATAATATTGGAAAGAGGGATTTTAATGAGTATCCACATTAACGCAAAGCAAGGCGATATCGCAGACACTATCTTATTACCTGGGGATCCATTACGTGCAAAATATATAGCTGAGACTTTTTTAGAAGATGTAACTTGCTATAATGAAGTTCGTAATATGTTTGGATATACTGGTACATATAAAGGAAAACGAGTTTCTGTGCAAGGTACAGGAATGGGTGTACCATCAATTTCAATTTATACAACTGAGTTAATGCAAGAATATGGAGTACAAAAATTAATTCGTGTAGGAACTTGTGGTGCAATTCAAAAAGACGTAAAAGTTCGTGACGTGATTTTAGCTCAATCAGCATCAACTGACTCTAAAATGAATGAAATTATCTTTAATGGTATTGATTTTGCTCCAACAGCTGATTTCGACTTATTGCTGAAAGCCTATAATGCAGGTGTACAAGCTGGGTTAAATTTAAAAGTAGGAAATATCTTTACTGCAGATATGTTCTATTCAGAAGAAGAACAAAACGAAAAATTAGCACGTTATGGTGTATTAGCAGTTGAAATGGAATCGGCTGCACTTTATACACTTGCTGCTAAATTCGGACGTAAAGCACTATCTGTATTAACGGTTTCAGACCATATTATTACAGGTGAAGCGACTACTTCTGAAGAACGTCAAACTACATTTAATGATATGATTGTAGTTGCATTAGAAGCTGCAATTCAAGATTAATGTAATTTAAACGCTTTGCATATTTCTTTTCGTAAGGCTGTCTAATTTTGACAGTCTTTCTTTTCGTAAATTGTAATTTCTGAAAAAGATGTAACTTCTTTTTTGAAATTTCGTTATACTAAAAGGAAAAAAAAGCAGATACTTTACGTAAGTGTAAAAATGAGAGTGGTGAATGTGATGGATGATCAAAACCAACCAGGATTTGATAAAGCCGAACAAAAAGAACAACAAGAAGAACAACTAAAACCAGCGAAAAAGTTTATTCGTATAAAGCCTTTTAGTTTTATCATGCTGATGTTCTTAACAATTTTATTGACAGCAGGGTTAACAATTTTTGCACTGACATTTGGTGATCAAAAAGTTGTGGAAGTTTCAGTTCCTGAGGAGAGAGCAGAGTTTTCAGAACTGTACGATGCCTTTGATGAACTAAAAGATAATTATTATGTTGATATTGATGATAAAGCTGTCGTTAATGGTGCCATTAACGGAATGTTTGAGGCTTTAGATGATCCATATTCAGATTATATGGATGTAGAACAAGCTGAACAATTTAATACGGATCTATCATCTAGCTTCCAAGGAATTGGTGCGGAAATTCAAGAACGTAATGGAAATATTGTCGTTGTTTCTCCTATTAAAAATTCTCCTGCTGAAAAAGCCGGTATTCTACCAGAAGATATTATCCTGACAGTTGATGGGAAAAGTATCCAAGGAATGAGTGCTTCTGAGGCGGTATTATTAATCCGAGGTGAGAAAGGGACTCCTGTTAAATTAACAATTCAACGAGGAAATTCTGAAAACTTACATGAACTGACAATTGTTCGTGACGATATTCCAATCGAAACAGTGTATGGTGAAATGGGAGAGGACAAGATAGCCCATATCCAAATTACAACGTTTAGTGAACAAACTTTTGATGAGTTAGCGAAAATTTTAGAAGAATATGATGCGGATGGCATGAAGAGTATAATTCTAGATGTTCGCCAAAATCCTGGTGGCTACTTAACTTCAGCGATTGATATTGCAAATCTATTTGTCGAAAAAGGTAAACCAATTGTACAAGTACAAGAACGAGAAGGAGATCCACAGGTTATGCTAGCCGAAGATGGTAAAAAGTATGACCAGCCTGTTGTTGTATTAATCGATAATGGTAGTGCATCTGCATCAGAAATTTTAGCAGGAGCATTAAGTGAATCTGCAGGTGCAAAACTTGTTGGAGTAACATCATTTGGTAAGGGGACAGTACAAACCGTCAACACATTACCTGATGGAGCTAACTTAAAATATACGACTGGCAAATGGCTAACACCAAATGGTAATTGGATTAATGAAAAAGGCATTGAGCCTGATGTTGTTGTTGAATACCCAGAATATGCATCTGCAACTTATATTAATCCTGAGACAGAATTTAGCAATGGGAATGTGGCAGCATCAGTTCGTTCTGCTGAAGTTATTTTAAATGCTCTTGGATATGATGTAGGAACAATTGATGAAACATTTGATAAATCAACTAAAAATGCGGTTGAATCGTTCCAAGCGGATCATAAGTTAGAAAAAACTGGATTGTTAGTTGGCGATACAACTTATGCTTTAATGGATGCAATCAGAGAAAAAATCAAGAATGAAGATCCTCATGTATTAAAAGCGAAAGAATTACTAAATGCTTCAAATGACTAGGATATAAAGTATTAGAAAGAGGGCTGTTATTGTTCAAGTTTGAACATAGCAGCTCTTTCTTTTGTACAAAATAAAAGGTTTTAGATAAAATTGAAAAGCAAAATAGATAAAAGAAGGATGATTTCATGAAGGATGTATATTTATTTAGTGGATTTTTGGGTAGCGGGAAAACGTCCATGCTGACACATGTACTTCAGCAGTTCAAAGAAAAGGGGATAAAGCCTGCAGTCATAATGAATGAGCTAGGAAAGCTCCCATTTGATTCGCAAGTAGTAGATGAAGAGATTCCTTTAAAAGAAATGTTAGAGGGTTGTATCTGCTGTTCGGGTGCAGAAAAAACGGAGGCGCAAATTCAATCTTTACTAGCAGATAATGAATTTGATGTGTTAATTATTGAAACAACAGGTGCAGCTCACCCTGTTGAAGCATTAGATGCTGTCTATTCACCATTATTTGCAGAAAGCTTAAATATTAAGGGAATTGTAACAGTAGCAGATAGTAAATTATGGTTAGATCGTGCTTCACTAACGCCACAAGTTAGAAGTCTATATATGGAACAAATAAGACATGCCCATTTATTATTAGCCAATAAAATGGATTTACTTACAGAAGCTGAACAGGCAAAGGTTGTATTTGAAATGCAGGGTGTAAATTCAAATGCGTTTATCTTACAAACAACGAATGGAAAAGTACCTTTAAATTTATTAGAAAGATTAGAAGCAACTGTACAAACTTCTAAGGAGAATATAGAATCAGCAAAAATTGGGACGCATCTACATTTAAGTTCTCGATTAATAGAATTAGGTGAAAGTTATTCACAAGAGGAATTTGAAGAATGGATTCGATCATTACCATCATCCGTATATCGAATTAAAGGGTATGTTCCGATTAAAGGGATACGAAACCCAATGTTGTTCCAATATGCTTATGGCTTAGTTCAATGGATTCCTGAATATATCAATATGCCGGCTAAGATTGTAATGATTGGTGAGAACATTCAACAAATAGATGTTATTGGGCTTAAATAATTGAAATATTAATGTCACAAAAGATAATTTTTTGCATTCTATAGTAATCTTAAAAAATTGTCAATAGCTTTTCAGTTGTAAATTAATCGTTTAAAGGAAATTCTTGCCTATATTATCACTTTTAGATCCTCACCATCATCAGGTTTAGAACTTGTGTTGGTAATATTACCAGGTTATGGATCCTTCTTTTCAATTATTCTCGTATATGATTAATTGCGAGAGGAGGAATACAAAATGAAAAAATGGTTTATGACATTTTGTGCACTTGGTTTAATCTCAACACAAGTTCCAACAGCGGATGCTGCATCTATTCAAGAGGAAGGTCAGAATAGTTACGTAAAACAGGAAGTGAAAGTAGTTCAGCTAAATCAATACGAGGATTTATTAGCTGATTTTAAAAACAACGTTATGATTACAAATATTCATAGTTTCAAAGAATTGTCTGACAAACTAGTTGTGTCTAAAGCGGAATTAGAAAAATTAATCACTGCTCAATTAAAAGAATATAACGGCACAATTTCAGAAGGAAACACGACAACGAAAACTACTTCTAAAGCAGAAAATGTATCTCAAGAAAATAAAAAGGTTGAAACACCTGTCACAACAGCACCATCTGCACCAAAGAATGAAAACACAGAGCAAAAGACAGTTGTAGAAAAAGAAACGCCTAAAGCTGAACAAACTACTTCAGCACCATCAACAACTCCAGCTTCAACTGAACAAGCTGCTAAAGAAACAACTCAAACTACAACAACGCCAGTTGCAAAAGCGGACACTGCATCGGCATTTGAAACTCAAGTTGTAGAATTAACGAATGCTGAACGTGCTAAATATGGTCTTGCGCCTTTAAAAATTTATGATCCACTTATGAAGGTTGCACATGCAAAATCACATGATATGGCTACAAATAATTATTTCTCACATACAAGTCCTACTTATGGTAGCCCATTTGACCAGATCAAAGCAGCCGGTATTACTTATCGTGCAGCAGGTGAAAATATTGCACAAGGTCAAAGAACACCGGAAGAAGTAGTACAAGCATGGATGAATTCTGAAGGTCACCGAGCGAACATCTTAAATGCGAACTTTACACATATAGGTGTAGGCTATGTTGCAAACGGAAATTATTGGACACAACAATTTATCCAACAATAAGTAACAAGAACAATGAATAAATAACTTTGGACCGAGCTAAGTACTTAGCTCGGTTCTTTTTAATTTAGGGAAATTTATGCACTCTAGTTTTAAATAGTGGGCTATATGGAAATACTTTCCCCAAAGAGGAGGGATATCTTGTTAGATGATCAAAACGTCCAACAAATTATTACAAAGCTAAAAAAAAGCTTTTATAATTCTAGCGATTTTGTTGCGAAGCCTATTTCATGGTGGAATGGTGAAATTGCTATTTTATGCTTTTACTCCTCAATCGTAAAAAAAACAGATGTTGAAAAAACACTTTATTTTTTTAAACAAAATATTCGCGATACGGAAATGTATTGGGGAGAGTCGATATATACATCGGTTTTGCCATTAGATGAAAAACAACTAGGCCAGTTGCTTTGTAATGGTGAAACGGTGCTTGTACGCTTAAAAACCAAAGAAATTATCCTTTTTAACCTCCCAGAGATAGCAACTAAACAAACGGAAGAACCTGTTAACGAACATGTGTTGCAGGGATCTAGAGAAGGATTGGTTGAAAGTTTTGATACAAATGTCTCTTTAATAAGGAAAAGGATAAGAAGTCCTAGATTGGTTGTAAAAGAAAGGACAATTGGAGCAGAAACTAAAACAACTGTTTACTACTTTTATATGGAGGACCTTGTTGATACGGAAGCGTTATCAATTGTTGAACAAAGATTAGGTAAAATAAAAGTAGATATTATCTATAGTATTGGTCAAATTGCCGATTATTTAGAGGATAGTGTTTGGTCGCCCTTTCCACAACTTTTAAAGACAGAAAGAATAGATCGTATTACTGCAAGCATACTTGAAGGGAAAATTGCTGTGGTTACAGACCAATCGACAACAGCTTTAATCGGTCCTTCAACGTTTTTTTCATTTTATCAGACACCAGATGACTTTAACGCTCGCGTCCTTGTAAGTTCTTTTTATCGAATACTTCGCCTTGCAAGTTTCGTATTAGCCATTTTTTTACCTGCTTTCTATATTGCAGTAGTTAGTTTCCATTTTGAGATTTTACCATTAGAACTATCAAGTCAAATTAAAACAGATTTGAATAATATCGCCTACAGACCAATTTTGGAAGCATTTATCTTAGAAATGACAATCGAACTAATCCGTGAAGCGAGTATTCGTCTACCAACAGCCGTTGGTCAAACGATTGGTATCGTTGGAGGGTTAGTTATTGGGGATGCAATCGTAAATGCTGGACTCGTTTCAAATATGATGGTAATTGTCGTAGCATTTACTGCAATTGCAAGTTTTGTTGTACCATCAATGGAAATGAATTCCACTGTACGGTTTTTACGTTTTCCATTCATGATTTTAGCATCACTTTTTGGCTTTTTAGGAATCGCGCTTGGGGCAGTTATATTATTGATCCATTTGTTAAATTTAACATCATTAACAAGGCCTTATTTTTCGCCAATTATCCCAATCGCACCGAAGGAAATATTTAAGACTCTTTTCCGTTTTCCTTATTTTAAGCCATCGAGACAGGCAGAGAGTTTCTCTCCTAAAGAGGATAAAAAACTATGAATATAAGTTTAACAAGAATTCAGTTCTTTTCACTTTTATTTTCTATTTTTACGGGGTTTATATATATAGCTTTCCAAACGTCTGTTATTAGTTATGGAAAGCGAGCTTCTTGGTTGATGTTTATCGCAATCTCTGTACTCGTTTTTCTATTGTTTATTTTTTATGAAAAGACCTATAAATATTTCATACTAGGAAAAATAACTTCATTCATTTATGTCGCCTACTGGCTCTCTCACTTAGCTCTTTTAGTAGCTTATACCATCTATGTTATATCTACTTGGATGATGCCGACAACGCCTAATTATGTGTTGCTGTTAATGTTATTGATACCAAGTTTATATGCCAGTCTTAGTCGACCTGAAACAGCTGTCAATATTGGAGGCATCTTTAGCATCTTTATTTTGGTTTTTATTTTTTTTATGTTAAACGCTTCAAAAGACTTTGTTGTAGGAAATTTGTTCCCCATTAGAGAGAGTGGTATGAACGCGTGGATTTGGGGGTCACTTCATAGCTTTACTGCTTATGCAAATATGGAATGCTATTTGCTATTAAGACGATTTGTTATGAAGAATAAAAAAGTAGCTGGTTGGCCATTGTTTTTATTTTTCTGGGGAATGTTTTTAATGTACTTTTTTTCGATTGTTGTGGTCATGATGTACTTTAGTTTAGAGGAGTTTAAACTCATTTCAGAGCCAATCCTCTATCTATTGCATTCACAAGAAGTTACATTTGCAAAGAGGTTAGATCTGATCTTTGTGTTTATTTGGATATTAATTTCGATTATTACAATGATCAATTTTATATTAGTCATTCGAATAGTTCGATTTAAAAAACAGACAAAACCATTGTATAAAAAAATAGAAATTATTTTCTATCATGTTTTAATTTTTGTTGTGGCTTATTTTCTTGCTATTTTTGAGGTTATTGAAATGGCTCGTAAATATTATTGGATCTCGTTCTTTATTTTTGGTGTTTTATTACCAGTTCTCATCATCATTTGGAATAAAGTTAGGGGGAGAACTATATCCGATTCATCCAATTAGTCATCGTTGCCTTTTTACTTGTAGGTTGTTGGGATGAAAGTTTATATAAAGAAAATACAGTTGTTTCTTTGGTAGGGTTCGAAGGTGTAGTGGGGGATATAAAAGGGTACTATGCCTATCCAGAGGTAGTATCTGGTAATACAGATGTAGTCATTATTGAATCAAAAGGGAAAACACCTCGCGAAGTGAGAATGGATGCTGAATTAAAAGTCCAACAGTCTCTTGACTTCTCTATGTTGTCTGCATTGTTGATTGGTGAAGATACTGCTAAAGATGGATTAGATAAATATTTAGATCTTTATTACCGATCACCCAAAAACTCCATTTCATCCTTATTAATAATAGTAGAAGGAGAAGTAAAAGATTACCTAACTGCAAGTAAAATGTGGGGTTCTGAGGTCGGTGTATATTTTAAAAGAATGATTGAAAGTGCGGAGCAGTATTCGATTGTATCTAGCTACACCATTCAAAGCGCAGGGTCAGTATTATATTCGGAGGGGATGGATTTAGCCTTACCCTATGTTAAATTGCATAAGGGTGAAGAAAAGAGACCAGAGGTAGGCGGTGTGGCTTTATTTTCTAAGGACAAGTTTACGGGAAGATTAATTGAAGCAGATCAATCTCCATATTTAGGGATATTGAGTGGGAAGCATGATGAAAATATTAGGTTATCTTTTCTGTATGAAGGGAAAAATCCATTATCCATTCGAACGTTAGATGTAAAGAAAAATTGGAAGCTAGATGGCTCAAATAAAATTGACCTAAATTATGAAATTGAACTCGAAATTGATGAATACTCAGAAGCTGGGTTTAGACATTCAGATTTAGTAAAGAAAATAGAATCTTTTCTAAATAAGGAAATTGAAGATAAGATGAAAGAAATAATAAAAATACTTCAAGAAGAAAAAAGTGATGTATTGGGTATTGGGAGATTTGTTCGTGAAAAAAATTATAAAATGTATGACCAAGAAGAATGGCAAGATCACTTTGCAAACCTCGATATCAATGTTAATGTAAAAACAAAAATTCTAAGAGTGGGTCTTATTCATTAGAAATCAGTCTAGGGGCTGATTTTTTTCTTTTATATGTTTTACTACTGAAACATTGTGGGTGAAATGAAATATGGTACAATATTGACGTAATGGAGTGGAAGCGGAGGAATTTTTTGATGCTTTCATTTCTAAATTTTTTCAAACATATAACTTAATGAGAAATACAAAAGGTATTTTGAGATAGGAGAACCATTCGTGAAACAAAAATCAATTATTTTAACAGGTGGCGGGACTGCAGGGCATGTTTCATTAAATCAGGCCATTATTCCATCATTGATAAAGGAAGGTTATAGTGTTCACTATATTGGTTCCAATGACGGAATCGAAAAAGAGTTAATTACTCAAAGTTTTCCTGAGGTACCCTATCATAGTATCTCAAGTGGAAAATTACGACGTTACTTTTCTATGAAAAATTTTACGGATCCATTTAAAGTATTAGCAGGAGTGGGGCAGGCGTTTGCTGTTATTCGAAAAGTGAAACCAACAATGATCTTTTCAAAAGGTGGCTTTGTTTCAGTACCTGTAGTAATTGCTGCGAAATTAGCGAAAATACCAGTAGTGATACATGAATCTGATGTAACACCTGGACTTGCAAATAAAATTGCCTTACCATTTGCATCGCATGTTTTCACTATTTTCAAGGATACGTTAAAGTATTTACCGAACGAAAAAGCTACATGTACGGGATCGATTGTGCGAGAGCAATTGTTTGCTGGAAATGCATCGAAGGGGAAAAAACTTTGCGGATTTACAAATGACAAACAAGTACTCCTTGTCATGGGGGGAAGCTTAGGCTCAGTTGTCTTGAATGATTCGTTAAGAAGAAATTTACCTGAGATACTCGATAAGTTTAATGTTATTCATCTATGCGGAAAAAGGAATGTAGACACAACATTAGATAGTATGATTGGTTACAAGCAATTTGATTACGTGACAAATGAGCTACCAGATTTACTTCATGCTGCTAATTTTGTTGTTTCTCGAGCAGGGTCGAATTCGATTTTCGAGTTTTTAGCATTAAAAAAACCAATGCTTCTCATTCCACTTTCAGCAGCTAAAAGCCGAGGAGATCAAATATTAAATGCGAAAATTTTTGAACGACAAGGTTTTGCTCATGTGTTGGAAGAAGAAATGCTTTCAAAAAGTACGTTTATGAAAGCAATTAATACGTTAACTGATAGAAGTAAAGAATATATTGAAGCGATGAATAAAGCAGAGAGTCCTAAAACGCCAGATGAAATGGTGAAATTAATAACACAGTATGAAAAATAGCAGATAAGCATTTATGTAGATTAAGACTATCTTTTTTTATAGCAGCTTCTCATAAAAAAACTGTTCAGAATTAAAATTCCGAACAGTTTTTTTAATGTGCGCCCGGCATGTACATGAACTCTAGGGTGGAAGTCCCGAACCACGAAGACAGAAGTAGAGGTTAGCCAAGAGCAAGGGTGTCCGTGGCGACGCGGAATCTGAAGGAAGCTGGA
>Ga0182747_1001170_pt1 | contig 21098 bp, 19 predicted proteins | sample eDN3rd30CBELigBY_FD_128526 | JGI IMG/M metagenome (GOLD analysis project Ga0182747, IMG submission 128526) | Enriched backyard soil microbial communities from Emeryville, California, USA - eDNA 3rd pass 30_C BE-Lig BY (version 2) (version 2) | ecosystem: Environmental > Terrestrial > Soil >...
AGCGTTTAAACCTAGATCCTTATTTGACCAGTCACTTACCCATTGTCTTGCTTTAGCAGAATGTTCACCAGTTTTTAAATATACCTCTAAGAGCATTTTATTATCTCTTATAAAGTAGTCGATAATTGGAGATGCCATTGTTGTTTTTCCGGAGGTGAGTATTTGATAAAGCTGGTTTACATCCTTTATTCCAGTTGCTGAAAAGGGTGAATGAACGGTATTCACCAGTTCATCGTTTTCAATGTTTTTAATCACGTTATTCACTTTTTTTAGGTTATTCAAATCAAGAATGTTACCACTTGATTCAAGGATCACGATGACTTTTTTCTCATCTCGCTTTTCTTTAGCAACAAAATGGTCTTTATAGATCTCTAAGGCAGTTCTAGAAGGGTAATTTGGCGGCAGGGATTCTGTACCAGGGATCGCTAAAACCATTTGTTTAACAGGAATCAATCCTGCTAAAAGAATTGCAAGGGCTGCTACTGACATAAGAATAGGACGTTTCATGACAAAATTAGCAAACTGGTGCCAAAAACTTTTCGTTTGCTTGTCCACTGCGGGTAAAATACTAAATTTATTAATTTTAGTTCCTAAAACACCTAGCAGAGCAGGAAGAAAGGTTAAGGCACATACCGCAGAAATGAACACAACAGTCATTCCACCAAGCGCAACATTCTGAAAAATATCGATTTTGATGAACCACAATGCAGATAGACCAATAAAAACACAAATTCCAGAAAAGATAATCGAACGACCGGCAGTAGAAACTGTTATCTCAAGAGCATCCTTTATAGACTTTGTTTTCACTTCTTCTTTATATCGATTAATAAATAACAAGGCAAAATCAATACTTAACGCTAACCCGATCATCGGAACAATATTTAAAATAAAGATTGTTAAATCAGCACGATAGCTAAAAAAGTAAACAGTTCCCATTGTACATAATATAGAAACTACGCCAATAACAATCGGGAGTGATGCCGCAATAAGACCTCCAAAAGCAAGAATAAGAACCACTAACGCGATTGGCAGACCGATCATTTCCGCTTTTGCTAAATCTTCTTGGCTTGCAGTATTAAGGTCTTGGACAATAATAGGTTCGCCAGTCATTGTGACCTTTAGGCCCTTTTTATTTACTAGTAGAGTCTTTAATTGGCTGATTTCTGCCCCAAGGTTTTCAGCTTTTTTGTTAAAAGTAAGAAGACCATAGGCATATTGTGTTTTTATCATTCCTTCTCGTTCCAAAGGGGAAATAATTTGATGTGCAGCATCAAAGCCTGCTAAGTGTTCAAAATTGTTTAAAATGAAATGTCTGAAATCTTCATCACTAATGGCTTTGTCTTTTTCAAAAACAAGAATAATGGAGGATTTTGCATATCCAAAATCTTGCTCGAGAAGGTTGCGTGTTTTATTATATTCTCCGTTATATTCAAAACCATTTCCACTAAGAACGCTTGGCAGTTTTAATGCAAACAAACCTAATAGTAAAATAATAAGACTCCAACCTACCAGAACCCATTTTCGCTTTTCGTAAATAAGTTCACCTAATTTCTGCACAATATCGCCCCCTCTCATAATAATTGTTCCCCATTAAAGAGGCCGAAAATTCATGTTCTTCGCTTAGCCTCGTATGAATGATTGAAATAATATTCATACTGTATTTTACAAATGTTAAATAAAAGTGATATTGTTTCATTTTTTTGTTACAATAAAAGTAAAATAATAAACGATAAGGTGATAATAGTGGATCGTGAAAAGTTAACTAAAGTTATTGAAGCAGCCAAGCTCTATTATCTGTTGGATTATAATCAAAACGAAATTGCCAAGAAACTAGGTGTTTCCCGTCCCACTGTGTCGCGTTTACTCCAACAGGCAAAAAGTGAGGGGATTGTCCAGATTAATATAATGGATCCGACGGAAGATGTTGAGAATCTTGCAGGACAACTTGAAAAAAAATTCAATCTGAAGAAGGCGGTTGTCGCTTCAATTCCACAATATGAAGACCATATTATAAAAAATTATCTAGGAGAAAAAGCCGCCATTTATCTAGATCAAATTGTTAAGGATGATGACATAATTGGTGTAACATGGGGAACCACCCTCTACCATATTGCCATTGAATTAAAACAGAAATTTGTTAAAGGGGTAAAAGTTGTCCAACTAAAGGGTGGTGTCAGCCACGCTGAAACAAATACGTATGCATCAGAGATTTTATATCTTTTTGGAAAGGCATTTCATACTACACCACACAATCTTCCTCTTCCAGCGATAGTGGACCATGTCGTTGTAAAACAGGCTATGGAGGCTGATCGTCATATCCGAAAAATCCTTGACCTAGGTAGTCAGGCGAATATTGCTCTATTTACAATCGGAACAATTAAAACAGATTCCTTACTATTTCAATTAGGCTATTTTACAGAGAGTGACTTAGAGTCCCTATATGGAAAAGCTGTGGGTGATATTTGCTCCCGTTTCTTTGATGAAAACGGGGAAGTTTGTAACGAGAGTCTAAATGAAAGGACACTTGGAGTAAATTTAGATGATCTAAAGAAAAAGGAATATTCTATTCTTGTAGCAGGAGGACCCAATAAAATTGAGGGAATATTTGGGGCATTAAAAGGCGGGTATGCAAACGTGCTTGTTACGGACCAGTTTACAGCACAATTCTTGCTAGATAAAAACTAAATATAAACAGAAGGAAAAAATTTTTACATTTGTTCATAAATCTATTTACAAATGTTCATATCGTTTGATATAGTTACATTGTGATAATTGACTTAAACATTTATATATAATTTCATTATAAGGGAGACGAAGAATATGACACAGAATGTAGTAGGAATGATTGACCATACATTATTAAAGGCTGATGCAACTAAAGAAGAAATTGTAAAGCTAGTGGAAGAAGCAAAGGAATATTTATTTGCGTCGGTGTGTGTGAATCCCACTTGGGTTCGAACAGCAGCTGATATGCTTGCTGACACTCCTGAAGTGAAAGTATGTACCGTCATTGGTTTTCCTCTTGGAACAGCTACTCCTGAAACTAAAGCATTTGAAACAAAAAATGCGATTGAAAATGGAGCAGATGAAATCGATATGGTAATTAATATTGGTGCTTTAAAAGATAAGCAAGATGACTTGGTGGAAAGAGATATCCTTGCTGTTGTCGAGGCTGCTAAAGGGAAAGCGTTGGTGAAGGTTATCATCGAAACTTGCCTATTAACAAAAGAAGAAAAAATTAGAGCATGCGAAATTTCTGTAAAAGCTGGGGCAGACTATGTAAAAACATCTACAGGTTTTTCAACAGGCGGAGCCACTGTCGAGGATATTCGCTTGATGCGTCAAACCGTGGGTCCAGAAATTGGTGTGAAAGCTTCAGGTGGGGTTCGCAGCCGTGAAGATGCACTCGCAATGGTTGAAGCAGGCGCGACTAGAATTGGTGCAAGTTCTGGCGTATCAATTAGTAAAGGTGAGCTATCCTTAAGCAATTACTAAATAATCAATTGTGAGGTTAATTTAATGAGAGACGTAATAATGGCTTTAATTGCCGGTTTAATAGTTGGTATGTTGTTTAAATTTTTAAAGCTTCCAATACCTGCTCCCCCAGTATTCTCAGCAGTTGTCGGTGTTTTCGGGGTGTACTTTGGCGGTGTGCTTCTTGAGTGGATTACTAAATTAGTTCAGCAATAAAATTCCTTGGCGGAGTGTGAACATGATGGAAAAGAAAGACTTAATTGCAGAAGCAAATAAAGCAAGAGAGCATGCTTATGTACCCTACTCTAATTTCAAAGTGGGTGCCGCTTTATTATCAAAGGATGGCCAAGTATTTCATGGCTGCAATATTGAAAATGCTGCTTATAGTATGACTAACTGTGCAGAGCGAACTGCTTTGTTTAAGGCCTATTCTGAAGGGATTACACAATTTGCATCACTCGTTGTCGTGGCGGATACTGAAGGTCCGGTTTCTCCTTGTGGAGCTTGCCGTCAGGTTATTTCTGAACTTTGTGATGCAGAAATGGAAGTTGTGCTAACAAATTTAAAAGGTGATGTTCAAAAAATCCTTGTAAAAGATTTACTCCCGGGAGCTTTTTCCCCAAAGGATTTAAATAAATAAGTATTCGAGAAGTTTATCCAATGGAGATAAACTTCTTTTTTTAGTGCGAAAATTACCTTGAATTGGAAACATTAAAATAGACCATAATATACATAGCAAAAATAAAGGATGATCCCATGATTTATATCTATAATGACTATGGCGGAACTCATACAACTTCTTTAGCAGCGGCCTACCATTTAAAACAATTACCTCAATCTGAACGAAAACTGACAAAAGAAGAGATTTTAAATGTGAAATATTTCAATAAATTAACAAAAGCAGATTTTGGTAAGATCATTTTCCATGGAATGGATGAAGATGGAAACTCTGTTTATACGATTGGACGCAAAAGAAACAAATATGTGGTCCCTGCATTAAAAGAGATGAGTTTATTGCTGCAAGAAAAATTTAAATTTGATGAAAAAATTGTCTTCTCCAATACTTCACCAACTGTTCCTTTTGCCATGACTATGGGCGGAATGTTCTCAAGAGGGTTAAAAATTGATTTTATTGGAGTTCCGTTATTAGTTATAGGTGCTAAACAATGTTGTGATAATATATACAGGTTGGTGGAAAATACAAAAGAAATCGGGAAAACAACTTTTGCAGAAAACATCATTGTATTGGAGAATGAGATGTATAAATAGGTGAGGAGATTCAAGTGAAAAAGAAAATAGGTTTTATTGGGGCAGGAAAAATGGCGCAGGCCATGATCGAAGGAATGGTTAAATCTTTAACGATTCCAAAAGAGAATATTTTGGTCAGTGCTAACACTGAAGATACAACAAAAGTAATCAAACAAAGGTTTGATATTTGCACAACATTAAATAATAGAGATGTTGCAAGGTTTGCTGACATCCTTATTATTGCGGTGAAACCAGGTCTATACGCAACTATCATCGAGGAAATCAAAAACGATATAAAACAAAATGTAATCATTGTAACGATTGCTGCTGGAATTACCTTAATGGATATTGAGAAGTCATTTGGTTTTCAGATAAAGACGATTAGAACAATGCCTAATACTCCATCTTTAGTTGGGGAGGGCATGAGTGTAATCTGTGCGAATGATTACCTTACTGAAAATGAAATTATTGAGGTAGAGTACTTGTTCCAGACCTTTGGAAAGACCGAAAGGCTAGAAGAGAAGCTTATGGATGCCGTTCCAGCTATCAGCGGTTCCTCCCCGGCATATGTGTATATGCTTATTGAAGCTATGGCAGATGGTGGAGTAAGGCAAGGAATACCAAGGAATCAAGCATATCGACTAGCTGCTCAAGCTGTTCTTGGAGCTGCAAAAATGGTCCTTGAAACCGGAAAACATCCTGGTGAACTCAAAGATAATGTGTGTACACCAGGAGGGGCAACAATAGAAGCAGTTGTTACCTTAGAGGAAAAGCAATTTCGGGGATCAATTATGACTGCAATGGACAGTTGTACAAAAAAAGTTAAAAACCTATTATAAATAGGAAACTTAGGATCCATTTTTTGGGTCCTTTTTTGTGTTTAGATTTCAAGGAAATTCGACAAATTTTATTGTTTTTCGACTTTTTCTGTTTTTTTCGCGTGACACATGGAATGATTAATTATAAACTTTAAATACTTAAAATCTGTTGAAAATAAGGGAATAGTAATTGTATGAATCAAAAACAGGAAAGGTCTGTTTTCATACATACTTGAAGGCTCGTCAGTCAGGAAGTAGGTAGTTATGGATTTAAATAATATAGATACAAAAGAAACCTTGTTCGTTTCGGTCATTGATGACGATGCGATTATTCGAACCATGTTAATAAGGATACTTAAGGGAATGGCTTTTTATCATTTTGAATTAGACATTGAAACATTTGAAGATGGACAACAATTCTTTGAATCAAAACGTTTAGAAGAAAAGGGCATACATTTTTTAATACTTGACGGTATTATGCCTGTTATGGATGGGATCGAAATCTTGCAGAAAGTAAAAAAAATAGAAGGTGGAAGAAATATCTATGTCCTTATGTTGACTGGGAGAAAAAGGGAAACGGACATTGAAAGGGCATTAATGCTAGGAGCAGATGATTATATCACGAAACCTTTTAGTATTAAAGAACTTCAAACTAGGATTGAAAGGTTAATCAAGAGGATGAAATTGCATGCTGAAGAATGAGTTATTTTTCTTGACAATGCTAACGATAATCATTCTAGGGTTGTTATTGGTTTTATTAATATACTTAACGATAAGAAAAGCACTAGAAATTAAAAAACGGAAGGCAATTGAACAATATATAGAAAATAATCACACGAAACTTTTTACAATGCTTATGGAAGGCGGATACTCTAGGGGGCTGAGTCCGAAATCAGTTCTTGAACAGAAAGCCATCGAGGAACTTTTAAGCAGGTACAGCAAAATTTTAGAAGGTGAGGAGGAAAGGTCACGATTAACAGAACTTGCATCAATGTATCTATTAGAGAGGTATCGCAAGCAACTTAATAGTAAAAGGTGGAGTAAACGTATGAACACTCTCTATTATATTGAAGATTTCAAATTAACTCGCCTGAACGATGAAATCTACATGCTAACAAAGAAAAAAAAGATCTCCCACGCAGAACTTATTCATTCATTAAGAATCCTTGCATTATTTCAACATGAATTTTTATTTGACCTGTTAATAACCCGTTACCAGAATTTCTCTGAATTTGAATACCGTACGGTATTAGTCCACCTCGAGCAGAAGCATTTTGAAAAGTTTATTCTTCATTTTCATAAGAGCAGTCAGCCGTTACAAAAAGCCATCTTAGAGGTAATTTCAATAAAAAAGGAAGTAAATTATCTTCCTTTCCTTGAGAATATCTTTTCAGTCTATAAAGGTGAAATCAGGCTCCGAGCCTTAAAGGCATTATCGAATGTGGGCAATGTGAAAAATACAGACCCCTACTTAGAACTACTCTATTCTAGTAAATGGGAAGAAAGAATGATTGCTGCCAAACTTATTGGTTCATTAAAAGAAGTAAGAGGGATATCAAGATTAATCGAGCTTTTGCATGACCAAATGTGGTGGGTTCGGTCCCAGGCCGGAGAGGCCATCTGCCAATTTCCAAATGGTCACCAGATCTTACAGGAAGTGTTAGAAACTTCGAAGGATGTATTTGCTAAGGATATGGCATGGGAATGGCTTCATAAAGGGGTATAGAAAATGGCAATTTTAGAGTGGGGAAATGTTGTAACGATTTTTGCTTGGTTTATCGCTGTATATATGGTTATTGTCATTTCATTTTACTCTGTTATCTTGATGATCTCTTTTTTTCAGTTGCGTAAGGAATATCAACTTGACAGAGTTCAGGCATATGAGGATTATGCGGATGAATTTTATACCAAACCTGTTTCAATTATTGTTCCTGCTTACAATGAAGAAGCAGGTATTATTCAAAGTGTGCGTTCTTTATTAAGTGTAGATTATCCAACCTATGAAGTGATTGTAGTGAACGATGGATCAACCGACCAAACACTTGCAAAAGTAATTGAGCACTATGATATGAAGGAAATAAAAAAAGTAGTAAGAAGGCAAGTGGATACAAAACCAATAGGCAGGATTTATCAATCAGCTATTTTATCGAATTTGTTTCTTATTGATAAGGAGAATGGGGGAAAGGCGGATGCCCTTAATGTGGGTCTTAACTTTTCCCATTACCCATATTTTTGTTCGTTAGATGGCGATTCTGTTCTTGAACAGGATGCATTTTTAAAGGTGATGAAACCAATCATTGATTCAAATGAAGAAGTGATTGCCTCGGGTGGAAGTGTTCGAATTGCGAACGGATGCCAAATCAAAAATGGTCATATCCAAAAAATCGGTTTATCGAATAAACCTTTAGTTGTTATGCAAATCATCGAATATTTACGTGCCTTTTTAATGGGAAGAATTGGCTTGAGCCGGCACAATCTTCTATTAATTATCTCAGGAGCATTTGGAGTTTTTTCAAAGCAATGGGTGATTGCAGCGGGAGGTTATAAAACAGATACCGTCGGGGAAGATATGGAATTAGTTGTTAGAATCCATCGACTCTTAAGGGAAAAAAAAATAAAGAAAAAGATTGTCTATGTTCCAGATCCTGTATGTTGGACGGAGGTTCCTGAGGATGTGACCTTCCTTCGCAGGCAGAGGAGACGGTGGCATAGGGGACTACTGGAAAGCTTATGGACACATAGGAAGATCACATTTAACCCTAAATACGGTTCAATTGGCTTGATTTCTTTCCCTTACTTTTGGATTGTCGAATTTTTCGGGCCAGTCATTGAGTGTTTAGGATACCTGTTTATGATCCTTTGTTTATTACTTGGGGGGATCTATATAGAATTTGCCATTTTGTTATTTCTTCTCTCCTGTATATATGGTTCTATTTTTTCAATGACATCGGTTCTATTGGAAGAATGGAGTCTAACAAGGTATCCAAAAGTATCAGATATCATGAAGTTATTTTTATATTCCTTAACAGAAACCATTTGGTACAGGCCGTTAACGGTGTTTTGGAGATGTGAGGGAATTTGGCAGATGATAATCGGTGATCGAAGTTGGGGAGAAATGAAAAGAAAAGGTGTTTCCGAATGAAAAAACCAATTAATTTAATCATGTATACCGTTCTTTTTTTAATTATTATCACCTGCCCCTTTTGGCTATGGCAAATTCAACCTGTGAAACATTTAAATGTGTTGATTGTTGATAAAACGGTTCCGAATCCTTCATATCGGGAACATAAAGGTTTGGTTTGGATATTAAATAATGCAAAATATTTTAAGGATGGAAAAAAACCTTATTCATTCACCGAGGATTATAAAGGATTTGAACCAAAGGAAGGAAAAAAATATTCAATCTCTTCATTACCCAAGGATTTAAAACCGTACGATGTGATTTATTTAACGGATCAATATGGAGTATATAAAGAGGAATTTTACGGACAAAATCCAACAGGAAGACACTCTACAAAAATTTATGGTGGACTTGAAACTGATGAAGTTAATCAAATAAAAAAAGAACTAATTCAATCGAAAGGGAAAACATTAATAGCAGAATTTAATACGTTTGCAAGTCCTACATCAGAATCGTCGAAGGCTGAGATCTCGAATTTGCTTAATTTAGAATGGTCAGGCTGGATCGGTCGCTATTTTTCCAACCTTAATAGTACAGAGGTACCAGAATGGGTAAGAGAGAATTATGAGAAGCAAAATAAAAAGTGGTCATTTACTGGAAAAGGATTTGTATTTGTCAGTAAAAACAATTATATCGTTGTAATTGGAGAAAAAGACGTTAAAAACAATGGTATTCTGTTTGAATTGACTAGAAACGGAAAAAAACATTTTACACAAAGGTTAGAAGGAGAGTACAGTTATTGGTTCGATATTATTGATGCCAGAGATGATAAGGAAATATTGGCAGACTATAAGCTGCCAATCACTAAGGAAGCAAAAGAAACATTGAAGGGATATGGGATTCCAACTTCTTTCCCAGCCGTGATTTATCATCAAAATGCTCGGTATTCTTCCTATTACTTTTCAGGGGATTTTGCAGATGAAGCTGATGTTCCAGGAATTTATCAAACCAAAGGTTTGGATGCTTGGAAGAAGAATGTTGGTTCGAATGGTTCTTTCTATTGGGAGACTTATGTACCAATGATGAAGGATATTTTAAAGGATGGATTACACAAGGTAACTCAACAGGAAAAAGTAGACATTGTCGAACTGAATGGTATTAAATCAAACAGCAAAACTGGGAAATCTTATCTTCAGATTCAGAAGGATGGGAAATGGGAAGACCTTTTGATAAAGGGTGTAAACATGGGGATAGGAAAACCTGGTTATTTTCCTGGGGAGACGGCGATTACCAAAGATGAATACCTTCGATGGTTTAAAGAAATTGGTGAAATGAACGCAAATGCGATAAGAATTTACACACTCCACCCACCACAATTTTATGAAGCCTTTTATGAATATAACAAAATCGCGAAAAAGCCATTATTCTTATTCCATGGGACATGGGTTAATGAAGAGAATCTGATTCACACACAAGATGCCTTTGCCAAAGTAAATCTAGACGACGCGAAGCTGGAAATAAAAAATATGATAGATATAATCCATGGAAAAGCAAGTATTCCAGACTGGCCAGGCCATGCGTCAGGTGAATATAAGTACGATATTTCGAAGTACATTCTGGGAATCATTGTTGGCACGGAATGGGATCCAGCCATGGTCACCAACACGAATGATAAGCATTCAAAAATTAGTCAATATACAGGGAAATACTTTAAAACAGAAGGGGCTAATCCGTTTGAAATTTGGCTGGCTGGTTTAATGGATTATGCTGCTGATTATGAGGTGAAACACTACCAGTGGCAGCATTCAATGAGTTTTACGAACTGGGTTACAACAGATTTGTTGAAGCATCCCACTGAACCACTGGAGAATGAAGATATGGTTTCTGTGGATCCAAATCATATTAAGGCAACAAAACAGTTTTCTGCAGGAATATTTGCCTCCTATCATATCTATCCATATTATCCTGATTTTCTTAACTATGAAAAGTCATACCTTAATTATGTAGATGAAACGGGGAAGAAAAACAATTATGCTGGCTATTTAAATGAGCTGCGTGCTGTCCATCAAATGCCAGTGCTTGTTGCAGAATTTGGTGTTCCGTCTTCAAGAGGGTTAACACATAAAAATGCATATGGAATGAACCAAGGATTTCATTCAGAAGAAGAACAAGGAAATATAAATAAGCATTTATATGAATCAATTGTATCAGAAGGCTATATGGGGGGGCTTGTCTTCACTTGGCAGGATGAATGGTTTAAGCGAACATGGAATACCATGGATTTTGACAATCCCGACCGGAGGCCATTTTGGAATAACGTGCAAACAAATGAGCAGCACTTTGGCTTATTAGAATTTAAACCTGGGAAAAAGGAAAAAGAAATTATGGTGGATGGAAATGCTAAGGATTGGGAATTAGCGAAGATCAATAAGAGTTATCCTAGCAAAGGTAAAAAGGATACTTTAAATGAAGTTCGGTTGACCTCTGACAATGGATATTTATATTTCCTGTTAAAATATAATCGTCCAGTTGATTTTCGAAGACAAGGAACCTACCTGCTGCTGGATACCATTAAGCAACAGGGACAAACCCAAATTCCATTAACCGATCATATATCAATTGAAACAGACTTTGGGATTGATTTTTTAGTAAGTCTTAAAGGGCCTGAGGCTTCAAGTATCATGGTCGATAGTTACTATGATACCTTTTATTATCAATACGCCCATCTTCTGAAGTTGATTGATGAAGAACCGTATGCCAATCAAAAGAATAATGGTGTATTTCATCCCATCAGGCTTGCTCTTAATAAGGAATTAACAATTCCAACTACCAAAGAGGTAATCCCATTTTCAAGTTATGAGACAGGAAAACTAAAGTTTGGGAACGCCAATCCAAATAGTAAAGAGTACGACTCGTTAACAGATGTTAGCATTAGTAATGATAGAAAAGTGATCGAAGGAAGGATTCCATGGCAGCTCTTGAATGTGAAAGACCCTAGTTTAAAGGAAGTAATGGGTGATGTCTGGGAAAGTGGTTTATCTGGCAGTGATGAAACAAGTGGAATTCGACTCGCATTAGTAACAACAGAACTAGGGAAGGTCACTCAAACATTACCTAAAACAACTAATAATCGGATTCACGAGTCAGATGCATATATATATAGCTGGAAGAAGTGGGAAGAACCATCATTTAATGAACGGTTGAAGAGATCCTATGGAATTATGAAAGAAACGTATCGAACAATGGACATATTGGGAAAGTAGTATTATGGGAAGGACAAGCTCTGTCCTTCCTTTTGTTTTAATAATAAGGAAAATGTTGATTATTGTTACCTCTTACTGTTAACGCCGTCATAACGCCGACGCATATGATCGTGAGTAGAGAATAAAAGAACTTCTCCAACCCGACAACCTGAATACCGCTTGTGATGACTAGACCATCTATTAAGAAGATGATGATCCCAATATTAACAGAAGTAAATTTAGTTAATAATTGGGCAAGCAAATCTGTCCCGCCTGTACTGGTTTCATAGCGAAGCATTAGACCTATTCCAATTCCGACAAGCAATCCGCCAATAATTGTACTTGGTAATATCCCTATTTCAATTTTACCATTAATAAAGGATAGAAAATCAATACAAAAGGAAGAGATGATAAGTCCATGGAGGCTGTAGTAGAAATAGCGCCTCTCAAAGAACCAGGCCAACACATATAAAGGCAGACTTAATACAATAATACTTAGTCCAGCCGGCCATCCGTAAAAATAATGAATGATTAGTCCTAACCCGATGACTCCTCCATCAAGTAAATGATAGGGAACTAAAAATCCATTTACTCCAAGGCTTAAGAGCAAACTCCCGAGCAGCATTGCTGCTAGTTTTTCTTTCATCAACCATCACCCCAAAACTTGTCCTCTATCATAAAAATATGAGCGTTTGGTACTTTTAGAAGTGATATAGCAAAAAAGAAACCAGAAAAGTTGTGCAAGCATACCATGCTTTAAAGGTCATTAATGAATTTATAACCCTGTTGAATGGAGTGGAAGGCGGCGAAGACTCCTGCGGGAGTACGGAACAGGGGAGACCCCGCAGACGCTGAAAGCGTCGAGGAGGCTCCCCGAACCGCCCGCGGAAAGCGAAGCCGCCTGGAACGGAAATCAACAGACTAGTTTAATATAGCCAAACAAAAAAGACTGTCGATTTAAAACCCGAAATCCTTCGGATTTGTCGACAGTCTGAAACCAGAAAAATATTTCTGGTTTTTTTAAAAGAAGATATTAAGGATGAAGTAGATAATACTTGCTAAAAGGATTGTGATTGGAAGTGTAATAACCCATGTTATTAACATTCGTTGGGCAGTACCCCATTTAACTCCTTTTAAGCGATGAGAAGCACCTACACCTAAGATTCCTGATGAGATAACATGAGTTGTACTAACAGGTAAATGAATATAAGTAGCACCAAAGATAATTGCTGCCCCTGTTAAATCGGCTGCAACACCGTTGATAGGTCGAATCTTCATAATTTTACCACCAACAGTTTTGATAATCTTCCATCCACCAATCGAGGTCCCTAGTCCCATTGCAATCGCACAAGAGAGTTGAACCCAAAAAGGAACTTCATCTGTATGAAGATAACCGTTAGCTAAAAGAGCCATGGTAATAATCCCCATTGATTTTTGTGCATCGTTTGTTCCGTGTGAATAGGATTGCAACGCGGCCGTTGCAATTTGAATTAAACGAAATGATCGATTCGTTTTAGTTAAATTAAAGTTCTTAAAAACGACTTTAAAAATACTGTAAACAATGTATCCAACGGTAAAAGCTAAAATAGGTGATAGAATTAACGCCTCAAGAATTTTAATAAAACCTTCAGCCTTTATTACATCAAACCCCTTCGCCGCAATGGCAGCTCCAGCAATGGATCCGATAATCGCATGTGAAGAACTGCTTGGAATTCCATAATACCAAGTAAGTAAATTCCAAATGATAGCAGAAAGTAGTGCTGCAAAAATAACAATCGATCCTGTATGACCACCTGTAAGTGAAAATGGGTCAACAATGTCTTTAGAGATAGTTTTGGCAACCCCAGTAAATGTCAATGCTCCAACAAAATTCATTATTGCTGCTAACATAATTGCTTGGCGTGGTTTAAGTGCTTTTGTGGATACGGATGTAGCAATTGCATTTGCAGTATCATGGAATCCATTAATAAAGTCAAATGCAAGGGCACCAATGACAATTAAAATTGTAAGAATTAATACAACGCTCATATGTTTGCTCCTTAGGCATTTTTCATGATAATGGTTTCAAGTGTATTTGCAACTGTTTGACAATAGTCGGCAATATCTTCAAGGTTTTCATAAATTTCTTTGTATTGGATAATTCGGATCGGGTCTTTTTCGACCGTAAATAAATTTTTAATCGACTGGCGTAAGATATTATCGCAGTTGGATTCAAAATCCTTTATCTTAATGGCATGTTCTCTTATTTGCTGTAACTTTTTATTGGAAAGTAGTTCAACGGCTTTGTCAATTTCATGGACACTACCTTGAATCGCATCCACAAATTTCTTCATGAATTCATCTGCATTTGTAATAGAGTACATTTCAAATAATGCTGCACAACCTTCAAGCCCATCAAGTACATCATCCATACTCATTGCTAGGTGAAGGATGTCTTCCCGTTCAATTGGAGTGATGAATGCATCATTCAATTCCTTAATTACTTCATGCACATATGTATCACCTTTTGTTTCAAGTTCCTTCATTTTCTCTGAGAAAATTTTTAAATCACTCACATTTTTCAATTTGTAATCAGTAAAGAAATTTGCACTTTCCTTTAAGTTTGCAGAAATATTACTAAGTAATGCTGAGAATTTATCTACTTTTTTAAATGCCATGTGATTACCCCCATTTTCAATTAAACAATCGTATACCGACCCAAGTAATTTTATCTGAAAAATGTCGAAAAATGAAACAAATTCTTTATAAATTTACAAAAACTTAACATTAGAATCTTTTGAATCGTTCAATTTATAGAAACAAATTTTATGTATGTTAACAAACTCTTTACATTATATGTTTTTAATAGTTCTGAAATAAAGATATTTTTACTTTTGCCTAAATTTATGTATTTATGTACTTAGTTCCCGTGTTAAGAATTTGAATTTATCTTTTTTTTCTTTTCTGAGTATATAAAAGAAAATAGGGTACTTTATTAATACAGGTAGCATGAAAATAAGTTACTTTTCCAACTGCCTGAGACAAATAATTGGTTACTAAAAAGGAGTGTACTGAATGAGTTTCATTTGGGCATTAATTATTGGTGGGATTATTGGATGGTTAGCCGGTCTTATCGTTGGAAGAGATATTCCGGGTGGCATTATTGGTAATATCATTGCAGGTTTTGTTGGGGCATGGCTTGGAACTGCGGTTTTAGGTGATTGGGGGCCGCATGTCGCTGATTTTGCAATAATTCCTGCAATTATTGGGTCAGCTGTTTTGGTCTTGCTAGTAAGTTTCATTCTGCGAGCCTTTAGAAGAACCGATAGATAATATCTCTTTACTTGAGAAGGCCTCCGAAATGCTCGGAGGCTTTTTTGTGCTTTATAATGAAAGGATATCAATATTCTTAAAAATTACAGGTCGATCCACAAATGGAGCATGACATACAATCTTTTCCTGAGTAAATGGATGAATGAATTCAATCTTTGCGGCATGCAGTGCTTGTCTATTCACAATTGGTTTTCCGCCATACAACGTATCTCCAACTAATGGATGCCCTAAATAACTTAAATGAACCCTGATTTGATGTGTTCTCCCAGTATCGAGCCAACATTTTATATATGAAAGTTGGTTCTCTTTGTCCACTTTTACTACCGTGTAATGGGTAAGGGCAGATTGACCCGTTGGAGAAATTCTCCTTTTAGTTGCATGATGGCGATCCCGTCCAATCGGTTCGTTAATAGAGCCTCTTTTTTGTTTAACTACCCCATGAACTAACGCAATGTAGGTTCTTTTAATATTTCTCTTAAAAAGCATCTGGTCCAGTATAGCCCCTGCTAGTGAATGTTTGGCAAGGAGAATGGCACCTGATGTATCTCGATCTAATCGGTGAACTTGACGGATGTTCCGATTTTCTCCTTTGGCTTGCAGATAAAATTGTACTGCATTAACCAGTGTATCTTGATCGGTTAGTGGGTTATTCGGATGGCTATTCATGAATGGTGGTTTGTTAATAACCAAAACATGTTCGTCTTCAAAAAGTATGTCTATATCTATAAAATTGGGCAAAATTTCTATACTTTCGTCCTCAAATAGTTTTAATTGCAATTTGGATCCCTTGATAAGAGGCGTAGTCCAGTTCGCGCGTTCTCCATTAATTTTCACCTTATCCTCCATTCTAAAGGTGTGGGTTAATTTTTTAGGGGCTTCCCAGACATTCCGAAAAATTTCCTCTATTGTTTTTCCATTCCATTCTAACGGGACCACTATTTGAAACCATTCTCCCATTCGCATTGTGTTTAGCATTTAATTCTCCTTAAGGTTATAATTACCACGGTCAATACTGACTTAGTTATGTTATTCTTATCATATACAATACGTCAGAAATAAGCGATGGCAAAGGTGGGTTTTAAGTGAAAATTGTATTTGCCTCGACGCCAAGTCAAGAAAAAGAAATTAACGGACTGGTGAGGTACATTTATTCGAATATATTTCCGCTCTACTTTACTGATGAGGAGATTTGTCGTTTTGAGCGATTAAAAGTTCTTCATACATCTGAAGAGTTCAATACATTAAAAGATGCCTTTCAGGTAATGACATGTATTCAAACATTAATCTCCATTCTAGAGTCCTCTCAACCTGATGAGCAGTATGCTTCATTATTTAATAAGAATGTGGAGACATTAACGGAGTTTGGTTTACTGTTTCCATTCAAATATGAACATTTCGAAGAAGCAAAAAGTATAAGAATTCCCATGTTAAGTATCTATTCTAAAGCTGATAATGAGTTACTAATATAAGTTAAATAAAAGTCTGCACATGCAGGCTTTTATTTTTTTCTACTAAAAATTGTAGGATATGAGGTAATATAGAAAAAGAACTGAATAAATTTACTTCTGCGAAAATTGTCGTTTAATTTGATAAGATTTTTAAAGGAGTAACAGTGTTGAAATTAGAAACAATAACAGTAGACAAAATTTGGAGGGAATCGACATGAATTGGAAACAGACAGCAAAGAGTTGGATGGAATTTGACGGATTGGATACTGAATTGCAGAATCAATTAAATGAATTAATGAAGGATGAGAGGCAGTTAGAGGAAGCCTTTTATAAAAATTTAGAATTTGGTACTGGTGGTATGCGTGGAGAAATTGGGGTTGGTACCAACCGAATGAACCTTTATACTGTCCGCAAAGCATCAGCTGGCCTAGCAGCATACATAGAAAACCATGGAATGGAAGCAAAACAGCGCGGAGTAGTCATTGCTTATGATTCACGCCATAAATCTCCAGAATTTGCGCTGGAGGCTGCAAGAACTTTGGCCACAAAGGGTATTCAAACCTATGTCTTTGATGAATTAAGACCTACTCCTGAATTATCATTTGCTCTAAGATATTTAAATGCTTATTCAGGCATTGTGGTTACTGCAAGCCATAACCCACCTGAATATAACGGCTATAAAGTATATGGATCGGATGGTGGCCAACTGCCACTGGAAGCGGCAGATGAGGTAATTGCAAAGGTAAATGAGATTGAAAATGAATTACTCATTGAGGTTGATAGCGAAGAAAAATTAAGAGCAGAAGGATTAATTAAAACGATTGGTTCGGAAATTGACCAAGCTTATACGGAGAAACTATTAACGATATCTGAGAATCCAACTCTTGCTCAGGAAACAGATATCAAAATCGTCTTTACGCCACTCCATGGAACCGCTAATAAGCCTGTCCGTGCTGCACTATCAGCATTGGGATATGAGAATGTAACGATCGTCAAAGAACAAGAACTTCCGGATCCAGAATTCTCAACGGTAAAAAGTCCTAACCCTGAAGAACATGCTGCTTTCGAATTAGCGATTCGTGATGGGAAAAGAATCGGTGCAGATCTTTTAATTGGAACAGACCCTGATGCAGATCGTTTAGGGATTGCTGTATTAAATCCTGAGGGAGAATATGTCGTTCTCACTGGTAACCAAACCGGTGCTTTGTTACTGGATTACATTATTACCCAGAAAAAGGAAAAAGGGACACTGCCAAAAAATGGAGTGGTTTTGAAAACAATCGTTACATCTGAAATTGGCCGGAAGATTGCTGAGGCTAATCAATTAGAAACCGTTGATGTGTTAACAGGTTTTAAATTTATCGCTGAAAAAATCAATCAATATGAGGCAGCTGGCGATTGTAAATTTTTATTTGGATATGAAGAGTCTTACGGATATTTAATTGGTGATTTTGCTCGCGATAAGGATGCGATACAGGCTGCTCTCTTAGCAACGGAAGTTTGTGCTTTTTATAAGAAACAAGGCATGTCCCTCTATGAAGGATTGATGCAGGTATTTGAAAAGTATGGATATTACCAAGAAGGCTTACGCTCCCTAACCTTAAAAGGCAAGGAAGGCGCAGAGACAATTCAACAGTTATTGGCTTCTTTCCGTGCAGAGCCGATTACCAGCCTTGGAACATTAGCTGCAGCCACTGCAGAGGATTATTTAACAAGTACTCGTGTAACGAACAAAGGGAAAGAATCAATTGATTTACCTAAATCGAATGTTTTAAAGTATACATTTGAGGATGGTTCATGGGTTTGTTTACGTCCATCTGGTACAGAACCAAAGGTGAAGTTCTATTTTGGTGTCAATAGTAACAGCTTAGAAGAGAGCAAAGCAAAGCTAAAAACCATTGAAAATGATTTTATGGCGTTAGTTGACAATAAAATGAAAATGGTTCAGGAAATTTAATTAACAACAATATCCGATTGTGTAACTAAAATCATAAGACAGTTTTAAAACACGGCTTCCCCACTTGGAGAAGCCATGTTTTTTTTGGTGGTGGAATTCTTTGGTCCGGTTAGTAAAAAGTTTCTCAATTTCATTTGCATTCACTTGCTAAATTAGGAAAGACTATACATCGGTATCTCATTAGGGTCCGCTTCTACCGTTTCATTCGCATGGTCAATGTAGCGCAGCAGGTTATACAGTTTAGTTTCAATAACAGTGTAATCACGTTCAAAGTTGTAAGCATGCAGGAATTGTTCAATTCGTTTTGATAAGAATTGGTCTTTTGTTCGTACCATTAAAATCAGTAAATTATCCCACTCAGAACGATGGGTATAATAGAGCGCTCGATCATAATCCATTTTATTCATTTATTTTTATCTCCTCCTTATTAGGAGTTGAGATTATTGTGTGATATTTTGACGATAACTTTCACAGAAAATGTTGGACATTCAGTATTTACGCTGTTTTCAACATTTACCTGCATAATTTAACAAATGGAGGTCATATGGCTAAAATCATAATCTGTATCATCGTCTTTTTTACAGTTCAACAGGAAAATGTAACAAGCGCAAAAATTGTTAAAGGCAATAAATCTTATAGTTTTGAGATGTTAGAAGATGACCTTTCAAAACTAACCAAAAAATATAAAAAAAAAATAGAAGTCCAATCAATCGGTACATCCCACTTTGGCCGCGATATATGGGCAATCAAGCTAGGTACGGGAAAGAAGAATGTGGTCTTAATTGGTTCGCATCATGGCAGAGAATGGATGACTAGCCTAATGCTAATGAAAATGCTTGAGTCTTATGCATCGACATATAATGAGAGAACCTTTTTTTGTTTCAAGTCCAATCAAATTTTAAATGATGTTTCCATCTGGTTTGTGCCTATGTTAAATCCTGATGGTGTTACCATCCAACAGAATGATTTGAAAGGTTTTTCATCTAAACAACAGAAGCTTTTGGTCAAGATGAATGATGGCTCAAGAGATTTTCAGCGATGGAAGTCAAATGGCATGGGAATTGATCTGAACAGGCAATATCCGGCAGGATGGGAAAGTCTCAAACCAGAACCAGCATCGCCGTGGTATAAATTCTATAAAGGGAAAAAACCACTGGAATCAAAAGAAGTAAAATCCCTTACAAATTTTATTAAGGAAATCAATCCTACGATTGCCATTGCATATCACACGGCAGGAAGAGAAATTTATTGGAATTATAAAAATGGCGAAAATTTAAAACGGGATGAACGGATTGCCAAAAAAATATCGAAGGTAACCGGGTATAAATTAGCAGTGCCGGATCAAAATGCAACGGGTGGCGGGTTCACGGATTGGTTTATCACTACTTATCATAGGCCGGCGATGACAATCGAAATAAGTTACCTAGTTGGTGAAACCAATCCACCCCTATCAATTTTTCAAAAGGAATGGAAACGAAATCAATATGTAGGATTAAAAATTGCTAAAGAGGCTAAAAAAATATCAAATTAAAGCCATACTTGCCTATTGTTTTTTCTATCTTGTTTCATCATTCTCCTTTTTACTTCATACATTGTGGTAAGAGGAAAAGGGGGAATGGCTAATGAATGTGGAAGGACGTAATGCACTCGAATATGCGATCAGTGAAATTACTGAAATCGCAACCGGGTTTGGATTGGATTTTTATCCAATGCGCTATGAAATCTGCCCTGCTGAAATTATTTATACATTTGGGGCCTATGGTATGCCAACCCGATTTTCACATTGGAGCTTTGGAAAGCAATTTCACAAAATGAAACTTCATTATGATTTAGGCCTTAGTAAAATTTACGAATTAGTGATCAATTCCAATCCATGCTATGCTTTCTTACTTGACTCTAACACCCTTATACAAAATAAATTAATTGTTGCCCATGTTTTAGCACATTGTGACTTCTTTAAGAATAATGTTCGTTTTCAAAATACGAAGCGGGATATGGTCGAAAGTATGGCAGCTACGGCTGAAAGGATTCATCAATATGAAATTCAATACGGCAAAAAGGAGGTAGAAACTTTCCTTGACGCGGTATTGGCCATCGATGAACACATTGATCCATCATTGATGAGACCTAAATTATCTTGGTCAATTGGAGATGACGAGTCAGACGATGAACATGAAGTTCAAGCGGCAACGCCCTATGATGATCTATGGGGATTAGATGAAAGGGATAAAAAGGAAACAAATCAACCAAGGAAACGGAAATTTCCTCCTAAACCAGAGAAGGATTTATTATTATTTATTGAAACCTACAGTCGAGAATTAACAGATTGGCAGCGAGATATCTTGACAATGATGAGGGAGGAAATGCTTTACTTCTGGCCACAGCTTGAAACAAAAATCATGAACGAGGGCTGGGCTTCTTTTTGGCATCAACGGATATTACGAGAAATGGATCTAACAAGCGGCGAAGCCATTGAAT
>Ga0182747_1001177_pt1 | contig 21035 bp, 19 predicted proteins | sample eDN3rd30CBELigBY_FD_128526 | JGI IMG/M metagenome (GOLD analysis project Ga0182747, IMG submission 128526) | Enriched backyard soil microbial communities from Emeryville, California, USA - eDNA 3rd pass 30_C BE-Lig BY (version 2) (version 2) | ecosystem: Environmental > Terrestrial > Soil >...
CGATGCACGCGTACTGGGCCCGCGACTGCGAACAGGCACATTTTCATCATGCAGAACACCCCGAAGTTTCAACTGAAACTTCGGGGTGTTCATGCCGATATCGTGAATCGAGTTTTATTACTCGGCCGGGGTTTCGGCGGCGTTTTCAGCCACTTCGTTCTCGGGCGAGGCATCTGCAGTTGGCTCGGCAACGGCGGCGGCTTCAGCCTCGCGGGCTTCGCGCTCGGCCTTGGCGGCCTCCTGAGCTTCACGCTGGGCACGTCGCTTGGCGCGGGCCTCGGCGTCGGCTGCGTCCTGCTGGGCCTTGGCTTCCGCCTCGGCTTCGGCACGCAGGCGAGCCTGCTCTTCAGCACGCTTCTGACGCTTGGTCTTCACACCGGCACGGGCCTGTGCCGTGGCCATGCGCTTGGTGAAGCGCTCCACCTGACCGGCGGTGTCAACGATGCGCTGTTCTCCCGTGTAGAACGGGTGGCACACGTTGCAGAGGTCAAGGCGAAGTTCGGGCTTCGTCGAGCGGGTCTGGAAGGTATTTCCGCAGGAGCAGATGACTGTCGTTTCCTGGTAGTTTGGGTGAATTCCCGGCTTCATATTGCATGTTCTCCGTTGTTGATAAGCCAGGTTGCCTATTAATCAGCAGCCGTGGTCTCGGCAGGGGCTGCAGCGGTGTTAAGTTCAGTGGCCCCACCGATCGGGTAAATCTCTGGCGGATAGACGCTGATGCGTCGTTTCTGCCGTGAAATGGTTTCAAAGCGGACAACGCCGTCGATCATGGAGTAGATCGTGTGATCCTTGCCGATGCCGACATTGTTGCCGAGCCAGTACTGGGTGCCGCGCTGGCGAACGATGATGGTGCCGGTGCGCACGAAGTGTCCATCGCCGCGCTTGACGCCAAGCCGCTGGGAATTACTATCGCGACCGTTACGGGAGCTACCCATACCCTTTTTATGAGCCATGGTGGTGTTCCTCTCTTCCGGACATATCAGGTTCTGCCTGATGGTGAACCGGACTGGTGTCAGCCTGAGATGCCAGTGATGGTGAGCTTTGTCAGCGCCTGGCGGTGACCTTGCTTGCGGCGGTAGTTCTTGCGCTTCTTGTATTTGAAGACCACGATCTTCTCGCCACGCAGGTGCTCATCCACAGTGGCGGTGACGGTGGCACCGTCGACGATCGGTGTCCCGATGCGGGTGGAGCCATCGCCGCCGATCATGAGCACGCGATCAATGGTGATTTCGCTTCCGGCTTCGTTGGGGAGGCGCTCGACATTCAGATAATCGCCTTCAGACACGCGGTATTGCTTACCCCCGGTTTCGATGACCGCATAGGGGCGAAGTTCCGGGGCCCTAGTGGCCGGTTTGGCTGCCGTGGCGACTTCTTCGGTGGACTCCACCGGAGTTGCGGGTACGTTTTCCTGATCCGACATTACTACTCATCCTGCGGTTGGACCCTGGAGGCAGTCCGCGGCGACATCCACGATTGGGTGGTGTGTTGGCGTGATAGCCGCGCGTTGATGCACTGTCCAGAGAAGCCAGCGTGTGACGGCTGACACTGATGCACAAAAAAGTGGGCGCGCAAGGCACCCGAGACGCTGCAGTATAGCACAGCGGTGGGAATCTTTCTTCAGCCGTGAGGAAAGATGGGTGAATGGACTCTCCAGTCCACTCTTCATTAATTATGCGCAGGGGTGTCAAGGGGTGCGACCGCGTTCGTCGCTTCATCGTACCGATGCGCTCAATTGTCACTCAACCACCACTAAACGTAAATGCATCATTTGGATTGGGCGAATACAAGGATCCCTCGGCACGGATGCGTCTCGCTGCGCTCGTCGCCCCGGCTCGGGATGACAGGTGGGGGAGGCGTCTCGCTGCGGCTTGGGATGACGAGTGGGTTGGGGTGGATGCATGATTCGGGGCCTGGGTGCATTTTGGATATACTCATGGTGACGTCTGGATACATTGACGTCCCGACCCCTGATTTATGAAACCCTGAATTCATCTTGTGCCGGGAGTATGCGCGTGGCCGACGGAATAGAGACTCCGCAACCTGCCTCTGTCCTGGTGGTTGATGATGAACCGATTATCCGGGATACGGTGTCGCTGAATCTCCGGCGTGAGGGCATTGTGGTCCTGACTGCCGGGTCGGGACCGGAAGCCCTGGCGGCGATGGAACAGGCCCGACCGGATGCGGTGGTGCTGGATATCATGCTGCCGGGTATGGATGGCCTGGAGGTTTGCCGGAGAGTCAGGGAGCGCTCGACGGTGCCGATTCTGCTGCTTTCGGCGCGGGGCGAGGAGATTGACCGGGTCCTCGGGCTGGAGTTGGGTGCGGATGATTACCTGACCAAGCCCTTTGCGATGCGTGAACTTGTGGCGAGGGTGCGGGCACTTCTCCGTCGGGTGAGGATGGAGCAGGAGCCGGAGGCCTTTCCGGTCCGGTACGAAACGCCGAGAGATACGGCAGGCGTTTCAACGAGGATCGTGGCCGGTGATCTCACGATCGACCTGGCGGCCAGGGAAGCTGTGCTTGGCGGCGAATCCATTCTTCTCAAACCCAAGGAGTTCGACCTTCTGCTGTATTTCGCCCGGAATCCTGGCGTGGTGATGACACGTGATGCCTTGCTGCGTGAGGTCTGGGGTTATGAATACCGGATGGATACGCGGACGGTGGATGTTCACATTCGCTGGCTGCGGCAGAAGCTGGAACAGGATCCCTCAATGCCGACACGCTTGTTGACGATCCGGGGGCATGGATACCGCTTCGTGGTGCAGCATGCGACAGCCTGACGTAATCGAGGAACCAGCACCAGCAACATCACAGGTGGCGCAGCATGATCCGCAGGCGGACCGGCATTGGTTGCGTTCACTGCGTGTCCGGCTGGCGCTGCCATTCATTGCGCTCAGCACGGTCATCCTGCTCGTGCTGGCGCTGGTGGTGGGCCAGGGTGTGCAGCGTCTGTACACCGACCGGTTGACCGACGAGCTTGTTGACCAGGCTTCGCTGGCGGCATTCAGTGTCGGGCGGGCCACCGAGGCAGGAGAATCCTCTGCCGAAATCCAGGCGCTGATCAACGAGCTTGGGCGGCTGGGGTCAACGCGGATGACGTTGATCGATGCGGACGGTGACGTTGTGGCCGACACCGACGGTGACGCCTCAACGATGGAGAACCATAGCAACCGACCGGAAATCCGGCAGGCGCGGGAACAGGGCGCCGGGGATTCCCGACGCGCCAGCGGGACGGTGGACGATTCGTTCCTGTACGTGGCGGTGGTGGTGCCCGATCAGTCAGGTATGGTGCTCCGGCTTGCGGTGCCACTGGACGAAGTCGAGAGTGCGGTTAGTTCGGCGCGGCAGACGGTCTTGCTGGCGATTGTGGCGGTGATTGCGTTATCCGGCGCCATATCGTGGTGGATGTCCGGGCGGATTGCCCTTCCGCTGGAAAACCTGAAAGAACAGGCCAACCGGGTTGCGGCCGGGGATTTCACTGGCCGTGTCGCACCGATGGAACTGGCAGAGGTCGACGAGGTTGGCGAATCCTTCAATATGATGACCGCCGCACTCGAGCAGTCACTCGATGCCCAGGCGCGGGCCAGCCTGCGGCTGGAGGCGATTATGGAGGGGCTTGCTGACGGTATCGTCCTGACTGATGAAGATGGCAGGGTGTTGCGGGTTAACCGGACCGCAGCCGAGATGCTGGATGTGGACGAGGATACGGTGCGGGGATTCCCCTTTGTGCAGGTTTCCCGCGACCACGAGGTTGCGAAGGTACTGACGTCGGCCCTGAATGGTAAGGCCCATCCCCGGGCGACCGTGAATTATGGCTTGAAGAAAGTCACGCTACAGGTAAGTTCGCGGGTGGTCGAGGGCGCGCGCGAACGCCTGGGCCTGGTGGTATTGCGGGATGTGAGCGAGCTCCATCGACTCGAGAATGTACGGCGGGAGTTCGTGGCGAATGTCTCGCATGAACTTCGGACGCCGTTGACATCGATCCGGGCGCTGGTGGAGACACTTGAGTCAGGGGCGGTGGAGGATGCCGAGCTTGCAGCGGATTTCCTGGGCAGGATCGTGGGCGAGGTTGACCGGCTGAATGCCCTGGTGGAGGATCTGCTGGATTTCGCCCGGCTGGAGGCTGGACGTTCCACGCTCGAAACCGAGACAGTGGATATCGGGCAAGCTGTCCGGGTGGGAGCGGAGCGGTTGTTGCCGCAAGTTGACCGGGCCGGGTTGACCATGACGATCGAGGTGGAGGAGGATTTGCCGACCATCGCGATTGATATCAAGCGGATCGAACAGGTACTCCTGAATCTGGTTCACAACGCCATCAAGTTTACCCGTCCCGGGGGGGAGCTTTTTGTGTTTGTGACGCGAGATGGGCAGAACATTCTGGTGCGAGTGCGCGATACGGGGGTGGGGATCCCGTTGGAGGAGCAGTCCAGGCTCTTTGAGCGGTTTTACAAGTCGGATAAGGCGCGACGTTCGGAGGGGACCGGCCTGGGGTTGGCGATTGCCAAGCACATCGTCCAGCTTCACGGTGGGGAGATTGCCGTCGAAAGCGTGCCGGGTGAAGGGGCGACATTTTCATTTACGCTCCCGATTAGCGGGAAGAAGGCCCGGAAGCGGGCACGTCGGCGGGTGGCGGGATTGCTGTAGTGGGGCTTTTCCGAACCAGGGTCTCACGCGCGCGCAAGGCGAACAGGACGCCGACACCTATCTGCAGTATTGCCGTGAATATGAGCGATGTGTCTGGTGTGAACAGGTCGGCAATACCGCCGAGGGCGATTGGACCAAGGACGTAGCCGAAATCTGACATGGTGCGATACAGCCCCATGGCGCTGGCCATCATCCCGGGCGGGGCGACGTCGGCGGCATAGGCGGCGGGGGCGGCGCCCGCGATCCCGGTGGCCGCAGCCCAGAATGTGGATGCGAGCATGAATGTCGCAAATGAATCTGCCCAGGAAAATGACAACATGGCGACGCCGGAGAGCAAGGCGGACGGCACGATGACTGCCTTGCGGCCAAATTTATCGACCAAGGCACCTGATGGATAGACAAGCACCAAACCCAGAATCGAGATCATGCCGAGTCCGAGGCCGATTTGCTCCGGGCTGAGGTGCATCTGGTCTTCGGCGAGCAGGGGGATGACGTTGAAGAGGCCGCCGGTACGCGTGAAGGCTGCGGCGAGCCCGACGAGTCCGATAAGCATCAACCCTCTTGATGACCGGAGTTGTCCCAGTTGTTGCAGCATGGATTGTGTTGGCGGGCTGGTACCGATGCCACGTGCGGCCTTGGCAAGATCTCGCGTTTCCGGAACAAAAATCCAGGCGATCATTGTGAGGATGGCTGCGAGTGTAGCGTTGGCCCAAAAGGGAGCGGCGAGGTTGAATGTGCTGGCAAGCCACCCACCGGGCCAGGCACCGGCGCCGACGGTGACCAGAAAGACACCCTGATAGATGGCCATCACACGACCACGGTTTGCGGGGGAGGCGATGTCGGCAAGGACGATCTGACCACCGGTGAGGACAAACGCGGCACCGGCGCCAGCAATGAACCGGGCAAAGAGAAAGAATTCATAATTCGGGGCGATGGCGCACAGGACCGCACCAACCACGGTGACCACGCCGCCGACCGCAAGGGTGATGCGGCGACCGGCAAGGTCGGCGAGGCGGCCAGCAGGCATATTCACGAGGAAGCGAGCGAGGCCAAAGACGGCGATGGTGAGACCAATAGCCGCGTTGCTGACGCCGAAGTCTTCCGCGTAAAGTGGGATGACCGGCACGATCGCGCCGAACCCAAACTGATTAACCGCAATCAGGACACACATCCAGAGCAGAATCTTGCGCCCGGATTTATCGAGCCCGAGATTACCCGTTGAAACCATGTGTCCTCACCTCCGCCGTCAGGATCGCATCGATTTATCTCCGATGCAATATGACGCGGTCTCGTATCATGTTGCCAACGACGTGGCTTCCGGTCACGGGAGTGGCGGAGCCGAAAGGGTAATGCGTGTCGTCTGATTCATCTCATCGCAAGCGTCCGCCTGATCGATTGGCCGACAGGTACCTGGTTCGGGAGGAGATTGGTGCCGGGGCATCAGCCATCACCTATCGTGGGTGGGATGAACGCCTGGAACGGTTTGTGGCGATCAAGATCCTGCGGGAGCACTACGCGCAGGATGACGTCTTCGTCCGGAGATTCGCGCGCGAAGCGCGAGCGGCGGCTTCCGTGTCTCACGGGAACGTGGTCGATATCTATGATGTCGGGCGGGAAGGCGACTCCCTTTACATCGTCATGCAGTTGATCGAGGGTGAGGATCTGAAGCACCTGATCCGGCGTGAAGCGCCGCTGGATCCGGACAGGGTCCGAGCCATCGCCGGGCAAATCCTGGATGGATTGCAGGCGATCCATACGGCGGGGATCATTCATCGTGATATCAAGCCCCAGAATATCCTGATCGGTCACGATGGAGTGGCGCGGGTGACCGATTTCGGGATTGCGCAGGCCGAAGACGATGGCGGGACGACCACCGAGGGGATGACGGTGGGAACGGCCGCCTATATGTCGCCGGAGCAGGCTCAGGGGGGACGCGTTACCGAGGCAACCGACCTGTATGCCGTGGGGATCATCCTCTACGAAATGTTGACTGGTGTATTGCCGTTCAATGCGCCGACGGCCGTGGCCCTGATGCTGGAGCACATCCAGACTTCACCCGTTTCCCCTTCGCGGCGCATGCCGGGGCGCGGTATCACGCGATCAATGGACGCGGTTGTCCTGCAAGCGATGGCGAAGGAGCCTGGCGAGCGGTTTGGATCCGCGCGGGCAATGAAGCAGGCGGTGAGCCAGACATTTCGGGGTGGTGAATCCGGGAGAGATCGCTCCACCGTGACCGCCCCGGTTCCAGCAGTTGTCCGTCCGTCAACACCTTCGTCCCGATTGCCCCAGCGACGGAGCGATCCACCTGTCCCGGCGAGACAGGCGGATGCGGTATCGGAGCGCCGTGGACTTGGCGGGGCTGCGGCGGGATTCATGTTGCTCCTGCTGCTGGCGATTGGGGGTGGGGCTGCCTGGTATGTCTACGATACCTATCTGGACAAAGGTGAGGTTGTTCCGGCTCCGACAGCGACACTCGCGCCGACCGCCACAGAGACGCCGAAGGTAGACGATGATGCCGGCGGGATCATCGAGCCGATGGAGCCGACGGTAACGGTGACACCTACTGCTACCCTGGAACCGACCGCGACAGAGCAGGCCACTGCCACGCCAACTGATGAGCCCCTGGAGCCTGAGCCTTCAGAAACCTCACCGGTCATTGAGCCGGTGGATATCCCGCCCGTCGAGATCCCCACTCTTCCGCCAGTGGTGATCCCAACAATACCGCCGGTCGATATCGAGCCGATCGGGATGATGCCGGTGAACTGGTGGCAGGCGTAGACGATTTCGGCCAGACAACGGATGATTGACGCAATTACCAACCGTCGTTCAGGACAAGGACATCGAGATGACGACCAATGCCGATTCACAACAGATGATCGATCTTCGCTCGGATACTGTTACCAGGCCCACACCGGCGATGCGGGAAGCCATGGCCTCCGCCGTTGTTGGGGATGACCAGTACGGAGAGGACCCGACCGTCAATTTGCTGGAAGAACGGTCGGCGCACCTGCTGGGCAAGGAAGCGGGCGTGTTTGTGACCAGCGGGACGATGGGGAATCTCTCGTCGGTGTTGGCCCATTGCAAACGGGGCGACGAGGTGATTCTTGGGCATGAATCCCACATCCTTATGTATGAGGCTGCCGGAGCGGCGACCCTGGGGAGCGTTTCACCGTTCACGGTCAGGAATACGCGGTGGGGTGGATTCGATCTGGAAGAGGTGACGAACGCGATCCGGGAAGATCGTGAGGTTTTTCCGCCGACCGGGTTGCTCTGCGTCGAGAACACGCATAACCGGTGTGGGGGCGTGGCTGTGAGTCTCGATCACCTGCGGGAACTGCGGGAGATTACCCAGCGTCGCGGAATACCGATGCATATGGATGGCGCACGAATCTTCAATGCCGCGGCGGCATTGCAAACCAGCCCGGCAGAGATTGCGGGCATGGTCGATTCGGTGCAATTCTGTCTGACCAAGGGGCTGGCGGCCCCGGTGGGCTCCCTGGTGGTGGGAACACGGGAATTCATCACCAAGGTGCGACGCCTCCGGAAGATGCTGGGAGGTGCGATGCGGCAATCCGGGGTTGTGGCAGCTGCGGGAATCGTGGCACTGGACACGATGATCGACCGGTTGCCGGAAGACCATCGACGAGCCCGGCAGATTGCTGAAGGTATTGGGCGCAATCCCTTGTTTTCCATTGACCTTGACGTGGTGCAAAGCAATATCGTCGTTTTCCAGCCGGATGCGGCTATCGACAAATCCAGATTCATCCAGGGCCTGAAGCAGGAAGGGTTGCTGGTCTCGGATTACGGACTTCGTGGGTTACGTATTGTCACGCATTACGAGATTTCGGATGAGGATGTGAAGAGCACACTGGAGATGCTCGACCATGTGGCGACATCGATCGTAGGGGAGCCTGCCAGTGTCCCTGCCTGACGGCCGTGGCGGAATCCGGGGGGCACGGATTGTCCTGGGGGTCACGGGGGGAATCGCCGCGTACAAGGCGGCAGACCTGACGAGCAAGCTTGTCCAGGCAGGCGCGGATGTGCATGCTGTGATGACCCAGGGTGCAACCCGGTTTGTGCAGCCGTTGACTTTTGAGGCCCTGACGCGGCATCCGGTGTTCACGTCGGTGTTCGATGGGTGGGCAGGAGAGTCGGCCGGTCATGTGACCCTGGCCCGGGATGCGGACGCGGTGATTGTGGCCCCGGCGACGGCGAATACGATCGCGAAGATGGTGCAGGGCGTGGTGGAGGATATGCTGGGGGCGGTGCTGCTGGCGACGCAGGCACCGGTTATCGTGGCCCCGGCAATGGAACACCACATGTGGCATCATCCGGCGACCCAGCGGAATGTCGCGATTCTCGCGGAGCGAGGTGTGCATATTTTGGCGCCGGAAACCGGACACCTGGCCTCTGGTGCTACGGGAGATGGCCGGCTTGCGGCGGCGGACCGCATCCTGGGCGAATTGCGATTGCGACTTGGCGCGCAGGGGCCACTGGCCGGTCGTCGGGTGGTGGTAACTGCGGGGGGCACGCGGGAAGCGATCGACCCTGTTCGTTACCTGGGGAATCGCTCATCGGGCCAGATGGGACTGGCCCTGGCGGATGCCGCCGTCGATGCTGGGGCAGACGTGGTGCTGATTGCCGGTCCCTCGGTTGGCACGGTCGCGGGGCCGTTCGATGTCCGGCGGGTGGAATCCGCGCTGGATATGCAGGCTGCAGTGCAGGAGGCGGTGCATGGAGCGGATGCCCTAATCATGGCGGCTGCGGTTGCCGATTTCCGGCCGAAAGCGCAGCACAGCCAGAAGATGAAGAAGCAGGCTGGTGAGGATGACCTGGTCCTGGAGTTGACGAAGAATCCGGACATTATTGCCGGTATCGACGAGACCGCAGTCACCAAGATTGGTTTTGCCGCGGAAACCGAGGATTTGCTGGCTCACGCGGCGGTGAAGCTGGAGGCCAAGGGGTTGGCGATGATCGTGGCCAACGACGCCGTGGCGACGATTGGCAGCGACCGGGTCCAGGCGACGCTTCTGTATCGGGATGGCCGTGAACCCGTGCGACTGGAGGGCATGTCGAAACGCGATGCGGCGAGCAGGATCGTGGCGGAGCTTTCTGGTTTGCTAGAGGCGAGGGGGAGATGATCGAGCATCCCCAGGCCCGGCGGCGCGTGCAGGAAGAGCGGTCGCAGGTGGCGATAGAGGTCCTGCTGGTGCTGTACGCGGTGCTGGCAACGATCGTCCTGATTCGGACGGTATTGGTATTGCTTGATATCAGCGACCGGATTTGGGTGGGATCGTTCATTTTCGGGATCACGTCGCCGATAACCGATGTATTGGCGATGATGCCGGGGTTCACGCGTGAGCTGGTGGGTCCGTTGACGATGACAGAATTCACGTTGTTGGGTCTGGTGGTGCTGTTCCCGCTTGGGCTGGTGGCGACAGGTGGGCGTCGGTGAGGCAGGATGCTTGCGGCATGGCGGGCAGCAGCATGTGCTGCTAGCGCGTCGGGGTTCCGATACGGCACACTTGGATGGTTCGCGTTTTCGATCTGGTTGGCGGCATATTTATGGATGACGTCACCCTGCGACTTGCACGAAATTCGGTTGACGCGTTGGGGGATTCAGGCGCGTGGGCGATCTCCATAGTCGATCGTACGGGTTGGCCTGTACCTCCATGGAACACCCGGATTCGGTATTACTGATGAAGAAAGGGAAGCATGATGGTGAAGAATTTGGCGCGGGGCGTGCTTGGGCTTGTCCTGACGGCAGCGGCGACCTGGTTGGCGAACTACATTGTCGACCAGGTTTTTGGTCCGGACGAAGAGGTGGCATAGGTTTCTTCCCTGGCGAGCGGGTGACGACATGACTACCGACAACGGGGGAATCACGACATTCTCGGCCGGAGATCGGGTTGTGGTCATCGCGAACCCTTCCACCCGTGCGAGCGTTCGCGCCGTGACCTCGGCGTTGACGCAAGCTGTGCCCGCCGGGGTGCGGCTGGATTTACGCTGGACGCCGGGTCCGGGAACGGCAAAAGCCCTGGCGATGGAGGCCCTGGATATCGCGGACGGGATTGTTGCCGTTGGTGGGGACGGGACGGTTTCGGATGTGGCCGCGGCCGTGGTGGGAACGGGGATGCCTCTGGGCGTCTTGCCCGCGGGATCGACAAATATCGTGGCGCGGGAGCATGGCATCCCTGCAAATCTGCGGGGGGCCGCCGGCGTCATTTTTGGGCCGCACAGACTTCTGGCGGTGGATGTGGCGACGTGTAACGGACGTCCTTTCCTGCATATGGCTGGTGCCGGTTTCGATAGCGTGCTGTTTGACAATGCCGATCCGGAGTTGAAGCGGCGGGTGGGGTGGATGGCGTATTTGCCAGCAGGAGCCAAGGCCCTGACTGTGCCGCCCGCGACCTACACGATTGAGATTGAGGGCGAGACGATCCGCACGCTTTCCCCGTTGGTTCTGGTGGCGAACGGATCGTCGATTATCCGGCCGGAGTTGAAGCTGGCGCCGTCGATCCGGCCGGATGACGGTTGGCTGGACCTGATTGTCGTGACCGGGACCAAGCCGCATGAGTTGGCGAGTGTGTTGGGGCGGCTGGCGACCTTGCGGTTCGATACATCGCCGCTGGTGCTTCACCGGAGAGTGCGATCGGCCACGATTGCGACCTCACATCCGGTTCCGATGCAGCTGGACGGGGATGTGGTGGAGCATACTCCGGCCAGCATCGGTATATTGCCGGCGTCTCTGAACCTGATCGTGCCCGTGAATACGGAGCAATGGTCGATCTGAGATCTGGATACGCGAGTGACGGTGCCCAACCGTCACCGGCGGCCATGGGGCGAACATGGAGTTCGCCTGTCACGGAAGATGCCGAATACTACGGGCTCCGGATAAACACTTCACCATTGCATACAGTGATTGATCCATACGACTCGCGGCGGCTGTCCCTCTATTGCTTGATCTTTCGCCATGGAACATCCGGAGGCGGGATGACGCAAAGATGCCTCGGCTTCGCTCGGCATGACGCAAAGATGCCTCGGCTTCGCTCGGCATGACGTGAATTTTGGGTGGAGGTAGAGAATGGGAGTGAGGCAATCGGGGTATCGGCACTTGCGGTGACGATGGGCGATGACCGGCCGCAGCTGCGGGCATTGCCCGTACGGGACAGGTGTGGTCGCCCCACCTGGGGGAGCCATCACCAGCGCGGATTCCTCGCCACGGAGCATTGGATGCGGGTGGATACAAAGATGCCTTGACTGCGCTCGGCATGTTTTGGCGGGATGACAGAATAAGGAAATGGCTCTGGCGTGATGCCCGGGCCATTTCCTTGCGTCCTCGGCGGTGATCAAGTTGGGGTTACGGCTTGCAGGAGTCCTCGTTGGCCGGGAATTCGTAATGTTGTGGGCCGACAGCTTCCTTGATGGGATTCTTTTCGCCGCAGGCGTTGATGAAGAGTGTATCCTCGCTGGCCGATGTGGTGACATCAAAGAGCGAACCGACAAACTGTTCTGTCACCTGCCCGGCAGGGAGTACGTCATCATAGACCACGGTGCCATCGACGATGATGGTGAGGTCTATGTCCTGGACAGCTTCGATGGCGAGGCCGGTGATGTACGGATTTTCCGTTGCGCGGTCGGCATTCTGGCGTCCGCTGACCTGGGCGGTGTCCTCGGTGGTTGCTGTTGGGGCCGTTGTTTGCGTGGGGACGACGGTCGGCGGATCCGGGGCTTCCGGGAGTTGGGTTGCGAGATCGGCGGATTGTGACGATGGAGTGTTGGCGAGGGCGATGGTGGTGGGCTCCGGATCATCTGACCCGGGAGTGACATAGATGCTGTATGCCCAGGCGAAGACGATGGCGCTGAGCACTACGGCAAAGCCAATGATGGCGAAGTTCGGTGCCCAATGGCTTGGCATGTCGATGGGGGGCGGTGTGACCCCACGGGTGGCGCCGGTGGCGGTGATGCCGTGGGCCTCCTCGAACATGGAGATCATCTTGCTTGGGTCGAGATCGAGATGCGAGGCGTAGTTGCGGACGATGCCCCGCTGATAGATCAGCGGCGGCAGGGCGTCGAAGTTTTCCTCTTCCAGGGCGGAGAGGTGGTGCCGATTAATGCGCGTTGCCTGTTCGGCTTCACGCAGCGTCACATTCTTGTGCGCGCGTGCCTGCCGTAATGTTTCCCCGAATCCAGCCATTGGTGATCCCCGGTTCCCTCATGTTCTGGTTTTCTTGTTTCCATGCCGTGTCGCCGGGTGCCCAGATGATCACGGGCATTGTGTGTAATGCGGTGAGGGAGTGTGGTGCTTCCCTGGTGGCGCGATGTCCCGACTCAACGATCAATGCTGCCATGAAGTTTACTTCGAACGCCTGCCGGATTCTGCCTGAAAGACACAATCGCGGGATATTTCCCGTCCGTACACCTGTGGCTATCGGCCAACCGCCCGCTTCAATGGATCGAGATGGGCAATAAGCCGATCGACACGAGGGGTCGCTCCCCGGGCGGGGTCGTCGGCCTCCAGCCAGACCTCCTCATCGGCTGGAAGCCACCAACAGCCGATGGTGGATTGGCAGGCGAGATCTGTGGCATTGACCATTTGACGGTGGGTGAATGCCCAGTTATTGGTACACCAGCCGCGCTCGCCATGTTCAGATTTTCGATAGCTTCGGCATGTCGAACATTCGCGCGGGACCTCTGGTGCAATGTCGATGGTCATGTCGAGAAGTTCGTTGCTTTGATCGATCAGCTTGCGTACGTCGAAACCGTCGCGTACTTCTGGCTGGTACCAGGCATCTTCCGGTGCTTCAAGCAGGTCATCAGGGTCGAGCCGGGTCCTGGACGCCAGCGGTTTACGCCACGTTGTCCTGCTGACGGGAGACGGTTCCGACTCACGGGATTCGGGCTGCTGACGAATCGGTGCCAGGTTGGGTTCGGGAGCGGCAAAAAGGCGGTCCCGGAACGCGTGCATTCCCTCTTCCTGCTCGAGGTCGACAGGTTCAAATGCACGCTGATGCTGCGGTGTCCTGTCGGGCCGGGGCAAGGGGGACTCTTGCGCAATGAGCCAGGTGTTTTCGGATTCAGGTTCCTCATCGTAATACGGGATGTTGTCTGTGGCGTCGTCATCGTAGCCAGCATCGTCATCAATTTGCTCATCCCATTCCGCGTCTGAAGCAGTAAGGGAGAGGTCCTCCTCGTCGTCAATATATTCATCGTATTGACGGGATTGTCGTTGACGGTTTTGAAACAGACCTCTCCACCAACTGCTGCGGGCCTCATTCTGACGCGTATCGCGCCAGGGCTCCGATGTCAGGGCCTCATCGAATTCATCCGCGAAATCGTCTGGATAGCCGTGATCATCCAGGTCCCGGGTGGTTATGCTGCTGCGGCTGGCCGTGATGGGGTGTGGGTCAGGATCGCCGCCGTGCGGGTTGTTACGCGATGTATCGTAATCCACCGGATACGTTTGGGACGGTTCGTCAGCGATCTCTGGCTCGCGCGCGGGTTCGCGTGCGAGCAATGCGCCCGGACGTCGACGCGACTGTTGTCGTTCGGCACGCTCAATGCGGGCCGCGGCCTTGACGGCTTCGGCATGCCTGATGGCGCGTTCGAAGGCGTCATCAGGCGATGCGGTGGCCTGAGCCGGTGCCTGGCGGGCATCGGCGTCTGGCACCGGGTCGCCCCCGGCTGGATTTCGGCGCAGCCGGGACAGATCTATATCGGAAGAGATCGTTGGTACGGAATCGAAGGGCCCAGGGTCACCAGTCTCCTGTTGACCAGGGTTGGTGGTTGGCCGTTCCACGTCAGGACCCGTCCTGACGACGGCTTCGGTTTTTGGGTGGACGGGTTTCTCCCTGATCCGCCGCAGTCGCCGACTTCGAGGCGTACTTTGTGCCAGCCCTTCATTCAGGACGACATCATCATGTGTGGACGCCCGGTCTTCGCGATGCCGGAATGATTCCGGCGAAGGTGTTTCTTCTTCAATAAAGTCATCCGGAGGAAAACTGGTTTCCCGGGCACTGGTGTCGCTTGCGGTGGTCTCTGTGTCGGATTCGGGATTACCGGAGCGGCGACGTCGTAACCGTTCTCTCGCCTGGCTCACCGAATCGCGGCCGCCGTGGGCCAGCAGCCCGAAGCGGTCCTCGTCATCGCCGGGGTGATCCGGTTCGAGGTTGGTTTGTTCGACAACGCGATCGCTCCTGTCCGCGTTGTCATGCGCGCGCTGGAGATCTGCATTGACGACCGATGTGACTTCGTCCTCAAAGGAGACCTGGATGGGAGTGGAGGTTCCCGGTACGTCACCAGACGATGGGCGTGCGACCGCATCATCATCCACAGCGCCGTCCATTGCTTCCCAGTAGTCCTTACCCCAGGCGTTCCGGCAAGCCAGTTCGGCCTTGCGAACAAGAATCCGAACGTCGTTGGAGGTCTGGCGTTTCGGGTGCGTGCACCAGCCAGTGCCTCCCATTCCTGCATCCTGGAACCAACGACATGTTCCACATCGCCGTGATGATGCTGACATACTGTGAAACCTTTGTTGCTACGCCGAGAGGGGGTGCTGATAGGGTCAATGCATCGCCCGGGCCATCTGGATCCCCACGATCCGATGAAGGCCTTTACCTGGGCTCTGGGAGAAGGGTTCACCCCGTTTCCAAGATTGTACAGTGACAGGGGTACCTTGTCTAGAAGGCACCTGGCGCCCGTACAGGGCGACCGTACAAGTCCGTACATCATGTACGGACTAAAAGAGTGGCGGTATGTTTACGGGATGATGGTGTGTCGGCCAGGCATGCGCGCAGTTATGCGGCTGACAATGCTCTTCGCAATTGTGACCTGGTGTCAGCATTCCGGTGAAGATTGGGCCCATTGTCGAGGGGTATGGTGCGGCGTACAATCCGGATTCAGGTGATGAATATTGTGTCAATTTGGACACCCACGGGAGGATGAGTACATGTTGGCACTATCAAAACGCGACATCAGGGAGCTGGTATCAATGCGGGAAGCGGTTGACCTGATGAAAACTGCATTCCTGGAACTTTCGGAAGGTCGCGCCGTGGTTCCGTTGCGGAGTTCGGTTGAAGTCATGCCAGAGCGGGCAACAACCCTGCTGATGCCAGCATTCATGCCCGGAATCCATGCGTTGGGATTCAAGGTGGTTTCGATTTTCCAGGATAATCCGGCGAAAGGCTTACCGACGGCGGTGGCGATGGTGTGCATGATTGATGCCGGGACAGGTGAACCCACCGCGCTCCTCAACGGGACCTACCTCACAGCCCTGAGGACCGGTGCTGTTTCTGGGGCATCCAGCGAACTGATGGCGCGTGAGGATGCGCGAAAGCTTGTGGTGATCGGTGCCGGGGCACAAGGGGTGACGCAGGCGGCGGCGGTGTGTGCAGTCCGCGATATCGATGAGATCACCGTTGTGTACCGGAGCGAGGAATCGTGGGAGCGATTCCGGAATGCCATTGATGAGGACTGGCCAGACCTGCGAGAACGGTTGACCGGGACGACTGAGGCTGAGGGGGCAGTGGGGGCGGCGGATATCGTGTGCCTGGCGACGACATCGACGAAACCGGTGTTTGATGATGCATGGGTCAAGGACGGCACCCATGTCAGCGGCGTCGGGTCGTTCACGCCGGAGATGCAAGAGGCTCCCGCAGCATTTGTGGCACGTGCACGCGTGGTGCTGGATATGAAGGAGCATGCGCTGGAAGAGGCGGGTGACCTGATCGTACCGTTGCGTGAAGGATTGATCTCGGAGGATCACATAGTAGGTGAGCTCGGTGACGTGGTGGCAGGCCGGGTGCGGGGACGCGAAAGCGAAGCCGAGGTAACGTTCTTCAAGTCGGTGGGGAACGCCGTGCAGGATATGACGGTGGGGAACTTCATCGTGGAGCAGGCGCGAGAGCGTGGTGTGGGGCAGGAGATCAATCTGGATTGATGCGGAATTCCGGCATCAGGGCGATGCCCGGTCGCAGTTGCGGGCATCGCCGCCCGTACGGGATCCGCTTGTACCGCCACGGAATACCCGGATTCGGTATGACACCAACGGATGCCGAGGTTCATTTAAGATTACGGAATTGAAAAAGCGACATGCCCCAGCAAATCGGGGCATGTCGCTTTCGTGCGGGTGTCGTTCTGACTGCCATTTCACCCGCCACGGAGCCCCCGGATGCGGGATGACGCAAGGATAGATGCTTCGATGTTGCTTGGCATGGCGGGTTTTTGGGGCGAGGGTGGGAGACCACGAGGGTCTCCCACTATCAGAAAGCTGCGATTGACAAGCTACTAGTCGGCGGCGGTGAGAGCGGGTTGCCGGGCGGAGATGGGGCAGGTGCCGGTGGGGCAGACGCCATCCACGATGTGCCGGCGGAACTCTTCCTCATAGGTATCCAGCAATCCGATGAGTGGTACTGGTGCTACCTGGCCGAGGCCGCAAAGCGATAGCTCAATGATGTGTTTGGATGTGCGCCGGATGAGCGCGAGGTCCTCAAGTGAACCCCGTCCGAACCGGATGCGATCCAGGATTTCGACAAGAGCGGGGTTACCGAGGCGACACGGTACACATTTGGAGCAAGACTCGTAGCGGCTGAAGGCGGTCATGTAGCGGGCGAAATCGACCACGCAGACGCTCTCGTCGAAGTTGACGAATCCTCCGGAGCCGAGCATGCCGTTGAGCGGCGTCAGGGAGTCGAAATCCAGCGGGATATCGAAATGGGCCGGTGTGACCGGGCCAGCGGAAACGCCACCGGTCTGGACCCCCTTGTAGGTGTACCCGTCCGGCATACCGCCAAATACCTCGTTAAAGAGCTGGCCCATGGTCATACCCATCTCCACCTCGACAACGCCGTGGCGCTTCGATGGCCCCTGGATGGTCATGAGCTTGGTGCCCTTGCTCTTTTCGGTGCCAAGGCTCGCGTACCATTCACCGCCATTGACGATGATGTCCGGGATGTTGGCGAGCGTTTCCGTGTTATTGGCGACAGTGGGGCGTTTCCAGATGCCTTCCTCGACGGAGCGGGGCGGCTTGGTGCGAGGCTGACCGCGAACACCCATGATTGAATACATGAGGGCGGAGGCTTCGCCGCAGATGTAGGCACCACCGCCGGTGCGGACCCGGAAGGCAACGTCCTTACCAGAGCCAAGAACATTCTTGCCGATGAGACCGAGCCGTTCGGCGTCGGCGACAGCCTTGCGGAAGCGCTTGATACCGAGCGGGTATTCACCACCGATGTAGTTGTAGCCGCGATCGGCGCCGCAGGCGATACAGGCGATCAGGATGCCTTCGAGGATGCGGTGAGGATCGGCTTCGTGAAGATGCCGGTCCTTGTAGACATTGGGCTCGCCTTCGTGACTGTTGCAGACCACGAATTTGGGAGATGCCTTGGCCTTGCGGCCGGATTCCCATTTGATGCCAGCCGGGAACCCTCCGCCGCCACGTCCGCGCACATTGGCGGTGGTGACTTCGGCGATGGCCTCTTCCTGACTCATTTCGAAAAGGACCTTGAAATAGCCATGGTAGGCACCACGGGCGATGGCGTCCTCAATCGAATCCGGTTCGATGACGCCGGCATTGCGGGTGAGCAACTGGACCTGATGCTTGAAGAAGGGATGCTCGGTGAGAGGAGGAATATTGCCTTCAGCATGTTCAGATCGCGTGCCGACCGCGAGATCGTCCCTGGCACCTGCCAGCACACCGGGTACGTCCGCTTCGGTTACCGGGCCATAGAGGACCGGCATGGCGCCGGGACGCTTGATCTCGATCCAGGGCTCCATCCAGAAGGCACCGTTGCCGCTGACTTCACGAACGACGGCTGTATCCGCCATTTCCGCGCGGACGAGGTCGAGGATCTCGAGGGCGCCCTTGGCGACGGAACTGGAACCGACGCCGACGCTGATGACGGTGGCGTTACCTTCCCACAGGTTTTCCCAGCGATCGATGGATTGCTTTTGGAGCCTGAGGAAGTCTTCCTTCGAGTTGAGGCGAGTCAGGTGCTCATCTGGTGCTGTGTGAACCATTGGTCTCCTCCTGTGCGAGCATGGCCTCGCGGCCCACGATAGCGCGCTGCAACAGGTCATTGAGCGATTCCGGGGTGACATGGCCCACGAATTCGTCATCAATTTTGACGACAGGTGAGCGGTCGCAGACGCCGAGGCAGCCGTTGACGACCTGAACACTCAACTGCTCGTCCGGTGTGGTGTCGCCGTCCTCAATGCCGTAATCATCACGGAGGGCCTGAACCAGTTTTTGCGACCCCATGACGTAGCAGGAGACGCCATGGCAGACCAGCAAGTGGTGATGTCCGCGGGGTTCGGTGCGAAAATCGGCATAAAAGGAGAGCAGCGCAAACACGCGAGTGGTTGAGGTGCCAAGGTGTTCGGCGACGACCGCGGCGGCTTCCGGGGAAACCCAGCCGTAATGCTCGTTGACTTCCTGAAGGGCTGCAAGGATGAGTTCCTGAGCTTCCTCGAAGTCGTCGTATTTGAAGTGAGACATCATCTCCCGTACGACATCCAGGTCAATTTCCTGGCGACCCGTGAAGGGCGCCGGGACCGGGCGTACGGCATGTGTCTGTTCGGATTGGGCCACTCGGCACTCCTCCCTGGCGCGCGATTCGGAAAGCGAAACCGAGGCGCGGCAGTGTGCGCATTTCGCAAATTCCTACCATCAGTGAGTATACCAGCGTCTGCGTTCGCTCCCCATTGGATTGTGGACCGTGATGGGAGGATGCGGCGGTCATTCTCGTCCTGCGGTGGGGGAGGCCTGGTTGATGAGCGATGGGGCGTTTATTTATCGCTGGCGGGGAACGCCGAAACTGGCTAGGAGACGCCTGCTGCAGAGTTCGGGTTGATGTCTGCATTCGTCCGGTGCCAGCCTTCGTAGAACTGGCCCTTGTGGCCAGTTTCCAACAACGACACGCATGGTCTGCACGGAGGTCGGCCACTGGCCGCAGCGGTGGGGGCCGACCGTACGAGACGATTGGCCCGGGTGGACCTATGGATGCAAGCCAGGCAGCGCGTACGAGGGCCGGTTGTACGTGGGGTCGGGTCAGGTGCGGAAGAGGCGGATGAAGTCGCCGTCAAATTCCTTGAGGAAGGAGTACATGTCGACGACATCACCGGATGTTACGCGTTCGCCGGCGGGTGGGGCTTCCGACTCGATGGTCTCATCCTCAATCGCCTGGGCGGCTTCCTCGGAGAGCCGACGCAATGCGAGCTGGGCCTCTTGCGGATCACCGTCGTTAAGCACGGCGGCGACGAAGTTCCGGGCATGGCAATCGTCACACTCGACGAGCAGGGTCCAGATATCCCGCTTCCGGGAGATGACATGGATGTCTTCGCTGTTGAATTCCCGGTGACAAATGACACAGCGATTCATGCGCTTGAGAACGATATGCTTGATTTGGCCTTCTGAATCCATGAAGCAATTCTACCTGTGTTGATTCGATCCGAACGACGTGCGGAAAGAGAGTAAGTGCCGTTCGGGTTGCTGGCTCAATCCTACCCGTTCTTGTTGTCCTTGCCAAAGTCTTCGAGATCCAGAGAGTTGATAAAGTCCCGGAAGATACCGAGTTCATCGCTGGCGGTGGATGAGCCGCCACTCCTGGATGCCGACTCTGTGAGATCCGCCAGGGAGATGTCGTCGTCGTGTCCGGGATCGAGCGATGTGGGGTCAAGTTCATCGCCATCAAGGGAAACGCCGGCATTGTCCATCACGGATTCTTCCACCATGATTCGGGAGTTGGTGCGCACAGCGATGGCGATAGCATCGCTCGGGCGGGAATCGATCTCGACGGTGCGGTCACCGATGGAGATGATGATCCTGGCGTAAAAGACGGCTTCATTGAGGTCGGAGATAATGATCTGGTCGAGCGATGCACCGAGTTCGGTCAACATGACGCGGATGATGTCATAGGGCAATGGGCGTGTGGGTGCGATGCCCTGAAGTTCCAGTGCGATGGCTTCGGCTTCATAGGCGCCGATCCAGATGGGGAGATGGCGATTGCCTTCTACTTCCCTCAGGATCACGACTCGGTTCTGGGTCACCAGGCTGACCCGGATGCTCTCCACGGTTGTTTCGATCATCAGCAGGCCCTTTCCGCTTTCGGGTTGTTCCACTTGCTACGAGTACTCGTCAGAGGAATCGGCCCGGGCTATTTGGATTCACGTCGCGGCACCGATGATGCCAGATCCCAGTTTACACCGCAGCGACAGAAGCGACGTCGACGACTTACGGTTGGGCGTCCGGATACTCATAATGTGGCACGACACCGATGACGTCTGATGGCCAATACGTGATCCACGCCTTGCCAATGATGCGGCTTTCCTCAACGGGACCGAAGAATCGGGAGTCTTCGCTATTGCCCCGATTGTCGCCAAAGACAAAGACGGAG
>Ga0182747_1001178_pt1 | contig 21017 bp, 14 predicted proteins | sample eDN3rd30CBELigBY_FD_128526 | JGI IMG/M metagenome (GOLD analysis project Ga0182747, IMG submission 128526) | Enriched backyard soil microbial communities from Emeryville, California, USA - eDNA 3rd pass 30_C BE-Lig BY (version 2) (version 2) | ecosystem: Environmental > Terrestrial > Soil >...
ATCGTGAACATGACCAGCAACCCCTACATGGTGCTGCTCCTGCTCAATATCTTCTTCCTCATCCTCGGCATGTTCCTGCATTCGGCCGCGGCCATCATCCTGACGGTGCCGATCGTGATGCCGTTGGTGCATCAGGTCGGTATCGACCCGGTGCATTTCGGCCTCGTGCTGACGCTGAACCTCGCGATCGGCCAGCAGACGCCGCCGGTCGCCAGCGTGCTGATCGCGGCCTGTTCGGTGGCCAAATCGGACATCTGGGCGACGACCAAAGCCAATCTCGGCTTCATCGGCGTACTGGTCGGCGTGCTGCTGCTGTGCACTTACGTGCCGTGGTTCTCGCTGGTGCTGATCCGTATTTTCTACGGCGGCTAGCAGCGACGTAATCGAACCGAAAGGCCCATACGGAGCAATCCGGATGGGCCTTTCGTTTTTTAGCGATAGCCGCCCGTCGCACCGAGACGCTCGCCAGTCATCCAGGCGGAAGCATCCGAGGCAAGAAAGACCGCGACACGCGCAATGTCATCCGGTTGGCCGAGACGGCCAAGCGCCGTGCGTTCAACGAGAGCCTTCTCAAACTCGCTACCCTTGACGCCGGCCGTCACCAGCCCTTCGGTTTCCGTACCGCCCGGTGCGATGACATTGACGCGAATCTTGCGCGGCCCGAGTTCAGCGGCGAGCACGCGTGTCAGCGTATCAATGGCGCCCTTGGTCGCCGAATAGACCGACGCCGTCGGCACCGTGGCTTCCGCGCTGGCGTTCGAGCCGACATTGATGACACTGCCGCCATTGGGGCCGAAATACTTCACCGCCTCGCGCGTCGCCAGCACGGTGCCGAGGACATTGATGTTAAACAAGCGATGGAATTCATCCTCCGTGACATCTTCGAGCAGGTGGAATTTGTAGACGCCGGCATTGTTCACCAGTACGTCCACGCCGCCGAAGCTTTCCTTGGCCGTGGCGAAAAGTTTTTGCATGTCGGCGGCCTTGGCGACATCGCCCTGAACGGCGATCGCCTTGCCACCCTTGGCCTTGATAGCGGCGACGACCTTGTCGGCGCCGCTCCGGTCGGACGCGTAGTTGACGACGACAGCCGCGCCTTCCGCACCCAGCGCTTTGGCCACGCCGGCACCGATACCCTTGGAAGCGCCGGTGACCACCGCGACTTTCCCCTTCAGATCGCTCATCGCATTCTCCTGTTGCATCATTTCGATACTTAGATAATCATCGAAATGAAAGGTGGGACGGTGCCGCGATCTTGCAAGGGAGGGTCCGAAATAATTCGTCCGGCTGGTGGGGGAGGCTAAATCTCGGCCAAACGGTCGAGATAGGCCCGCAAAACGTCGCGATGGAGCACGAGATTGGCGAATTTGCCGTCACGCACGATCTCGATCAGGCCGGCCGTCTCCAGCTCCTTGATGTGGTGGGAGACGGTGGCGGGGCTGATCTTGTGGCACTCGTGCAGCCCGCCGCAAGGCAGCGGCGCATCCTGCGCGCCGATGCTCTTGAGGATGGCATAGCGCTTCGGCTCGGCCAGCGCGCGGGCGATCCGCTCGAACTCGCGGTCCGTAAGGACGGTCTTCTTTGTCTTTTGTCCCGCCTTGGCCATGCCGGGAAAATAATTACTCGCGCGGCAATGTCCAGCGGCTCAGCCGGCGAGCTCCTTGCGCACGATTTTGGCGCCGTCGACCATGGCCTGCATCTTGGCGTAGGCAATGTCGCGCGGCAGGTATTTCAGGCCGCAATCGGGCGCCAGCACGATGCGCTCGGCCGGGACATGCGGCAGCGCGCGGCGGATGCGCGCGGCGACCGTCTCGGGCGCCTCGATGGTCATGTCGGACAGATCGAGCACGCCGAGGATGATGGTCTTGCCCGGCAACGTCTCCAGCACCTTGCAATCGAGCTTGGATTGCGCGGTTTCGATCGACACCTGGCTGATGGCGGTGTTCGCCAGTTCCGGCAGGAACGAATAGCCTTCGGGCCGCTCGTGGATGATGGCGGCGTAGCCGAAGCAGATGTGAACCGCGGTCGTGCCCTTCACGCCATCGAGCGCGGCATTGAGGCCGTTGATGCCGAACTCGCGCGCCTTGGCCGGCCGCGCCTGCATGTAGGGCTCGTCGATCTGCACGATGTCGGCGCCGGCGGCGAACAGATCCTTGATCTCCTCGTTCACGGCCACCGCGTAATCGAGCACCAGCTCCTGCTCGTCCTTGTAGAAATCGTTCTGCGCCTGCTGCGCCATGGTGAAAGGACCGGGCACGGTAATCTTGATGGTGCGGTCGGTGTTGGCGCGCAGGAATTGCACGTCGCGCACTTCGACCGCATGCTTGCGGCGGATCTTGCCGGTGATGCGCGGCACCGGATTGGGATGGCCGGAACGATCGAGCGCGGTGCCGGGATTATCGATATCGACGCCTTCGAGCGCGGTGGCAAAGCGGTTCGAGTAGCTCTCGCGCCGCAATTCGCCATCGGTGATGATGTCGAGGCCGGCGCGCTCCTGATCGCGGATGGCGAGCAAGGTGGCGTCATCCTGCGCCTGATCGAGATATTCCGGCGCGACGCGCCAGAGTTCCTTGGCGCGCACGCGCGGCGGAAAACGCCCAGCAAGCTTGGCGCGATCGATCAGCCAGTCCGGCTGCGCATAGGAACCGACAAGACTCGTCGGAAGCAAGGGCAACGCCATCAAATCCTCCCTGAAACCGGCGCGCCTTTTCGACACGCTCATGATGTTAGCGAGAAGTATCGGCTTTCCGATCCTCCGCAGCAAGGCTCATGGCCAGTACTCGCGCGACGTGTAGCGCTTCACGGCTCGCACCGTCATGAATCTGATGCCGGCAGGATGTGCCATCGGCAACGATGATGGCGTCATCGGAAGCCTTGCGCACCGCCGGCAGCAGCGACAGCTCACCCATCGCGAGCGACACGTCGGTGGTGTCGGCCTTGTAGCCGAACGAGCCGGCCATCCCGCAACAGCTCGATTCAACGGTCTCAACCTTCAACTCGGGCACCGCGCGCAGCACGCTCTCAACCGCACCCATCGCCGCGAAGGCCTTCTGGTGGCAGTGGCCGTGCAGCAACGCCGGCTTCGCCAGCGCCTTGAAGGGGAACTCGACGCCGGCCTTGATCTCGCGCGCCAGAAATTCCTCGAACAGCAAAGCCTGTGCCGCCACGTCGGCCACGCCGTCGCCCTTCAGCAGCGCCGGCATTTCGTCGCGGAAGGTGTAGAGACAGCTCGGCTCCAGCCCGACGATCGGCACGCCGCGCTTGGCGAATGGCGCCAGCGCCGCCAGCGTGCGCTGCATTTCGTGGCGCGCCTCATCGACCTTGCCGGCGGAGAGAAAGGTGCGCCCGCAGCACAGAGGCCGGCCACCATCCTTCGGCTTCACGGCATGAACATGATAACCGCCGGCCGCCAGCACCCTCATCGCCGCGTCGAGGTTCTCGCGCTCGAAGTAGCGATTGAAGGTGTCGGCAAACAGCACGACCTCGCGCGTCGCTGTCGCGCCCGCCTCGCCGGCCGCAGAGCGATGCGGCCAGTCGCTGCGATCGCGATAGATGTCGCTGCGCCATGTCGGCAGACTGCGCCGCGCCGAGAAATTGGCGAGGCGCTCCGACAGCCGCTTGAGCAACGGCAAACGGTCGCGCAAATTGAACAGCCAGGGGAAGCGCGCCGCGTAAGGCGCATAGCGCGGCAGATAGCCGACCAGCCGGTCATGCAGCGACAAACCGCTCTTCCTGACGCGCGCGGCCTGCACCTCGATTTTCATGCGCGCCATGTCGACGCCGGTCGGGCATTCGCGGCGGCAGGCCTTGCAGGATACGCACAGCGACAAGGTCTCGGCCATCTCGTCGGACGACAGCGCATCCGGACCAAGCTGGCCCGTCACCGCGAGCCGCAGCGTGTTGGCGCGGCCGCGGGTGACGTCGCGCTCGTCGCGGGAGACGCGATAGGATGGACACATGGCGCCGCCGGCCAATTTGCGGCAGGCGCCGTTGTTGTTGCACATCTCGACGGCGCCCTGGAGACCGCCGCCCGCCCCGGGGAAAGCCGACCAATCGAGCTCGGTCTTGAGATCGAGGCCGCGATAATCCGGCTTGTAGCGCAGCAGCGAGCGGTCATCGAATTTCGACGGCCGCACCACCTTGCCGGGATTGTAGAGACCGTCCGGATCGAAGCGGTCCTTCACCTCTTCGAAGGCGCGGGCGAGGCGCGAACCGAACATCGGCTCGTTGAACTCCGAGCGCACCAGACCGTCGCCATGCTCGCCGGAATGCGAGCCCTTGTATTCGCGCACCATGGCGAAGGCCTCTTCGGCGATCGCGCGCATGGCGTGGACATCCTTCTCCTGACGCAGATTGAGGATCGGACGCACATGCAGACAGCCCGAGCCGGCATGGGCGTACCAGGTGCCGCGCGTGCCGTGCTTCTCGAAGATCGCGGTGAGCCGCGAGGTGTAATCGGCGAGATGCTCGAGCGGTACCGCGCAATCCTCGACGAAGGACACAGGCTTACCCTGCTCCTTCATCGACATCATGATGTTGAGGCCCGAGGTGCGCACCTCGGTGATCGCGGCCTGCAGTTCAGGATTGAGCACTTCGACCACGCCGCCCCATTTGGCGCCGCTGTTGTCCCAATGGAAGCCGAGATCGCCGATCAGCTCCTTGAGCCTGCGCAGGCGCCGCAGGTTCTCCTCATGATCGGTCTCGCCGAATTCAACGAGGAGAATGGCTTCCGGCAGATCGCGCACGAAGCGATCCAGAGTCGGCTTGAAGATCGGAATAGCGCCGGCGAGTTCGAGCATGGTGCGATCGACCAGTTCGACCGCGATCGGCTTGAGGCCGACGATATGCTGAGCGCAGTTCATCGCCTCGTAGAACGAACCGAAATGCACGGCGCCGACCGCCCGGCGTCCGAGCAGCGGTGACAGCTTCAGCTCGATACGCGTCGAGAAGCCGAGCGTGCCTTCCGAGCCGACAAGGATATGCGCGAGATTGATGTCGTTGCCGCCTTTATAGGAGCCCGGCACCAACGCATCGAGATTGTAGCCGCCGACCCGTCGCTGCACTTTCGGATAACGCGCGGCGATCTCGTCGGCCTCACGCACGCCGATGGCCATGAGGTCCTGCGCCAGCGGCCTGAGCGCCGGCGGCGCGTCGTCCGAGCCGCCCATCGGGCCGAAATGCGCCCGCGTGCCGTCCGCCAGCATCGCGTCGATGCCGATGACGTTGTCGCGCATCGTGCCGTATTTCAGCGAGCGGCCGCCGCACGAGTTGTTGCCCGTCATTCCGCCGATGGTGGCGCGCGAGGCGGTCGAGATATCGACCGGGAACCACAGGCCATGAGGCTTGAGCTGGCGGTTGAGCTCGTCGAGCACGATGCCGGGCTCGACCGCGCAGCGCTGCCGCGCCACGTCGAGATCGACAATACGGTTAAGATATTTCGAGCAATCGACGACCAGGCTCTCGCCCACCGTCTGCCCACATTGCGACGTGCCGCCGCCGCGCGGCAGCACGGTGACGCCCTCCGCGCGCGCGATGCCGATCGCCCGTTCGGCCTCGTCGATCGTGCGGGGCACGACCACGCCGACCGGGGTGATCTGATAATGCGAGGCGTCGGTGGCGTAGCGACCGCGGGTAAAACGGTCGAAATGGACCTCGCCGGCCTGCTCGGATTTCAAACGCCTTTCCAGGCCAGGAAGAACCACCGCCAAAACGCCGTCCTTGATGGTTTACGTCGATTATTGCATGAGCCGATTGCGGAAATCCGCTTGACCGGAATGTGACATTCATAGTTCAAGGCCACAAGCGCCGCTCCCTGCCGGGTCGCGGAGCCGTGGCCGAACCACAAAACACGTCGTCGCTTTAGCCGTTCCAGGAGCGGATTTCCTATGGCTCAGAATTCCTCGCGTCCGGTCGGGCGCCACTTCCTCCACATTCCCGGCCCGACGCCGGTTCCGGACCGCATCCTGCGGGCGATGGATACGCCGATGATCGACCATCGTGGCCCCGAATTCGCCAAGCTGGCGAAGCGGTGTCTCGACGGCATCAAGACCGTTTTCAAGACCGCCAACCCGGTCATCATCTACACCGCGACCGGCACCGGCGCCTGGGAAGGCGCGCTGACGAACACTTTGTCGGCCGGCGACAAGGTGCTGATGGTCGAGACCGGCCAGTTCGGTACGCTCTGGAAGAAGATGGCCGACAAGCTCGGCCTCGTGACCGAGCTCATCCCGACCGACTGGCGCACGGGTGTCGACCCCAAGGTCATCGAGAAGCGCTTGTCGGAAGACAAGAAGCACGAGATCAAGGCCGTGTGCGTCCTGCACAACGAGACCTCGACCGGCGCACTGTCGCCGATCGCGGAGATCCGCAATGCCATCGACGCCGCCAAGCACCCCGCGCTCTACCTCGTCGACACCATCTCGTCGCTGGCCTCGACCGACTACCGCCATGACGAATGGGGCGTCGACGTCACCGTCGGCGGCGCGCAGAAGGGCCTGATGCTGCCGCCCGGCATGTCGTTCAACGCCGTCAGCGACAAGGCGCTGGAAGCGAGCAAGACCTCGAAACTGCCGAAGTCGTTCCTCGACTGGCAGGACATGCTGAACATGAACAAGTCCGGCTTCTTCCCCTATACGCCGGCGACGCTCATGCTGTTCGGCCTCGATGTCGGCATCACCATGCTGCACGAGGAAGGCCTCGACAACGTGTTCGCCCGCCACGACCGCCTCGCCGAGGCGACACGGATCGCGGTGAAGCACTGGGGCCTCGAGATCCTGTGCAAGGATTCGAAGTACTATTCGCCGACCGTCACCGCGATCCTGCTGCCGGAAGGCCATAACGCCGACCAGTTCCGCGCCATGGCGCTGGAGACCTTCAACATCTCCTATGGCGCCAGCTTCGGCCCGTTCGCCGGCAAGTACTTCCGCATCGGCCATCTCGGCGACGTCAATGACGCGACCATGATGGGCTGCCTTGCGACGACCGAAGTCGCCTTGCAGCTGTTCGGCGTGCCGATCAAGAAGGGCGGCGCGCAGGCGGCGATGGATTATCTGCTGTCGCAGCATGGCTCGGCCAGGAAGCAGGCGGCGGAGTAAGTTACGCTCACTCGATTGAAAGAGCCGGGCTTCTGCCCGGCTTTTTTTATTCCGGTCATCCCCGCGAAAGCGGGGATCCAGCTCTTCGTGCCACAAGCGCTGGATCGTCCGCTTTCGCGGACGATGACGCCGCGGCTGCACCTACGCCGCACGCTCCCACCCATTATTCGCCAGCACATGCGCGGTGAAATCGGCGACGGCGGCCAGCGTCGCCTCCGGCGCCTCGCGCTGCGGTGAATGCTTCGCCCCTCGCAGCAGCGCCACATCGACCGGGCAATAGCACTCGCGCTCGGCGACTTCGATCTGCTTCACCGTACCGTATTGATCGTCCTCGCCCTGCACGATCAGGACCGGCACGCGGATATAGGCGAGCTGCTCGGTGATATCCCATTGGCGGAAATCGGGATCGAGCCAGGCGTCGTTCCAGCCGCGGAAGGCGTTGTCCGGATCCTTGTGCCAGCGCGCCAGCTTCTGCTTGAGGTCCGTGGTCTCGTAAGCCTTCTTCGCCTCGACGATGGCGGCGATGCCCATATCCTCGGTGAAAAAATGCGGCGCCATCAGGATGAGGCCGCCGAGGCGGTGATCCTGATGCGAGCCGGCATAGATCGCCGCAATCGAGGCGCCGTCCGAGTGACCAAACAGGATGCGCCGTTTGACGCCGATGGCGTCGAGCAGCTTCGGCAGCACATCGCGCGCTTCATCATGCATATAGGTCAAAGGCCGCGGCAATTTCACCGGCGACGACTGGCCGTAACCGGCGCGCGAATAGACGAACACGCCGCAGCCCGTCGTCTGCTGCACCTTCTCCGGAAAGTCGCCCCACAGGCCGACGCAGCCGAGCCCTTCATGCAGCATGACAATGGTCGGCGCGGCGTCCGGGCGCGGACCGATCATGCGGTATTCGAGGGAATGGCCGGCGATGGAGAGGAAGCCGGAGTCGGGAAGTTGCATGGCTAGGTACTCTGTACACATCGACTTTTACTCAGTCGTCATGCCCCGCGAAAGCGGGGCATCCAGCACTTATCGCAAAGCGCTGGATCGTCCGCTTTCGCGGACGATGACCGAGGATTACGGCGAATCGCGTTATCAATTCTGCTCCGCCCGCAGCTTGAACCTCTGTATCTTCCCCGTCGCCGTTTTCGGCAGATCGACGCGGAACTCGATCCAGCGCGGATATTTGTAGGGCGCCAGCACTTGCTTGACGTGCTCCTGCAGCACCACCGCCAGCGCCTCGCTGGCCTTGTCCTGCTGCTTGAGCACGACGAAGGCGCGCGGCTTCACCAGCCGCTCGTCGTCGTGCCAACCGACTACAGCCGCTTCGAGCACGTCGGGGTGGGAGGCCAAGGCCGCCTCGACCTCGAAAGGCGAAACATAGATGCCCGAGACTTTGAGCATGTCGTCGGCGCGGCCGCAGCAGATGTAATAGCCGTCCTCGTCCTCGATGTACTTGTCGCCGGATTTCGTCCACTCGCCCTGGAAGGTCGAGCGCGACTTGTCGCGGTTGTTCCAGTACATGATCGCCGAGGTCGGCCCGCGCGAATACATCTCGCCCATCTCGCCTTTCGGCACGGGATAGCCGTCTTCGCCGATGAGCTTGATCTCGTAGCCCGGCACCGGCTTGCCGGTGGTGCCGTATTTGGTAGCGCCGGGGCGGTTGGACAGAAAGATGTGCAGCATCTCGGTGGTGCCGAGGCCGTCATAGATCGACACGCCGTAGCGCTCTTCCCACTTGCGCGCGATGCCCTCCGGCAGCGCCTCGCCGGCCGAGATGCAATGGCGCAGCTTCACTTCGGACTTCTGCGGCGCGCTCGGCGAATTGAGAAAGCCCGCGTAGAAGGTCGGCACCGCAAAGAACATCGTGATGGGGTGCTTCTTCAGCAGCGCGGCGACGCCATCCGGCGTCGGCCGATCGGCATTGAGCACGGTGGTGGCGCCGACGCTCAAGGGGAACGTCATGGCATTGCCGAGGCCGTAGGCGAAGAACAGTTTCGCCACCGAATGCACGACGTCGCTTTCCTTGAGGCCCGCGACCGGCGTGCCGTAGAGGTCGGCGGTGATCTTGAGGCTGCCATGGACATGCACGGCACCTTTCGGCTTGCCGGTCGAGCCCGAGGTGTAAAGCCAGAACGCCATGTCGTCGGCGACCGTCGGCGCGGTGTACTCCTCCGGCTCATCGGCGCCGATCAGGTCCTCGAACAGGCGATAGCCCTTGGCATCGAGGATTTGAGGATCAGCCCCCGAGACGATCACGTGTTCGAGGTCGGGGCTCTCCTTGATGATGTTTTCAAATCGTGGAAACAGCGCCTCCGACACGATGAGCGCCTTGGCGCGGCTGTCGGCCAGCATGAAGCGATAATCGTCTTCGGTGAGCAGCGTGTTCACCGGCACGGCGATGATGCCGGCCTTGAGGCAACCGAGAAACGCGGTCGGCCAGTCGATGGTATCCAGCACCACCATCAGAACGCGCTCCTCGCGGCGGATGCCGAGGCCGCGCAGCGCGGCGCCGAAACGGTTCACGCGATCGGCGAGCTGCCCATAGGTCCAGGTGCCGCGCCCGTCGATATAGGCCGGCTTGCCCGCACGGCCCGCATCGAGATTGCGCTGGAGGACATCGGCGGCAAAATTGTAGGCGCGCGCGCCCAACACGGGGCTAATGCCCACCGCGCCGGCCGCGCTTTTGTCCGCCGCGATTTTTTCCGCGACCGTCATTTTGTTTTCCTCCCGAAGTATTCGGGTATTATGCCCGACACAGGCGCAGGCTGCCTAGCGCAGCATATTTCCAAAGCAAGAACGCGCCAGCAGGGAGTGAAGCCGCAATGATCCTCAGCCGCGACCGTATTCTGACCACCCATGTCGGCTCGCTGCCGCGCAACGACAAATTGTCCGACCTCCTGGTGCGCCAGGAACAGGGCCAGCCTTTCGACGCCGCCGAGATGGCTACCGAACTGGACAAGGCCGTGGCCCATGTCGTCGGCAAGCAGGCCGAGGCCGGCATCGATATCGGCAATGACGGCGAGCAGCAGCGCGTCGGCTTCCAGACCTATGTGCCGCAGCGCATGTCGGGCTTTGCCGGCGTGTCGAACCGGCGGCGCGGCAAGGAGTTCGAAGCGTTCCCCGAACTGGTGGCGAGCCTGGTGCGGCGCTTCCCGCACACCTCGAAGCAGCAGAATGCGCCGGAGTGCCAAAGCGAGCTGAAGTATCTCGACGTCAAGCCGATCAATGACGAACTCAAGCGCTTCAACCGCATCGCCTCCGGCAAGTTCGCCGAGACTTTCATGACGGCGCCCTCGCCCGGCATCATCTCCTCGACCATGCTGAACGCGCATTACGACACGCACGACGCCTATCTCGCCGCGCTGGCGCGCGAGATGCGGCATGAGTACCTGGCGATTCATAACGCTGGTCTGGTGCTGCAGATCGACGCGCCCGATCTGGCCATGGACCGCACCATGCTCTACCGCGATCTCGACGACGCTGCCTTCATCAAGCGCGTCGAGGCGCATGTCGATGCGATCAACGCCGGCATCGACGGCATTCCGGCCGATCGGGTGCGGCTGCATGTCTGCTACGGCAACTGGGAAGGCCCGCATATCTACGACATCCCGCTGGAGAAGATCCTGCCGGCGCTCTACCAGGCCAAGGTCGGCGCGCTGACCATCGAGTTCGCCAATCCGCGTCATGCCCACGAATACGCGGCGTTCAAGAAGGCGCCGCTGCCCAAGCACATGATCCTGCTGCCGGGCGTGATCGAGACGACGTCGAATTTCGTCGAGCACCCGGAAGTCGTGGCGCGGCGCATCGAGGACGCCGTGGCGGCGGTGGGCGATCGCGAGCGCGTCGTCGCCTCGACCGATTGCGGCTTCGGAACCTTCACCAACCGCGAGTGGGTGATCGAGCCGGCGGTGTGGCTCAAGCTCAAGGCCTTGCGCGATGGCGCTGACATCGCCTCGACGCGGTTGTGGGGCAAGAAGGTGGCGTGAAACTCATCGCGGGCGAAGTGTCAACTCTTGCTCCGCTCGTCCCCGCGGAGGCGGGGACCCAGGCTAAGCGTCGACCGCCACAAGAAGAACTGGACCCCCGCCTTCGCGGGGGTGAGCGGAATTCGTTGCAAGCACCTTCATCACCGATTCAATTTTCAAACAGCCAACGCTCCGCTGACCCTGTTCTTTGCGGCGCGGGTCACGCCGGCTTCCCTTTCGTCCCCCGGAAACGCCGAGGGAATGGAGCGCCGCGAGGCGCCCAAACGATGCACCTTGCGGTGCACGGCCCCTCCTTGCGATCGGAGAAGGCCTGCGCCCCGCGGCGCTCCATGGTGGCGATTTCTGTCCGCGGGGCCGTACTTCCGGCGGCCGGTCAGCGGCCGGCCCTTTCGGGACACAGCCTCCGGCAGGCTTTCGCCCGCCTTCACCGAACCCCCGTCCAGCCATTGAAGGCAGAGCCCCGTAGTAGGCCCGGACGGCTACCCGCGGCCTCCCGAGTGCGGGGTTACGAGCCCCGCCCGCAGGCGCCACACCCTGCTCCGTCATCAAGACGTCTCTAGATGACGTCCCCGGCCGAGCAGGACGGATGAACGTTATCCTATAATAGGAATAACAGTCAAGGACTATTTTCTATGATCGCGTCCGGCTTGTAGCCCGGGTGCAGCGAAGCGAAACCCGGGGCGATGGTCGAAGGCGCCCCCCCGGATTTCGCCATCGGGCAGCGCTTCGCGCCGACCCGTTGGCTCATCCGGGCTACAGGAACGAGGCGGGCGAAAAGACATTTCTGCCCAACCCTGTTGCCGCGCCGACGAGCCGCTATAATGGCTCCGATCAAGCCGGCCGCCCGATGCGCCGGTACAACAAGAACCAGACCGTGCGAGGAAGCCCCCGATGGACCAGATCGTCCGCCAGATCAGCGCCGAAGACGTAAACCCGCGTCATAATTGGGGCCGCGCTTTGCCCTCGCTCGGCACCAACGGCGTCGATTTCGAGGAGCGCGTCAATTACCAGCGTCTGCACCGCTACCGGCTCGGCCGCGCCAAGCAGGCACTGGAGAAGTCCGAGCTCGGCGCCCTGCTGGTGTTCGACGTCAACAACATCCGCTACCTCACCTCGACCAAGATCGGCGAGTGGGAGCGCGACAAATTGTGCCGCTGGGCGCTGCTGACCCGCACCGGCGAGCCGATCCTGTGGGACTTCGGCTCCGCCGCCGTGCATCACAAGCTGTACACGCCGTGGCTTGCGCCGGAGAATTGCAAGGCCGGCCTGATCGGCATGCGCGGCATGGTCGATCCCAAGTTCGGCCTGATGAAAAAGCATGCCGGCGAAATCGCCTCGCTGCTCAAGGAAGCCGGCGTCGGCACCATGCCGGTCGGCGTCGATCTCATCGAGCCGCCGATGATGTTCGAGCTGCAGAAGGCCGGCATCAATGTGGTGGACGGCCAGCAGGTGATGCTGGAAGCGCGCGAGATCAAGTCGCAGGACGAGATCCATCTGCTCAACCGCGCCGCGGCGATGGTCGACGGCGCCTATGACCTGATCAACGAGAAGCTGCGCCCCGGCGTGCGCGAGAACGATGTCGTCGCCATGGTCAACGAGTTTCTCTATCGCCACGGCTCCGACGACGTCGAGGCGGTGAATGCCATCTCCGGCGAGCGCTGTAACCCGCATCCGCACAACTTCACCGACCGCATGATCCGGCCCGGCGATCAGTGCTTCTTCGACATCCTGCAATCGTTCATGGGCTATCGCACCTGCTACTACCGCACCTTCAATGTCGGCCGCGCCACGCCCGCGCAGCACGACGCCTACAAATTGGCGCGCGAATGGCTGGACAACGCGATGGAGCGCATCAAGCCCGGCGCCACCACGGCGCATATCGCCGAAGCCTTCCCGACGGCGCAGGAATTCGGCTTCCCGGACGAGACCTCGGCTTTCGGTTTGCAGTTCGCGCATGGCCTTGGCCTTGCGCTGCACGAGCGGCCGGTGATCTCGCGCGTGGTGTCGATGGACCACCCGACCGAAATCAAGGAAGGCATGGTGTTCGCCATCGAGACCTATTGCCCGGCGACCGACGGCTATTCCGGCGCGCGCATCGAGGAAGAGGTCGTGGTCACCGACAAGGGCTGCAAGGTGATCTCGCTGTTCCCGGCGGAAGAGCTGCCGATCGCGAACAGGTATTGAGGCATCAGACTGTCATGGTCCGCGAAAGCGGACCATCCAGCTCTTGAAGCGCTGGATCACCCGCTCATAGGCGTTCCGAAAGAACGCCGTTCTTCGAACGGCTATGCGCGGATGATGACGGAGAGAAGAAGTATGATCCCGCCCGTCGATCCCCGCTACATGACCGACAAGCAGCGCGCCGAAAACCGCGCGCGCTACGTCTCGTTCGCGTTGTGGGGCGGCGCGGCGGTGGCGCTGCTGGTGGCGTTCATGCTGTACGCCTACACCGACCAGGCGCCGCCGTGGCTGCGCAACCTCGCCCATCAGATCGACGCCGCCTTCGGCTATCCGATCCTCGCTTTGATCCGCGCCATCGCTACCTGAGACTGGCTACCTGAAACTCGCCACCTGAAACTGGCGAGCGAGCGGCCGCGTGCTACAAGGCGATCGCCGGCAACTTCGCCGGACCGGATTGCCGACATGATCGACACAACTCAGCGGGCCCGCCAGTTGCCGCGCGGCGCGTTTGGCGCGCTGGGCCGCGGCTTTCGCGGCCGATGCCCGGCCTGCGGCCAGGGCCGCCTGTTTCGCGCCTTTCTCAAGGTGGCCGATCGCTGCCCCGCCTGCGGCGAGGAATTGCACCATCACCGCGCTGACGATTTCCCGGCCTATCTGGTGACGGTGCTGACCGGCCTGCTGCTGGTGCCGGTCGTGCTCGCGGTGGAGATGAATTATGCGCCGCCGATCTGGCTCAGCGTGTCGCTGTGGCCGGCGCTCGCCTTCGTCATGGCCATGAGCCTGCTGCAGCCGGTCAAGGGCACCGTCGTCGCGCTGCAATGGTATGCCGGCCTGCACGGCTTCGAAGCCGCGAAGAAGGCGCGGCAGGCCGTGCAATCGTAACGCCGTCATGGTCCGCGAAAGCGGACCATCCAGTTCTTGCAGAAGATTGCTGGATCACCCGCTCATAGGCGTTCTGAAAGAACGCCGTTCTTCGAACGTCTATGCGCGGGTGATGACGGCAGAGCGCGTGGGTGATGACGGCTGAGTGTTACGCCGCGCGGACGCCGGCGATGAAATCCTGCGCCTCGATCTGCAATGCGGCGGCCTGACGGCTGAGGTCGGCGGCGGCGTGCTGGATCTCGACCGCGCCGGTGCGCGTGCGCGCGGCGAATTCGTTGACGCCGTCGACGGTCTGCGACACCTGACGCGAGCGCACCGCCGCGCCTTCGACGGTCTCGGCGATCTTCTGCGTCGCCTGGCTCTGCACGCTCACCGCCTCGGTAATGGCGCGGGCCACGCTGCGGATGCCGGCAATGCCCTGGGCGATGGACTCGGTCGTGGTGCGCACGCCGCCGATGATGGTGGCGACGGACTCGGTCTTGCCGCGGATGTCGGCGAGCGCCTGCGTCGTCTGCGTCGCCAGCGACTTGACCTCCTGCGCGACCACCGCAAAGCCGCGGCCAGCCTCGCCGGCACGCGCCGCCTCGATGGTGGCATTGAGCGCCAGCAGATTGGTCTGGCTGGCGATGGCCTGGATCATGCCGACGACCTTGTCGATGTCGCTCACGGCCTGCGTGAGGCTGTCGACATTGGTCACGGCGATTTCGGCGCGGCGCGAGGCGTCGAGCACCGCACCAGTGGCGTTGGTGAGCTGGCCGTCGATGTCATGCATCGAAGCCGACAATTCCTCGACGGCCGCGGCGACGGTGCCGGCGACCGCGGTCGTCTCCTGCGCCACGACGGCGGCGGTGCCAGCATGATCGCCGGATTCATCGGCGACCTCGCTCATCGCCTGCGCCGACCGGTCGAGTTCGGAGGCCGAATGCGCGAGCGCGGCGGCGACGCTGAGGATCTTGCTCTCGAAATTGCGGGCCAGTTGATCGAGCGCCTCGCGCTTGTCGAGCGCGGCCTGCTCGCGCGCCCGCTGGCGCATCTCCTGTGCATCCTTCAGAGCCACGGCGTTGTCGCGAAACACCAGCACGGCGCGCGCCATGGTGCCGACTTCGTCGCCGCGCTTGAGGCCGTCGATCGGCGCGTCAAGCCGGCCCTGCGCGATCTCGCGCATGACCCCGGCAAGACGCCGCAGCGGCCACGCCACGGTGCGGTGGGCGAGCAGCATGGCGACCAGAATGGTGCCCAGCGTGCCCCCGATCAACATCATGGTGAGCAGGCTGTAGGTCGCGGCCCGCTTCGCGGTCGCGGTCTCGACGGCGCCGCGCATCTGCCCGCCGAGAACGTCGATCAGGCGGTTCATGCTGGTGGTGGCATCGACGATCGCCGGATCGAAGCGGAATTCGAGCAGATGGCGGACTTTGGCGTCGTCGCCCGCCTTGATGGCCGCCAGCACCTCGTCGGCGATGGCGTTGAGCAGATCGAGGCGGCGCAGCATGCCGCGCACGTCGTTCTCGCGCGCGGGCATCGCCTCGATAACGCCGCCCAGCCAATGCTTCGCCGAGGCATATTGGCCGGCGCGCTCGTCGACGGCTTCGCGGATGGTATCCGGGTCGCTGGCGGCGGCCATCTTGTAGGTCGCGAGCCCCAGCGACTCCGCGGCGATCTTCGATTCAGTGAGAATGAGCCGCACCGGTGCGATCTCATGCGTGACGATGTCGTTGAGGCGATCGATGTCCTGCAGACTGCGCAGGCTGTACCAGTTGGCGGCAGCCGACAAAATACCGAGAGCGCCGATCAGCAGCATCGCCTTGGCGGCGATAGGCAGGCGAATCGCAGACATGCGCAGCATTGGATTTCCGGGAAGGGGAATTTCAATGGCGGTATTTAGGCCTTGATATCTTCCCGATTGCTTAATGACACCGTCATGCGGACGTCGTCAGGCGCAATTTGCGATGATGAATTCATGCGCGCAGGCCGCGTCACAAAGCGGCCACGATTACACATATTCCGAGCGCGTTATTTGTTACGCCATCTTTACTTGAGATGGCGCGGTGCCGGCGCTTCACTCAATCCCGTTGTGCGAGTGTCGGTCGTTTCTGACTGGGACGGTAGACACCGAAAATCCTCCACCTTGTGAAAGGGGCTTCCTCATGGAAGCCCCTTCTTTTTCTTCGGCGAGCCAGACGAAGAGAAAATTATTCCAGTCCGGTGGAGACCTTCACGTTCTCCGGCTCCAGCTTCATGCCGGAAGCGAGCGCCATGGTTTCCATCAGCGCCGCGAAATCCTTCTGCAGATAGGCTTCGGGATCCTTCTGCAACGTGGCCGCGCCGAAATGGCCCTGCAGCACCTCGCGCGTCGCCGCCGTCACCGGCATCGGCACGTCGAATTCGCGGCCGAGCTCGAGACCGAGGTCGAGGTCCTTGCGCAGCAGCTCCGGCGTGAAGGTGGTGGTCCAGTCGAGATTGACCAGAGCCGGCGACTTGTACCTGGTGAACATCGAACCCATGACGCCGTTGTTCATGAAGGCGAGGAAGGCGTGGCGCGGCACGCCCATCTTGTTGGCGAGCAGCGTGATCTCGATCAGGTTTTCGATGACGACGCCGAGCATGACGTTATGCGCGATCTTGCAGACGCGGGCGAGATCGCCCTCGCCGACATAGGCGACGCCCTGCGGCGCGATGATGTCGATGAGCGGCTTGGCGGCGTTGAACACATCTTCCGAGCCGGACACGACCGAGGACAGCTTGCCGGCCTTGATGACCTTGGCGTTGCCCGACACCGGCGCGGTGAGATAATCGCTGCCGGCTTCCATCAGCTTGCGGCGAATGTCGACGGAGTCCTCGATCGAAATGGTCGAGCAATCGATCACGACCTTCGGCGCCTTGCCGCCGCCGGCGAGCACGCCATTCGGACCAAAGTAAATCTCGTCGAGATCCTTGCCGGTCGAGACGATGGAGAACACCACATCGAGGCCGGCGAGATCGGACAACTTGTCGGCGATCTTGCCGCCGCTCTTGGCCAGTGGCTCCGCCTTGGCGCGTGTGCGGTTCCAGACGGTAACATCGTGGCCGGCTTTCAGCAGACGCTCGGCCATCGGCGCGCCCATGCGGCCAAGTCCGATCCAGCCGATCTTCTGCGTGTTCTTGGACATTGCAGCTCTCTCCCTTACATTTCCTTCGCGTTGACCGCGGCGGCTTTGTCTTGCCTATCCGCATAGCGGTTCCGCGCGAGACGCGCCAGTGGTGGGCAGCGGCTACAGCTGTGCATTGCATCCTGCTATAGAGCCGTGCCCTTTTCGGTTGCAGGTCCGATACGTCCGAGGATGCCGCCCATGAATTCACCCATGAATCCGACCACGAATCCGACCAAGACATTGACCGTCCCACCCCGCGGCAAAGCCGAGCCGCGCGTCGAGGACGACGCGCTGGTGCGCGGCGCCGGGCAATTCATGGACGATCCGCGCCTGCCGGGACAGGCGGCGGCGGTGTTCGTGCGCTCGCCGCATGCCCACGCGCGCGTTCTGTCGGTGACGACCGGGGCGGCGCTCAAGGCCAAGGGCGTGCTCGCCGTGCTCACCGCGGCGGATATCAAGGCCGCCGGTATCGGCACTCTGACGCGGCACGGCCCGCTGACCGGCCGCGGCGGCGCCAAGCTGGCGACGCCGTTCCGCCCCGCGCTCGCCGACAAGGCGATGCATGTCGGCGAGCCTGTGGCCGTTGTCGTCGCCGAGACCCGGGCGCAGGCGCAGGACGCCGCCGATCTCGTCGCGGTCGAGTACGAGGAACTGACGCCGGTCGTCGATCTCGATCAGGCGATGAAAGCCGGGACCGTGCTGTACGATGAAGCGCCGGGCAATGTCGCGGTCGATTGGCCCGGCATGACCGAGGACAAGGCCAACGAGGCGGCGGTCGCCGACCTCATCGCCAGGGCGGCGCACGTCGCCAAGGTCACAGTGACCAATCAGCGCATGGTGGTCGCCTCGCTGGAGACGCGCGGCGCGACCGGCGTCTATGACAAGGCGAAGGACAGCTACACGCTGCATGCCAGCTCGCAGGGCGCCGACACCTTGCGCGGCATGGCCGCCTCGATCATGGGCGTGCCCAACGAGCGGATGCGCGTCATCACCAGGGATGTCGGCGGCGCCTTCGGCATGAAGACGCCGGTCTATCCCGAATACATCGCGGTGCTGGTGGCGGCGAAAAAGCTCGGCCGGCCGGTGCACTGGATGTCGACGCGCTCGGAAGCTTTTGTCAGCGACACGCAGGGCCGCGACACGGTCACGCATGTCGAACTCGCCTGCGACGACAAGGGCAAGTTCACCGCGCTGCGCGTGCGCCACCTGTGCAATCAGGGTGCCTATGTCTCCAATGCCGGCGTGCAGATCAACACCGTCAATTTCTGGCGCTGCCTGCCGGCGATGTACGCCATCCCGAAAATGGATGTGTCGGTTGCCTGCTATTTCTCCAACACGCTGCCGATCGGGCCTTATCGCGGCGCCGGACGGCCCGAGGCCAATTACGCGCTGGAGCGCGCCGTCGAGGAAGCGGCAAGGCTGCTGAAGATGGACCCGGCGAAATTGCGCAAGAAGAACCTGATTCCGGCGAAAGCGATGCCGTTCAAGACGCCGATCCAGACCTACGATTCCGGCGACTTTCCCGCCGTGGTCGATCAGGCGCTCGCGCTTGCCGACTATGACGGCTTCGCCAAACGCAAGCGCGAAGCGCAGAAGCGCAAGAAGCTGCGCGGCATCGGCATCTCCTGCATGCTCGAGCATGCCGGATCGCTGCCGACCGAGTGGGCCTCGGTGAGTTTCCCCGAGAACGATAAACTGATCCTCGGCTGCAATGTGCAATCGACCGGCCAGGGCCACGCCACCGTGTTCCCGCGCTTGCTGGCGGCCAGGCTCGGCATCGACGCCAAGGCCATCGAGCATCGCCACGGCGACACTGATCTCGGCCTCACCGGCTTTGCCTCGGTCGGCTCGCGCTCGGCGCAATGCGCCGGCTCGGCCATCGTCGCCACCGCTGATGCCATGCTGGTGAAGGCGAGGAAGATTGCGGCATCGGCGCTGGAAGCGGCCGAAAGCGATATCCAGTATCGCGATGGCCGCTTCGAAGTGGTCGGCACCGACCGCCGCATCACCTTGTTCGAGACGGCGCAGCGCGCCAAGGCGATGGGCGAGAGCCTCGACACCAAAGAGAAGGCCGAGGCGCCGCTCACCTTCCCCAATGGTTGTCACATCGCCGAGGTCGAGATCGATCCCGACACCGGGCGCTTCGACATCGTCACCTACACGGCGGTCGATGACTGCGGCAATGTGCTCGACAAGGCCGTGGTCGAAGGCCAGGTGCAAGGCGCGATCGCCAACGGCCTCGGCCAGGCGCTGACGGAGAGCGCGGTATACGACAGCGGCAGCGGCCAACTCGTCACCGGCTCGTTCATGGATTACGGCATGCCGCGCGCCCACGACATGCCGCTGGAGTTGCGCGAAGCCGTGCATCCGGTGCCGGCGACCACCAATCCTCTCGGCGTCAAGGGCACCGGCGAGGCCGGCACCACGGCGGCGATCGCCGCGGTGATGAACGCAATTTCAAACGCCGTGCCGAACGGCGCCGCCGATGCCATGGACATGCCGGCGACTCCGGCCAAGGTCTGGGCGGCGGTGCAGAAGGGGATGGCGGGTTAGACAAGAAAGAAGCGGCGAACGCGCTTTCCCCTCTCCCCTTGAGGGAGAGGGGAAGAAAGCAAGCCGCGCGTTGCTGAGCATGATCATGTCGTCCCCGCGCAGGCGGGGACGACAGAATAAACAAAAACGGCCGGGCGATGAGTCCGGCCGTTTTGCCACACATTCCGTCATGGCCGGGCTTGTCCCGGCCATCCACGTCTTGCCGGACCTTAAGAAAGGCGTGGATGCCCGGCACAAGGCCGGGCATGACGGCGGTGTTACCTCACGCCTGGCTGATGAACTTCGTGTTCAGATAAGCCTGCAGGCCTTCGATGCCGCCTTCCGAGCCGTAGCCGGAATCCTTGACGCCGCCGAACGGCGTCTCGGGCGTCGACACCGCCACCGAGTTGATGCCGACCATGCCGGCCTGGATGGCGTCGCCCACCGCATTGGCAGTCGCCGTCGAGGTGGTGAAGGCGTAGGAGGCGAGCCCGAAGGGCAGCGAGTTGGCGCGCTCGATCACTTCATCGAAGGTCTTGAACGGCACGATCGGCGCCAGCGGGCCGAACGGCTCCTCGGTCATGATCTTGGAATCGTCGGCGATGTCGGTGATGACCGTCGGCTCGAAGAAGAAGCCCTGGTTGCCGTGACGATTACCGCCGGCCGCGATCTTGCCGCCGCGCGCCTTGGCGTCGTTGACGAAGGATTCCATCGCGTCGAGCCGGCGCGGATTGGCGAGCGGGCCCATCTTGGTCTCCTTCTCGAGACCGTCGCCAAGCGTGAGACCCTTGGCGTATTCGACGAAGCGCTCGACGAACTTGTTGTAGTTCTTCTCCTGAACATAGAAGCGCGTCGGCGAAATACAGACCTGGCCGGCGTTGCGATACTTGAACGCGGCGATGGTGTCGGCCGCCTTGATCGGATCGGCATCGTCGAACACCAGCACCGGCGAGTGACCGCCGAGCTCCATCGTCGCACGTTTCATGCCGCGCGCCGCCATGGCGGCGAGATGCTTGCCGACCGGCACCGAGCCGGTGAACGACACCTTCTTGACGATCGGCGACGGGATGATGTGCTCGGACACCTCGCCCGGCACACCGAAGACGAGATTGAGCACGCCCGCCGGCACGCCGGCATCGGCGAAGCACTTCACCAACTCGACGCAACCGCCCGGCACTTCTTCCGACGCCTTGATGATCAGCGTGCAGCCCGCAGCGAGC
>Ga0182747_1001180_pt1 | contig 20943 bp, 24 predicted proteins | sample eDN3rd30CBELigBY_FD_128526 | JGI IMG/M metagenome (GOLD analysis project Ga0182747, IMG submission 128526) | Enriched backyard soil microbial communities from Emeryville, California, USA - eDNA 3rd pass 30_C BE-Lig BY (version 2) (version 2) | ecosystem: Environmental > Terrestrial > Soil >...
CGATGAGCTCCCGGCCGACGCCGCGGCCGGACCACTCCGGCAGCACGGAGACCTGCTCGAGGTGGGGCTGGCCGTCGAGGTCGAGGGCGAGCGCGTAGCCGACCAGCTCATCTCTTGCTTCGGCGACCCAGACCCGGCCTTCGGCCAACGCCCGAGAAAGGACGTCGGGCGGCAGCGACGGGTCGTGGTCGGCCACGAGCTCGAGGCCGGGGATCGTCCGGAACCGCTCGCCGGCCGCCGCCTCGATCACCGGAAGCACCTCGACATCGCCGGCACCGGCGAGCCGGACCCGCACCTCCGAACGCTCGCTCAACTGCGCGGCACGTCCTTCCAGGGGACGTCCTTGTCGGTGCGGGGCTCGCCGGGGAGGCCGAGCACCCGCTCGCCGATGATGTTGCGCTGGATCTCCGACGTGCCGCCTTCGATCGAGTTGGCTCGGGCCCGCAGGAACATCTTGCGGCTGCTCCCGGGCGGCCCGGTGAGGCCCAGGTTCTCGACCCGCTTGTCGATGTACTCGTAGTCGATCAGCCCGGCCGGCCCGAGCAGGTCCACGCAGAACTCGTAGACGTCCATGTTCACCTGGGCGAACACGAGCTTGGCGATCGAGCCCTCGGGACCGGGGTTGCCGGCCCGGCGGTTCTGGGTGGCGCGGATGTTGGTGAGGCGCAGGACCTCGGCGCGGATCCACAGCTTCATCAGCTCGTCGCGGGCGGCCGCCGACTTGTCGACGTTCGGCTCCTCGTTCCAGATGCGCACCGCCTCGGCGATGGCACCGGTGCCACGAGCGGGCACACCGCCGCCGCCACCGCCGATGGTGGTGCGCTCGTTCGACAGGGTGGTCATGGCCACGCGCCAGCCCTCGCCCACGTCGCCGATGCGGTCCGAGTCCGGGACCCGGACCTCGGTCATGTACACCTCGTTGAACTCGGCCTCGCCGGTGATCTGGCGCAGCGGGCGCACCTCGACGCCGGGCGCGTGCATGTCGAGGGCGAAGTAGGTCATGCCCTTGTGCTTGGGCGCATCGGGGTCGGTGCGGGCGACGAGCATGCCGCGGTCGGCGATGTGGGCCAGGGTGTTCCACACCTTCTGGCCGGTGATGATCCACTCGTCGCCGTCGCGCACCGCCTTGCACGCCAGCCCGGCGAGGTCGGAGCCCGCACCCGGCTCGCTGAAGAGCTGGCACCAGGCGTCCTCGCCGGTGAACATCCGGCGCAGCAGCCGGCCGCGCAGGGCGTCGTCGCCGTGGGTCACGACCGTGGGTCCGGCCATCGTCAGGCCGAAGAAGTGGCGGGAGTCCGCCGGCTGCGCACCGGCCCGCCGCAGCGCGGCGTCGATGTCCTTCTGGTGGTTCGGCGCCAGGCCGAGGCCACCCCAGCCCTCGGGGAAGTGCACCCACGCCAGTCCCAGGTCGTACTGCTGGCCGCGGAGCTCCTCCATCGACACCGCCTTGGGGTCGACGGTGTCGAGCAGCTGCTCGATGCGCTCCTTGACGAGCAGGCCGGGATCGGTGGTCATCGGTGCCTCCGGGGGACGAGACGGGCGGGATGTCGAACGTACCGGCTCCCTCGGCGCGGCGCTCGGAGCGGTCGTAGGGTCCCGACCATGCAGGACTCCGTGACCGTGCACATGGATGCGACGCCCGCCGAGGTGTGGGCGCTGGTCAGCGACGTGACCCGCATCGGCGAGTTCAGCCCCGAGACGTTCGAGGCCGAGTGGCTCGACGGCGCCACCGGCCCCGAGGTCGGCGCCCGCTTCCGCGGCCACGTGAAGCGCAACGAGAAGGGGCCGGTCTACTGGACCACCTGCGAGGTCCTGGTCTGCGAGCCCGAGCAGGAGTTCACGTTCGGCGTGCTGACGAACGGCCAGCTGCTCAACACGTGGGGCTACCGCCTCGAAGCGGTCGAGGGCGTCGAGGGCCGAGGCACCGACGTGACCGAGTTCTTCCGGCTCACGCCCACCCTCGCGCTCAAGGTCTACTGGACCCTCCTCGGCTGGGCCCGCGGCAAGACCAACCGCAACGGCATGCAGCGCACCCTCGAAGCCATGAAGGCCGTCGTCGAGGCCGACGCCGGTTGATCCACGCCACTGCCCTGAACTTCGTGTGCCGCAAGGCCCATCTCGGCGCTCTCGCATACGAAGTTCCCCCCGCTTGGGGCTGGGGCTGGGGCTTGGGCGGACCGGCTGTGCCCCATGGCACCGACTTGGTTCTTTCATGCAACCAACTGCGGACCTAGGGTGGCGCGATGGTCGATGCCTCCCCCACCACCGACACGCTCCACGAGTTCGACGTCGCCACCACGGTGATGCCCGGTGCCGTCCCGGGCGCCTACGACCTCGAGGTCGATGCCGGGTTCACCGTGGGACCGAAGCCGAACGGCGGCTACCTGCTGGCGTGCGTTGCCCGGGCGGCCGCCGAGGCCCTCACCGGACAGGGCAGCGCCCACCGCCACGCCCTCGCCGCCACCGCCCACTACCTCGGCGCCCCCGACCCCGGACCCGCCACCGTCGAGATCGACATCCTCCGCCAGGGCCGCGGCGCCAGCCAAGTGCGCGGCGCCCTCAGCCAGGACGGCAAGCGCTGCGTCGACGTGACCCTCACCATGGGGACCCTTCCCGAGCCCGGCACCTCACCCGTCTGGTCGTCGGTCACGCCGTTCGAGGTGGCACCCCGCGACCAGTGCATCCGGGTCCCCGCCGATCCGCCTGGCAACAAGTTCAAGGTGGCGATCATGGAGCGCTCGGACCTGCGGCTCGACCCGTCGGTCCTGTCGTTCGCCGCCGGCAAGCCGAGCGGCCGAGGCGAGCTCAAGGGCTGGATCTCCTTCGGCGACGACCGGCCCATCGACCCGCTCGCCCTCCTCTTCTTCCTCGATGCCCTCCCGCCGGCCACGTTCGAGATCTCGCTCTCGGGCTGGGTGCCGACCCTCTCGCTCACCACCTACCTGCGCGCCACCCCGGCGCCGGGTCCCCTCCAGGTGCGCATGCACGTGCAGCAGGTGAGCGGCGGTCGCGCCGACGAGGTCTGCGAGCTCTGGGACTCCACCGGCAACCTCGTCGGCCAGGCCACCCAGCTCGCCGCCATCCGCTTCGACGACCCCGGCTCCCTCGCGCCGTACCCCGGCTGACCGGGCCCCGCGTCAGCGGGCGCGGTCGGCCCACCAGGGTGCGTGGGTCTGTTCGTACGCTCCGAGGTCATCGGTCCGCAGCACGCCGACGATGCGACCGACGGCGAACCCGATCGCCAGCACCGCGCCGCTGAGCGATGCCATGAGCGCGAGGTACCCCAACCAGCCCCCGGTCAGGAACACGATCGCTCGGGAGGGCGGGGCGAGGTCGTCGTCCGACCCGAACAGCGTCGGCGCGCACACGGCGAGCACCGCGACACCGGCCGCCAACACGGCCACGTGTTGTGCGACCCAGCGCCGCCGGTAGCGCTGGAGGCGGCGGCCCTCCTGCTGGTGCGCCGTGATGAGGACCTCGTCGAACGGAACCCGCTCACGAGCGGCCGGTGACACCGCTCCCACGCCTGGCTCACCCGCCTGACCCGTCATGGTGCGAGGCTACCGAGACCTCAGGTGGGCTGCTGGTGCGCCCGCCGCGTCACACCGTCGACGGCGCTGGCCGACGACGTCGGACCGCACACGAGGCGGCACGCACCTGAGCCGCCCGAGCCGCCCGAACGGCCCGCTGCGCGGGGAGCCCCACCGCTAGGGTCCGGCACGATGGAGACACGGATCGTCATCATCTGCGGGCAGTGCGGTGCGTTCTGGGACCCCGCGGCCGAGCAGGCCGCCTGCACGGATGCGTCCCACGACCACCACTCGTACGAGTCGCACCTCCACCGCACCCCGGTGGTGTTCGCCGATGGTACGGAGGTGGTCGCGGTGTCGTTCGGCAGCACCGATCCCTACGCCCGCGACGTGTCTCCGGACTTCGGGTTGTACCTCGACGAGCGATGGAACCCGCCGTGGCCTCACCAGCACCTGGACTGGCCCGACTTCGGCGTCCCGGGCGATCGAGCGGAGGTCGTCGCCGCGCTCTCGTCGCTGCTCGACCGAGCCCGAGCCGGTCAACGCGTCGAGATCGGCTGCTACGGCGCCCACGGTCGAACCGGCACCGCGCTCGCCGCCCTCGCGGTGCTGTGCGGCGAAGCACCCGACGATGCCGTCGGCTGGGTCCGGACCGCCTACTGCGAGCGGGCGGTCGAGACCGACGAGCAAGAAGCCTTCGCCCGAACCCTCCTTCCCTGACAAGCGGGTGACACGACCCCGCCGAGCCATGCAACCACGAGGGTCGAACGTTCGTGAGGGCAGCGGTCAGCGGGTGCGCCACTCGTCGCGGGTGACGCGCCACACGAGGTCGACGCCGGTCTCGGCGGGGGCCTTGAGGTCGCGGTTGGGGGCGTCGCGGCCGATGAGGCGGTAGCCGAGGGCCTTGGGGACGTTGCGGCTGTAGGTGTTGGAGATGTCGTGGCGGATCTCGACGCGGTCGATGCCGGGCAGGGTGAAGGCGACGTCGGTCAACCCCTCCGACGCCCGACGGGCGATGCCCCTGCCGAGGTGGTCGGCGGCGACCCAGTACCCGATCTCCAGGCCGCCCGGGCCGATGCGCCGGTGCAGTCCGGTGCTCCCGACGGCGACGCCGTCGTCGAAGATCCCGAGCACGACGTCGCCGCCGGCGAGCCACGTCTCCTCCCAGTCCCGCTCGAGCGCCCGGCGGGCGTCGAGCGACATCGGCTCGGACGCGATCCACGGCATGTACGGCCGGAGGTGCTCGATGTTGGCGGTGACGATCGCCTCGAGGGTCTCCGCATCGGCCTCGGCCCACCGACGCAGCACGAGACCGTCGTGGGCGACGAGCCCCGGCAGCCGTTCCATGTCCAAGTGTGACCCGACGCGACGAGGCCGACCCAGGGAGTTCCCGGATCGGCCACCTCGCAGGTGTCGACGCTGGCCGCGATCTCGAAGGGGACGGTCGTGGTGGTGTCCCTGGTGATCAGGGGTGGGTCGTCGATCGCTCCACCGGTGGGCGAGGCGGGCATCGACGGTGCCCGTCGCGCCCGCACCCGGGTGCACGAGTTTCCGAAGGTGCTCGCCAGCGCCCGATGGACGCGCCCGTCTGCCCAGTCCGGCCACACGGAACCGGTTCCGACATCCGGCGACGTCGGAGACGGACCGGCCCGGCCAACGGACGGCCTTCGCTCCTGTGGACGAAGGCCGGTACCGTGGTTGCCCAAAGACGAGGCACACCGCCGACGGCCCAGGAGGCCCGCCATGACCGCGACCGACGCCCGCCCCGACACCGCCGAGGTGCCCACCAACGGCACGCTCCGCCCCGGCCGCATGGAGACCGACCGGCTCGCCACCCGCATCAACGTGGCGCCGGGCCGGGAGCTGCGCAACGTGACCTCGCCGCTGAACGGCCAGGTGATCGGCCAGGTCCCGATCGGCACGGCCGACGACGTCGCCGCCGCCGTGGCCGAGGCCCGCCGGGTGCAGAAGCGCTGGGCCGCCACCCCGGCGCGCGAGCGGGCCAAGGTCCTGCTGCGCTACCACGACCTCATCTTGGAGAAGCAGGACGAGATGCTCGACCTGATCCAGGCCGAGAACGGCAAGGCCCGCGTGTGGGCGTTCGAGGAGATCATGGACCAGGCGGTCACCGCCCGGTACTACGCCCGCACGGCCCCGCGGGCGCTCAAGCCGAAGCAGCGGCTCACCGCCCTCCCCGGCCTCGTGTCGGCCCGCGAGCACCACGTGCCCAAGGGCATCGTCGGCGTGATCTCGCCGTGGAACTACCCGCTGGTGCTGGCCGTGTCCGACGCGCTCGCCGCGCTGGTGGCCGGCAACGGCATCGTCATCAAGCCCGACTCGCAGACGCCGTTCACCGCCATCCGGGCCTTCGAGCTGCTCGAGGAGGCCGGTCTGCCCGAGGGCCTCGTCCAGATCGTCACCGGGCCGGGCACCCAGGTCGGCACCGCCATCATCGAATCCACCGACTACGTGATGTTCACCGGCTCCACCGCGACCGGCCGCACGGTCGCCGGCCAGGCCGGCGAGCGGCTGATCGGCTTCTCGGCCGAGCTCGGCGGCAAGAACGCCATGATCATCACCGGCGACGTCGACGTCGACCGCGCCGTCGAGGGCGCCACGGTCGGCTGCTTCGCCAACACCGGCCAGCTGTGCATCTCGATCGAGCGCATCTACGTCGACCAGGCCATCGCCTCGACGTTCACCGACAAGTTCGCCCAGCGCGTGTCGGGCCTCAAGCTCGGTGCCGAGCAGGCCTACGGCGCCGAGGTCGGCGCCCTCGCCTCGGCCGCCCAGCTCGAGAAGATGACCGAGCACGTGGACGACGCCGTCGCCAAGGGCGCCCGGGTCGTGGCCGGAGGCAAGGCCCGTCCCGAGGTCGGCCCGTTCTTCTACGAGCCGACGATCCTCGCCGAGATCACCCCGGAGATGGCCGTGCACCGGGAGGAGACCTTCGGTCCCCTCGTGTCGATCTACCCGTACACCGACGTCGACGACGCCATCGACGCCGTGAACGACACCGAGTACGGCCTCAACTCCAGCGTCTACTGCGGCGACACCGCCAAGGGCCGCAAGATCGGTGAGCGGCTGATGTCGGGCACCGTGAACATCAACGACGGGTACTCGTCGGGCTGGGCCACCCTCGATGCGCCGATGGGCGGGATGAAGGCGTCGGGGGTCGGCCGCCGCCACGGCAAGGAGGGCCTGCTCAAGTACACCGAGTCGCAGACCGTGGCCGTGCGCTCGGCGATGGCCGAGAAGCTCCAGACCCCGGGCACCGACGGCGAGGGCTACGCCAAGCGGTTCACGAAGCTGCTCAAGGCGGCGAAGCACCTCCCGCGGTGACCACGCCGACGGCGCCACCGACGCCGACCCCCGGGCCGACCCACCGCCGCGAGGCGTTCGACCGGCGGACGATCTGGCTCAGCGCGGCCGTGCTGTTCGGGTCGCTCGTCGTGGGCATCGCCCTGATGGCGATCTTCGCCGACCCTGGCGACGAGCCCCAGCCCACGAGCACCAACGACGGCACGCCCCACATCATCGACCGGCCCAACTCGGGTCACCAGCCCACCAACCCCGGCGACCGCGGCGGGTGGGAGCAGCTGGCGGTGCTCGGCGGGATCATCGTGGTCCTCGGCGGCATCGCCTTCGTCGCCTTCAAGGGCGGCTCCCAGGCCAAGGCCAACCGCGAGAGGTGGAAGGCCGCCGGCCAGTCCGGCCGAGACGGCGCCCTCAGCTCCTAACCTGCGGCCGCCACCGCGATCACGGTCCGACGGCCGCAGCTCCCACCCCTCCACCGCGACGAGCGCGGCCGGTCGCGGCGTCTCCCACGGGCTCCGGCGGGAGGAGCCGCCGCGCCACACTGGGGCGATGGACGCAGGCGAGGTCATCGAACGGCTGGGATTGGTGCCGCACCCCGAGGGCGGGTGGTACCGGGAGACGTGGCGGGACCTGCCGGCCGATGGCGGGCGCGGCGTGGGCAGCGCCATCTACTTCCTGCTCGACGGCCACGAGCGCTCCCACTGGCACCGCGTCGACGCCGCCGAAGCCTGGCACCACTACGCGGGCGCGCCGGTCGAGCTGGCCATCGCCGAAGACGACGACCACGCCGTGCTCACCCTCGGTCCCGACCTCGGCGCCGGTCAGGAGCCGCAGGCGGTGGTCCCGGCACGGGCCTGGCAGGCCGCCCGGCCCCTGGGCGGCTGGGCGCTGGTGGGCTGCACGGTCAGCCCCGCGTTCGACTTCTCCGGGTTCGAGCTCGCCACCGAGGGCTGGGCCCCCGACGGGTGGGACCGACCTGGTTGGTGACCAGGCCGGTCGAGGTCGCGTCGGCTCAGGTCAGCAGGGAAGCGAGCGCCCACACGGCCGCGATCGCGCCGAGCACGGCCATGAAGACCGAGCGGCCCATGGGGGCCCGCTCGAGATCGTCCTCGCCCCGGTGCTGCTTCGGCGGCTTCACGATGGCGGCGACGTTGCCGGCCACCAGCGCACCGCCCAGGGCCAGCACGAGGTAGGGGAGCAGGTCGTCGCCGAGGAAGGCACCGCCGTTGTCGCTGGCGGCGAGCAGGGTGAGCACCTCCGCAGGGTACTGCTCGCCCGGTTCTGACAACCTCCTCACTCTGAGCACTTTTCCCGACACGAAGCGTGAAAATCTGCTCAAGTTCCGCAGGTGCGCCGCCGATGGTTGAGATGCCGGTGGCACCATCGCCCCCACCGGTCAGACGGGGTTCAGGAGCGGGAGCCACTTTCCTCCCTCCATCACGCAATGCTCGGTGTGCTTGTCCAGGGCACACAGCACTGTGGTGGCTTCCGCTCCACCCCAGACACACCCACCGCAGTGCCAGCCCACCGCCTCCCCTCTGGGAGGCGGTGGCGCGTCCGGGTCCGGCCGGTCCAGACCTACGCTGGCGACCCGCCCCGCCTCATGAGGACGCCGTGACCGCTTCCACCACCGAACCCGCGCCGCCGGCTCCTGCCGCCGCACCGGCGCGCCCCGGGCCGACGGGCATCGTCGAGGCGACGGCGATCATCGCCGCCATCGGGGTCGTCGTGGCGCTGATCGGGCTCGGGATCCTGCTGCTGCCGGTCACCACGCCCACCCAAGACTGCGGGACCTCGGCGGGGTTCCTGCTCGGCGGGCGGGTCGATCAGATGGTCAGCGAGACCGACCCGCCCGCGGGGGTCACCGCGGCCGAGGCCAAGGCCAACAACGCGTCCCCGTGCCGGGAGCGGGTGGCCGACCGCGCCAAGCCCGCCGCGCTGCTCCTCGGGACGGGGCTCATCGCCGCCCTCGGCGCCGCCCTGGCGGAGATGGCGATCCGGCTCGTCCGCCGGTCGAAGCGCCGCCGTGCCGGCGCCGCGCCCCAGCCACGGGCCGCCGACGACCGCTCGGCGCCCGCTGCCTCCTAGTCAGCCGGGATCGAGCGAGCCGCCGCCCGCTCGGCGCGCCAGGCAGCCTCGGCCTCGCCCATCGGCGTCGACGGCGCGCCGTCGGTCCACGGCCACAGCTCCTCGGCGAGCCGCCGCCAGTTCGCCGTGGCCTCGAGCTGGCCCAAGATGGCGTAGAGCCCGAGGTTGATCCGCTGGATGATCACCATCGACTTGGGCACGTTGGCGGCCCGCATGATCTCGCCGTGCTCGCCCGACGTGTCGAAGAAGCGGCGCACCGTCTCGCTCGCGTACGCCTCGGTCATGGTGAGCTCGGCGTCGTCTCGGACGAACTCGTAGAAGTGGCCGAAGTAGTCGCCGATCGCCTCGTCGGTGAACGCCGGGTTCGGCGTGAGCAGGCCGACCGCCTCGACGATGCGCCGGAACTCGGCGACGTCCTCGTCGATCACCATCGCCTTGATCATGTCCTCGAACGGTTGCAGCTCCTCGGAGGTGAACCGCTTGACGAGGCCGTAGTCGAGGAACGTGACCTTGCCCCCGCGCTCGAAGAGGTAGTTGCCGGGGTGCGGGTCGCCGTTGAACGCCGAGAGGCGGTAGAGGCTGCCGAACACGAACCGGTAGATGGTCTCGGCGGCGAGGTTGCGCTCCTCTTGGCCCCACGTGAGCATGTCGGCGAAGCGGACGCCGGGCGCCAGCTCGGTGGTCAGCACCCGGGTCGAGCTCAGCTCGTCGACCACGGCCGGGACGTGGATGTACGGGTGGCCCTCGTAGGCCTCGGCGAAGAGCCGCTGGTTGTCGGCCTCCAGGCGGTAGTCCAGCTCCTCGATGATGCGGTCGCGCAGCTCCTCCACCAGCGGCTCGGGGTCGAGCCCGGGGAAGAGGAACGTCATCGCGGTGAACAGCATCCCGGCGTTGTCGAGGTCGCCCTTGATGGCCGCGTCGACACCCGGGTACTGCACCTTCACGGCGACGGCGCGCCCGTCGTGGGTCATCGCCCGGTGGACCTGACCGATCGACGCCGCCGCGATGGGCACCGGGTCCCACTCGGCGAAGAGGACGTCGGGCCCCGAGCCGAGCTCGGTGGCGATGACCTGGGCGGCCAGCTCGGGGGCCATCGGCGGCGCGTCCTGCTGGAGCTCGGCGAGCGCCTCCCGCACCGGCTCGGGCATGCCCTGGTCGAGGTAGCTGGCCATCTGGCCGAGCTTCATCATGGCGCCCTTCATGTTCCCGAGGGCCTCCGCAACGGCCTCGGCCGTCTTGAGCTGGCGGGCTTGGTCCAGCTCCTCGCGGCGGGCCGCGTCGGCGAAGACGCCGCGGGCCCGGTCGACCGCCCACCCGCCGCCGAGCTTCGTCGCCGTCCCCGCGATGACCACGGAGCGCTGGAGCCGGCCGGTGGCACCCACCGGACCCGGCGCCGACGGCATCGCCTTCCCGCGTCGACGGCACCAGACCACGCCCCCGGCGGCAACCGCCGCGCCCACCGCGAGCAGGGTGCGGATGCGGTGCGTCGACATGGCGCCGACGCTACCGGGGTGGTCCCCGGCGACCCGAACCCCGTGGGCGTGCCACGAGGTCCGGGTCGGTGGTGCGAGCCGGGATCAGGCCGGGGCGTTGCCCGGGACCTCGACGCCCTCGACGAGCGCCTCCTGGTCGGCGCCCTCCTCGAGGAAGTACCTCCAGATGGCCCCGCCGATGACCGCACCGAGGATCGGCGCCACCCAGAACAGCCACAGCTGCGGGATGTAGTCGCCACCGGCGAAGAGGGCCTGGCTGGTGGAGCGAGCCGGGTTCACGCTGGTGTTGGTGATCGGGATCGAGATCAGGTGGATCAGGGTGAGGGCCAAGCCGATGGCCAGGCCGCCGAAGCCGGCCGCCGCCTTCTTGGCGGTGGCACCGAGGATGACCAGCAGGAAGAACCCGGTGAGCACCGTCTCGGCCAAGAAGCAGGCGGCCAGGCTGTAGCCCTCGGGGCTGAGGTCGCCGTAGCCGTTGGCCGCGAAGGCCCCGGCCTTGGTGTTGTCGATGTCGAAGCCGCTCTTGCCCGACGCGATCACGTACAGAACGCCGGCGGCGATGATGCCGCCGATGACCTGAGCGACGATGTAGGGCACCGCGTCCTTCTTGTCGAAGCGGCCCGACACGAGCGCCCCGATCGTGACGGCCGGGTTGAAGTGCCCGCCCGAGATGTGGCCGACGGCGTAGGCCATCGTCAACACGGTCAGGCCGAACGCGAACGACACACCGATGAAGCCGATGCCGAGGTTGGTCTCGACATCGCCCCGGACGATGGACGCAGCGAAGATCGCTGAGCCACAGCCGCCGAGCACCAGCCAGAACGTGCCGAACACCTCGGCGAGCAATCGCCGTTGCAGGGTCATGGAACTACCTCCAGATCAGGGGAACCCACCTCACCTCAGACCACCGCCAGCCAGCTTCCGTGACGCTGATCTGACAGCAAGCCTCCCACTGGTCGCCGGGTCGAACCTGGGATGGTCCCCCGCACCCGTGCACGTCGGGACGGTCAGCGAGGCCGGCGAGACCGGCGAGACGGCGCGGCCGACGCCGGATCGGTCGGCCAGTCGTGCTTCGGGTAGCGGCCGGCCATCTCCTTGCGCACCTCGGCCCACGACCCCCGCCAGAAGCCCGGGAGGTCGGCGGTGACCTGCACCGGGCGAGCGGCCGGCGACAGCAGCTCCACCACCACCGGCACGGTGCCGTCAGCCACCGTCGGGTGCAGGGTGAGGCCGTAGAGGTCCTGCACGCGCGCCGCCGCCCGCGCGGTGCCGCCCTCGTAGGTGATGGCGACGGTCCGCCCGTCGGCGGCGGCGAACGACGTCGGAGCGAGCCGGTCCAGATCCCCGAGGGCCCGGTGGTCGAGGCGGGACCGCAGGGCGCGCACCAGGTCGATCCGCTCGAGATCCCGCCGGCTGGTGGCCCCGGGAAGCAGCGGCGCCAGCCAGTCGTCCACCGTGGCCAGGAGCGCGGCATCGGACACGTCGGGCCAGGTGCCGGGTTGGCGATCGTGGAGGAACCCGAGCCGCCCCTGCAGCGTCCGTGCCGCCGGCGTCCACCGCAGGCTGGCCCCACCGGTGGCCTGCACCCGTGCCACGAGGGCAGCCGTCGTACCAGGCCCCGGTGGCGCCGGCCCGTCGATCGAGTCCAGCACGAGGGCACCGGAGCGGACCTCGGTCCGCGCCCGCAGGTCGTCGCGGGCCGTGTCCCACTCGACCACGGCGACCTCGGTCACGTCGCTGCCGATCGCCGCCGCCGCCTCGGCCGCGGTCAGCTCGGCGGCCAGGGCGATCCTCGGTCCGCGGCGGCCGTCTTCGACCACGGCCACGGCGAGGAACGGGGCGCCGGCCAGCGGGTCGGCGCCGTCGAGCTGACCGCCTCCGCCCCCGCGCAACCGGTAGCCGCGCCCGCTTGCCTGGGCGATGCGCTCGGGGTAGGCGACGGCCACGAGCGGTCCCACCTCGTCGGCGGCCAGCTCCCCGCGCCCGGTCCCCGCCCGCCTGGCCAACTGCTCGGCCCGACGCCGAACCGTCCGCGCCGCGCTGCGATCGACGGCCAGGTCCGTGGGCGCGCCCACCACGGCGCGGGCGCGGGCCACGAGGTCGGCGGGCCGCTCCTCCGGCCGACCCCGGACGATGTCGCGCTCTTCGAGCAAGGCGGCCAGCACCGACGCGGTCCAGCCGGCCCCGGCCTCGTCGCCCGCCAGGACCATGGCCGCGAGGCGCGGGTGCACGGGCAGCCCCGCCATGGCCCGGCCACGGCGCGTCGGCCGGCCGCGGTCGTCGATCGCACCCAGCGAGCGCAGCAGCGCCGCGGCCTGCTCGACGGCACCGGCTGGCGGTGCCTCGACGAGGGGGACCTGCGCGGCCGACGCGCCCCACACCGCCAGCTCGAGGGCGAAGCCGGCCAGGTCGGCCACGGTGATCTCGGCCACGGGGAAGCACGGCCGACGGGTCGCGTCCGACGGGTCCCACGCCCGGTAGGCGACGCCGGGCCCGAGCCGTCCTGCTCGCCCGGCGCGCTGGTCCGCTGACGCGAGCGACGCCGGCTCGGTCTGGAGCCGGGTCATGCCCGACGCCGGATCGAAGCGCGGCACCCGCACCAGCCCGCCGTCGACGACGATGCGGACGCCGGCGACCGTGAGGCTGGATTCCGCGATGTCGGTGGCCAGCACGACCCGGCGGCGGCCGGCAGGCGAAGCAGCCAGGGCGAGGTCCTGGTCGACCGTGGGAAGGGCGCCGAACAGCGGGCGGACGTCGACGTCGGCAGGGAGCCCGCCAGGTGCCCGCAGCCGGTCGGCCACGCGGTTGATGGCGGCCGCGCCGGGGAGGAACACGAGCACATCGCCATCGGGATGGCCGGCCACGGCCTCGCCGACGATCCGCGACACGTGGGCGTCGTCGCGGTCTCGGGCCGAAGGTGGGCGGTAGTGGATGTCCACGGGGGACGTCCCGCCTTCGCTGCGCACGACCGGCGCGGGCTCGTCGTCGCCCAGCACCCGGGCGAACCGGTCGGCGTCGACCGTGGCCGACATGGCGAGCACCCGCAGATCGGGCCGCAGCCCCCGGCGGGCGTCGGTCACCAAGGCGAGGGACAGGTCGGTCACGAGGTTGCGCTCGTGCACCTCGTCGAGCACCACCAGGCCAGTCCCCTCCAGCGTCGGGTCGCCCTGGAGGCGGCGGACGAGGATCCCCTCGGTGACCACCTCGATGCGCACCGACGCGCCTCCGACCCGCTCGTCGCGGGTGCGGTACCCGACCGTCTGGCCGAGCGGTTCACCGAGCAGGTCGGCCATCCGGCTGGCTGCCGCTCGAGCGGCCAACCGCCGCGGCTCGAGCACCACGATGCGCTGGCCGTCGAGCCAGGGCGCGTCCAGGAGCCGCAGCGGCACGACCGTCGTCTTGCCCGCACCCGGCGGTGCCACCAGCACCGCCGTGCCGGTGGCACCGAGGGCGGCGCGCACCTCGTCGATGACGGCCTCCACCGGGAGCCCGGTCGGATCGACGCTCGGCACCCGGCTCACCCGGCCAGTGTGGCCGGTCCGGCTGCGACCGCACGGCCCCGCCGGTCCAGGCGCCGACGTGAGACCAGGCTGCTCCCTTCCGTCGCCCCTCCTGCGCGCTCCGCGGGCGGGGCCGCGTGAGGGCCCTGACCCCGGGGACGACCCGACGAGTCCTCGTCTGACTCGACGACGTGCAGGAGCCGCTCGGCAAGTCCGCAGCCGACGACCGCACCCGGGGCCACGGCCGAGGGTCACCGACTCGCTGATGGCCGCCGGCGAGCAGCAGGCGCCGCCTTCGGCGTCGGCAGCCGTGGTGCCCATCTGCTCGATGTCACCCGTCTTCACGTACCACTCCCACGGCGCGCCGTCGGGGTCGTTGACCCAGGTCTCGGTCTTGAGGGCGTAGCAGCAGGTGGTGTCGTCGACCCCGGTGGTGTCCAGGCCGTCGTCGGTCAACCGGGCTTCGGCGGCGACGAACTCCTCGGCCATGTCGACCTCGACCCCCAGGTGGTTGAGCGTCCCGCCGCCCTCCCCCTCGACCAGCACCAGCTTGAGCGGCGGCTCGTCGATGGCGAAGTTGGCGGAGCCAGGCTTGCGCTTGTTCACCTCGGTGCCGAACAGACTGCTACCCGTCGATCGTCGGAGCACGTGGCCCCTGCGCCATCCGACCGACCACGGCATCCCGACCCGATGCAGAGCACGAGCACGACGAACCCCAGGACCCTTCGTCGAGGCTCGCCGACGAACTTCTCGAACCCGCCGAAGCCATGCCCGAAGCGTCGAGCGGAACGTCGTGGCGTGATGGGTCTCATGGCCAAGGGAAGAGCTGGTTCTCGAGATCGGCACCGACGGCATCGTCGGCCGCGTCGATCGCGACGTCGGAGAGCCGCTGGCTACCGGGATCGATCGTCGGCTGGCCGAAGTCGAGGAGCACGACGCACGGTTCGCCGCCCATCGGATCCCATCGGCCAAGCGCGGATGACCATGAGAAGGGACCGGGAGGCCGGCGTGCCCTGCATGTGCCGTTCAGGGGCACCCGAAGGGCGGGTGGCGCACGGGGCTATTCGCGGGCCATGTTGGCGAACTTGGTGTAGTGGTCCAAGAACGCGAGGCGGATCATGCCGGTGGGTCCGGCACGGTGCTTGGCGACGAGCACCTCGGCCGTGCCGCGGTCGGCGGAGTCGGGGTTGTAGTGCTCGTCCCGGTACAGGAACGTCACGATGTCCGCATCCTGCTCGAGCGATCCACTTTCACGGAGGTCGGAGAGCATGGGGCGCTTGTCGGCCCGTTGCTCGAGGCCGCGGTTGAGCTGGGCGAGGGCGACGACCGGGCACTGGAGCTCACGGGCGAGGATCTTGAGGCCCCGGCTGATCTCGGCCACCTCGGTCTGGCGGTTCTCGGCACGGGCGTTGCCGGTCATGAGCTGGATGTAGTCCACCACGATCATGCCGAGCGTCCCGACCCGGGACTGGAGGCGACGAGCCTTGGCCCGGATCTCCATGACCGTGACGTTGGGGTTGTCGTCGATCCACAGCGGCGCCTCGCCCATGCGGCCGATGGCGTGGCTGATGCGGCTCCAGTCGTCGTCGGTGAGGCGGCCGTTGCGGACCTTCGTGGAGTCCACCCGGGCCTCCGAGCACAACAGGCGCTGCGACAGCTCGACCCGGCTCATCTCCAGCGAGAAGAACAGGACGGGCCGCTGCTCCTCGATGGCGGCGTGGCCGGCCATGCCCATGGCGAACGAGGTCTTGCCCATGCCGGGCCGGGCGCCGATGACGATGAGGGCGTTGGGCTGCAAGCCGGACGTGAGCTCGTCGAAGTCGTAGTACCCGGTGGGTGTGCCGGTGATGGAGTCGCCCCGGTCGTAGAGGGCCTCGAGGTTGTCGACGGTCTGGTCCAGCAGGTCGTGTAGCCGCGACATGGAGTCGGTCTGGCGGTGCTGGGCGATCTCGAAGACGAGGGTCTCGGCCCGGTCGATGGCCTTGGGCACGTCGTCGGGGATGTCGTAGCCCATCTCGGCGATCTCGCCGGCGACGCCGATGAGGCCGCGCAGCAGCGAGTGCTCCTCGACGATCTTGGCGTAGCGCGACGCGCTGGAGGTGGCCGGCGTGGCCGACTGCAGGTTGATCAGCGCCGGGGGGCCGCCGATGACGTCGAGCAGGTCGTGGCGGGACAGCTCGTCGGCCACGGTGACCGGGTCGACGGGCTCACCCCGCGCCGACAACGACGTGATGGCCTCGTAGATGTGGCCGTGCGCCGGCTTGTAGAAGTCCGACGGCGCCACCGACTCCGAGGCGATGTCGATCGCCGTGCGTGAGAGCAACATGGCGCCCAGCAGGGACTCCTCTGCCGCCAGGTTGTGCGGCGGCACGCGACCGCCGTTGGAGGACCCAGACCCGCCACCGGACCCGGAGCGGCGCTGAGGCGGCGCGTCGTCGTAGAACGGTTCGTCGTACTCCGGTGGGGCATCGCTCATGAGGCCTCTACTTTCGACCACATCACTTGTGGATAACGAGTGCCAACTGCCTGTGGACCCGCTGGGGAGAACTCCGCTACGAATCGAAGGGAACGGTGACCCTGTGTCGAGCGGCGCGGCCGTCGCTCGTGCTGCCTTCCGCAAGCACCAACGGGATCGCGAGCGCGTCGAACCCCACCCACCGCCGGGGACCGCCGCAGGCGGCTCGGGCCACCCTCGGTGGCCGGCTGTGGATGACTGGGGATAAGCCGCTGACCTGCTCGTCGGTCGAACACCGACGGGCAGGTCAGCGGGCAGATCAGGCGGGAACGACCTCGACCGTGACCGGGAACTCCACGTTGGCGTGGAGCTTCAGCGGCACCAGGTGGGTGCCGACGGTCCGGATCGGCTCGTCGAGCAACAGCTGCTTGCGGTCGATCTCGACGCCCGTCTGGGCCGCGACGGCCTCGGCGATGTCCGCCGAGGTGACCGAGCCGAACAGCTTCTCGTCGGCGCCGACGCGAGCCGAGATGGTGACCGGCGACGACACGAGGGTCTTGGCGACCTCTTCGGCGGCGGATCGCTCCGCCGCATCCTTGATGTCGCGCGAGCGGCGCATGCCCTCGGCCTGGGCCTCGGCGCCGGTGGTGGCCAAGAAGGCCAGACCGCGCGGCAGGAGGAAGTTGCGGCCGTAGCCGTTGGTGACGTCGATGACGTCGCCCTTGTTGCCGACGCCCTTGACGTCGGTGCGCAGGATGACTCGCATCAGGCCTCGGCCTCCGCGGTCTCCAGCTCCTCGGTGCCGAACTCCTCGCCACCGAACTCCTCACCCGGCTCCTCGCCGCCCGTGGGGGGCGGTGCGGTGGGACGGGGCGGCGGGCCATCGGCGCGGATGCCGCGCTCGCCACCGCGCTCGCCACCGCGGCCGCCGCGCTGCTGGGTGACGCGGCTGGCGTAGGGCAGCAGCGCCATCTCGCGGGCGTTCTTGATGGCCATGGCGATGGTGGCCTGCTGCTGGGCGTTGTTGCCCGTCACGCGGCGAGCCCGGATCTTGGCCCGGTCGGACATGAACCGGCGGAGCAGGTTGACGTCCTTGAAGTCGACGTAGTCCACCGACTCCTGGCTCAGGATGCTGATCTTCTTCTTGGAGCGGCGCGCGTTGTCCTTGTTCTTGGCGCGCTTCGGCTTGGGTGCCATCAGAACGGTTCCTCGTCGTTGTAGTTGGACGGCTCGTTGGCGACGGGACGACCGCCGCTGCTGTTGCCTGCGCCGCCGCCGCTACCGGCCTGGCTGCGCTCGATTCGGTTCACGGTGGCCGTTGCCCACCGCAGGCTGGGGGCGACCTCGTCGGCCACCACCTCGACCTTGGATCGCTTGTCGCCGCTGTCGGTCTCCCACGAGCGCTGCTCCAGGCGGCCGCTCACGATGACGCGGGTGCCCTTCTGCACCGACTCGGCGACGTTCTCGGCCATCTGGGACCAGCACTTCACGTCGAAGAAGGAGGTCTGCTCCTCCCACTCCTGGTTCTGGCGGTTCTGCCAGCGCCGGTTGACCGCCAGCCCGAAGGTGGCGACCGTCTGGCCCGAGGGCGTGTAGCGGATCTCGGGGTCGCGGGTCACGTTGCCCACGAGCGTCACGGTGTTGTCCATGGTTTCCTCCTGGTCACCCGGCGGCTTCGGCCGGGGCAGGGGCCCCCAGGAGACCGCGGCGGTGGGCCTCGGAGTCCGGGAGCCGGATGATCTTGTGGCGGACGACCTCGTCCGCGAGGCGCAGGTTGCGGTCGACGTCGTCGAGCGCTCCCGGCTCGGCCTCGATCTCGAACACCACGTAGAACCCTTCGTTCTTGTGGTTGATCTCGTAGGCGAAGCGGCGCTTGCCCCACTTGTCGGTCTTGGCGATGGTGCCGCCAGCAGACTCGATCTGGGCCGTGGCCTGGTTGATCACTCCCTGTACGGCGGACTCATCGAGGTCGCCGTCGCAGATAACCATCATTTCGTAGGCTCGCATCGCGAGCATCACCTCCTGGACCCGGGTCTCCCGGGGCCCCTGTGCCGGAATTGGCGATGGGGCAAGGGCTTCAATTGGACCGTGCGAACCTAGCGGAACACGGCCGTCCGAGCCTCATCGGAGACCATCGTCCCCCGGGGGTCTGACAGCGAAGGCCGGGCGCGTCAGCCGCCGCCGTCCGCCAGGGGACAGCGCCGGGTGTGGATGTGGAGCGTCGCGCCCGGCGTGGCCCCGACCTCCTCGAGCAGGCCCTGCGGCACCTCGATGGCGTACTTGAACGTGCCCGCGGCGGGGTAGGCGGGACAGCTGGAGGTGTCGCCGCACGGCTGCATGTCGGTGGTGGAGACGAGCTTCCCCTGGGCATCGAAGAAGGCGATCGACAGCGGCATCGGGGTGTCCCGCATCCAGAACTGCCCGTCGACCTCCTTCGGGTACTCGAAGAGCATCCCGTCGTAGCCGCCCAGGTCCTCGTCGGTGACCTCCATCAGACCCCGCTCCCGCTGATCGGCGGTCATGGCCGACAGGAGGCAGAGCTCGCAGATCCTGCCGCCGTCGGTGGTGAGGCTGACCTGCACCTCGCCGAAGCCCCGCAGCGGGGTCCGGCCCGCCACCTCGCCGGCCACGCCTTCGCCCAGCCCCGCGGAACCGAGCGGCGCGGTGGTCCCGGCCTCGATCCCGGGGGCCTCGACCGGGATCACGGCCGTGGTGGTGACGGCCGCGTCGGAGGGATCGCCGGAGTTGGAGCGGACGAGCGAGACGACGACCAGCGCCAGGCCGATCAGCAGGCAGCCCGCGCCGATGACGAGACCCAGGGATGGACCCGCGGGCGCAGCGTCAGGCCGCTCAGTGGTGGACGGGGGCGCGTCGATCCCCCCACGGTACCCGGGGCCTCCGGACCCCGGCCGGTGGCCGGGCCCGCTCAGGCCGGGCGTCCGTAGAGGCCGAGGGTCTCGGCCGCTTCGGCGGAGAGGTGGTACGACTCCGCCGCCGACGGGAACGCACGAGTGCGGACGTCGGCGGCGTAGGCAGCCACGCCTTCCACCGCAGCCGTCTTGAGATCGGCGTAGCGGCGCACGAACTTGGGGGCGATGCGGTCCTCGATGCCGAGGACGTCGTGGTACACGAGCACCTGGCCGTCGCAGTCGTCGCCGGCGCCGATGCCGATGATCGGCACGTCGACCGCCGCGGTGACGAGCGAGGCGACCTCGGTGGGCACGCCCTCGAGCACGATGGCGAAGCAGCCGGCGTGGGCCAGCGCCTTGGCGTCGGACACGAGCCCCATCGCCGCGTCGGCCTCCTTGCCCTGGACCTTGAAGCCGCCCATGGCATGGACCGACTGCGGGGTCAGGCCGAGGTGGCCCATCACGGGGATCTCGGCGTCGATCAGCGCCTCGATCATCGGGAGGCGCTTGCGGCCGCCCTCGAGCTTCACGCACTCGCCGCCGGCCCGGATGAGCTGGGCAGCGTTGCGGACGGTGTCGGTGGTGGACACGTGGTAGCTCATCCACGGCAGGTCGGCCACGATCAGCGGACGGGGCTTGGCCCGGGCGACGGCGGCCGTGTGGTGCGCGAGGTCGTCGACCGTGACCTGGAGGGTGTCGTCGTAGCCGAGCACCACCATGGCGACGGAGTCGCCGACCAGGATCATGTCGACCCCAGCCTCGTCGGCGACGCGGGCACCGGGTGCGTCGTACGCCGTGACCATCACGAGCGGCTCGTCGCCGTTGCGGACCTTGCGGTTCCGCACGGCAGGCACCGTGATGGGCGGGCGCGATGCGACAGGAGAAGATGACGTCGAGCTCATGGGAGCCTCCCTTGCTGATCCGTCCAGTGCCCTTCGGCTACCGGCGGTGTACCAACGGTAGAACCCGCACCGATCGCGATTCCATTCCGCGATCGGCCCGATGGGAGGGCGTCGGAGCGGGGGTCAGATCCTCCCGGTCACGAGGCGGTAGGACTCGATCGGCCCAACACCGGGCCGGCCCTCCCGCGCCGCGGTCACGGCGATGATGGTTCCGTCCGACGACACCGCTGCCTTGATGTCTGGGAGCGGTTCGTACGGCCACGTCGCCAGCTCCCAGCGTCCTCGACCGCCACCGGCACCGGCACCGGCACCGGCACCGCTGATCGTGGCCACGCGGCTCACCGACCCGGCGAGCGCGCCGACACCCGACCCCGGCACGTCGTAGGAGTAGATCGGCACGGTCCGCTCAGATCTGGACAACTCCTCGGAGGGGACCGGCCGCTCCGGCGCAGGGCTGGGTACCGTGGGGCCGATGAGCGATCGGTGCGACTCGTGCGGTGACGACGGGCCTGACCTGGCCACCGTGCAGCGGATCTACGTGGTGTTCGACGAGCAGCACCAGCCGACCGACCACCGGTTGGCTGACGAGTTCGAGACCTGGTGCGCCATCTGCCGCGTCACCTACCCGCATCAGGAGATGGCCGGCGACGCCTGACTGTGAAGATCAGCGAGGGCCTGGCGTTCGTGCTGGGCTGTCGCCGACAGCAGCGGCCGTGGCTCTACGCCTGACTGGCCTTCGTGCCTTCCA
>Ga0182747_1001181_pt1 | contig 20910 bp, 25 predicted proteins | sample eDN3rd30CBELigBY_FD_128526 | JGI IMG/M metagenome (GOLD analysis project Ga0182747, IMG submission 128526) | Enriched backyard soil microbial communities from Emeryville, California, USA - eDNA 3rd pass 30_C BE-Lig BY (version 2) (version 2) | ecosystem: Environmental > Terrestrial > Soil >...
CGGGGCCGCCGCCAGGGCCGCCGCCAGGGCCGCCTGGGCCGCCTGGGCCGCCTGGGCCGTCGCCGGGGCCGGGGCCGCCGGGGCCGCCGCCTACAAGCGCCTCGCCGAAACCCTGTTCACCCTTCTGGATCGTGAGATCGGCCAATGACTGACCAACACCCGAGCGTCGCCCTCACGCCGGAGGTGATCGAGGCGCACATCAGCCGCCTATATGAGGTGGTGAAAGACTTCGAAGCCATCGGCAACTTGGACGCCGATTTGCAACCAAACGACGTCTTCAGCAGAGGTGTGACGGCACAAGAAGACGCCAAAGCGCTCCGCGCCCTCCTCGCCACCGTCTCGCGCGGCCCAGCCCCAGCGGCGGGAGAGGGGACATTCCAAGCGCGTGTTCAGCCATGGATGATGGCGACGTTCGGCCCCGAAATTTCGACCGACAAGCTGGAGCGAAACGACCGCTTCATCGAAGAGGCCTTGGAACTGGTCCAGGCCAGCGACTACCCGAAGGCGCGAGCGCACGAACTGGTCGAATACGTCTACGGCCGGGATCAGGGGGAGATCAATCAGGAGGTCGGCGGCGTCATGGTCACGCTCGCGGCCCACTGTCTCGCGCATGGCGTCGATATGCACGCGGCGGGAGAAACCGAACTCGCCCGCATCTGGACGAAGGTTGACCAGATCAGGGCGAAGCAGGCCGCCAAGCCTACGGGTTCAGCGCTTCCCATCGCCACCCCCTCGCCCGCCCACGCGCCGGGGACGGAGGGGTTGGGCGAGCGGCTTGCTCCGATGATCATCGAGTATGTCCAGGGCGGGATCTCGTCGAACCAAGATTGGCGAACTGGCCTCGCCGAGATCATTCAGGCGCGCGTCCAGCGCCTCTCCACCGGCCGCCCCGACCGCGGGGAGGCGCCGGAGGAGGCGACCGGCGCGGCGGCCATCATCCGAAATGGGCTGATCGTGATTTCAGTGGCAATCGACGCGCTACCCCTGATCGTGTCTGGCTCGATAGCGGACCGCAACATTTCTGGCGGCTACATCGTGACGGATGCGGAGGCCTTCGCCAAGGACGTGGTCGCCGCCATAAATGACGAAAACGAGCGCGGTGAAACCGAGGTCCACCGGATGTTTGACCGCGCTTTCGACGCTGCGGTCAACCAAGGCGCTGAAGGCGTCCAAGAATGCAGCGAGGAGGAGTTCGAGGCAGAGGCTTATCGGCTTCAACATGCCGCCGCCCGCGCCCTCGCCACCCTGTCCGCAGCCCAGAAGGGGGAAGGGTAGATGGGGGAAGCGCCAGCGAAAAGAACCAAAGGCGTCTATGTCGGCGCACCTGCCTGCTTCCATCTTGAACTGGCCTGTCAGGAGCTGAACGACGCCTTCGACGGGTTCGGCTGCTATCTCGTCGGCTCGGCTCTGGAGAGGCCGGATTGGCGCGACGTCGACGTGCGCCTGATCATGAGCGACGCAAAATTTGAGGCCGAGTTTCCCGGCGCTGGCCCTGTCGCTCATGTCGGTTGGGAGTTCGATGCCAAATGGCTCGTGCTCACCACATCCATCTCGGACTGGCTGTCGAAGCGCACGGGCTTGCCGGTTGATTTCCAGTTCCAACCGCAAAGCCACGCAAACGCTCGTCACAAGGGGCCGCGCAACGCCCTCGGGATGCGAAACCCCTCACCCGGAGCCCCACATGACCCTGCGTGACCCCGAGGCGCGGGCCGGGCTGACGAAGGCGCAGCGGGACGGCGCAGGCCGGTTGAAGCTTGCAGCGCAGCCGCTCGTCTTAGTCGGCGCATATGATCTTCATGCGTACTGTCGGTACAAAAACCCTGACCACGGCTGGGACGAATTCCCTTGGGAATCGGATCAATGCGAGACGCTAGGCCAAGCGCTCGCCCAACTGCGCCGGAGTGGTTGGGTCATCCATCGCGACGGCACGGGCTCGTGCCCCAAATGCGTCCGCGCGCTCGGCCTGAAGGCAGCCGGCCGGGAGGCCCTGACCAATGGCCGATGATCCGATCAGGGCCGGTACTCAGCGCCCCTACATTGTCGGCGCGCTCGTTCAGCGCACTACCCACGCTAGGACCACGACGGGCTATCGGGCGTCCTTGGTTTTCGCCACCTCAGAGGCGGAGGCGGTCGGGCTGTGGACTGCGCAAGTCAGGACGGACAACGCTGGCTTCGACGTGTTCGAGGCGGGCGCTGTTCTTCTGAGCGACGAAAAGTGCGCGCTGATTGCCGCCCTCTCCGCAGATCGGGCCGCGCCGGGCGGGTCGGGTGAAGAACGGCCGCGCCTACGCCCCCGCCACGTCCTGCGCAGCATCATCGCGGTCAACGGCCTGGAATGGCCGGAGCTGGTCGAGCCGGCGAAGCGAGAGCTTGCCGCCTGGGACGCGCTTGAGGGCGTTTCCCCTCCCCCGGTCGAGCCGGCCGCCGCCCCGGTGGGTGGGGTGGGGGAGTTGCTCGACGCGTATATCGCCGCGCGCGACCTAGCGAACCGCACCAACAAGGACTCGGACGACACCGCGGCGGCCGAAGCTCGCCAGCGCATCCTCGCCGCCCTCCGCGCCTCCCAGGCTCCGGATGCGGGGTGGAGGCCTACGATCACCGTCGTCGAAAATCGCTCCGACCCATCGTGGCGGGTGGAGATCGACGGCTTCGTTCTGACGGAGGATTTCGAGAGCGGCGCCTCCGCCCTGCGCTGGGCAAAGGCCCTTGAGGAGCACATCGCCGCCCCGCCGTCTCCGCAAGCTGGAGAAGGGTAGATGATGGTGGACCCACAATTGGCGACAGCCGCCCTGGGGCTCTATGTCATCGGCGCCCTCGCGATCCTCCCCTTCGCTTGGGGATGGGAAGATGGATGGCGCGACGGCGAGGGTTCAGGCCCTCGCTTTGACCTAGGCGCTCTGATCGCAGCGCTTATCTGGCCGCTTCTTCCAATTTCGGCGCTCGCCGTCCTCGCCCTTCTCCCGCTGATCTTCATCACCGAAATGGCGCCCCGCCGGATTGCGACGTGGTGGAACTCGGACTGGAGCCGCCCATGAACGCGCAAACCCCGGCGGTGGAGCCGGATATGGTGGAGGCGGTATGTACCGACCTTGCAGCGCTTGAGGCTGACCCGAAGCATGGGGGCGACAACTACTGGACCGGGTGCACGATCTGCACGTCGCCCGGACGGGCGATTGTTCTCCTTCGCCACCTCTCCGCCGAATGCGACTTGCTCAAAGCGCAGGTGCGATCGGCTGTCGCTGCGGCACAACCTGTTTGGTCTGGCAAGCTGGGGGCCGCCGAAGCCCGCGTGAAGGCGCTGGAGGGGGCGCTGCGGAAGATCGCAGGCGAAAAGCCGACGGGCGTTCGTGATCCTGCTGGGGACGGCCAGACACGCATCCTGACCGGCCATGAGTATCAACAGCTCCAGAGCATCGCCAGCGCCGCCCTCTCCGTACAGCAGGGGAGCGAGACGGAATGACGAACGCCTGGATATTCATTGGAAAACTGTTGTTCTTTCTATGTCTGGCCTTCGCCCTGAGCTTCCTTGCAGCAGCAGTCAGGCATTTCTGGGACTGGGATATCAGGGGCGTGGTAGGCGGCTTGCAGGCTACCGCGCTCTTCTGGGTTTTTCCTTGGACTCGCCCTTGGGGAGGACCGGAATGATAGACCCAGCAGTCGTTAAGCGGGTGGAGGCCCTGCTTCCTTTCGCGACTTGGATCGAAGAGCGCTTTTGGGAACTCTGGACCGACTACGGTGATGGGAAGGAGATCGCGGAATGGCCGGATGGTCAGCTCGCCTCCGACCTCACAGCCCTGCTCCAGGCGGTTGAGACCCTTCAGGACAAAGTGGAGGGTCTGGACGCGGATCTATATCTCGCGGTCTAGACGGCCTACCGCCGCGGCGCCACCGAGTGGGCGCGACTAAACTACCCGGCGTTCTACGAGCGGCTTTCCATCCCCAACACGGAGGCGCGGGGAGGATGAGGGGGCCGCCGCAACCATTCGGAATCTGCCCACTTGGCGGCGCTCACGCCGTCCGTTGGTGGCACGATCACCGTGGCGTCGCCTGCTACCGCTGCCATCAGACGTGGTGGTGGCTGCTGGACGAGCTGCGGGCAGTTTGGCCTCCCGTCGAAGTGCTGGAGGTGAAGCCATGACCCCCGCCTCCCAACTCCCCCGCGGGCTGGGGGCCGCGACTGAGACGCTGTTCGCGCGCGCCTTCGCAGACAGCGCCCTGATCACAGCCCAGGCCGCCGCCCCCATCCTCGGCTTGAACGAAAAGACCTTGCGGGCGATGGCTGAAAGCGGCGTGATCCGGAGCGTGATCGTCGGCGCCTCAACGCGTCGCTACACCGAGGCCGACTTGCGAGCGTACCTCGCAGGCGAGCGCTTCGCAGAAAGGACGGAGAAGCCGTGTCGGTCTACAAGCCGGGTAAGGGGAGGTTCTGGCACTACGACTTCGTCTATCGTGGACGCAGATATTGTGGATCTACGCAGGCAACTACGCGCACGAAAGCAGAGCGGGTTGAGGAAGCGAAGCGGATCGCAGCCGCCAAGGGCGAGCTAGACCGCCCCCTCGTCCACATCCCTACGCTTGGTCAGGCCGCGACGACCTGGTGGCAAACGAAGCAGGCGCTCAAGACGGCTGACGAGCTGCTGAACCGCGCCACCGCCGCCGTCGAGCTAATCGGCCGCCACAAGCCGGTCAACGAGGTGACATTCGCCGACATTCAGGCTGCGATCCAGAAGCGGCGCGGCAAGCTGCACCACACCCGCAAGACCGTGGTGGCGAATGCGACGATCAACCGGGACATCATCGCCACCGTCCGGCCGATCCTGGCCCTCGCACGCAAATCTCTCAACGGCGGCGGCGCCATCGTCCAGTTTCCCGAAATCGACTGGGGCGCCCTGTCGCTTGCTGAGCCCAAGCCGAAGCCGAAAGGGCTGACGCCGCCCGAGTTCGAAGCGCTGGTCGCCGCCCTCCCGCAAAGGCTTCACGACTTCGTCCGCTTTCAGGCTCGGTACGGAACCCGCCTGGGCGAGATGTTCTTCAGCCTCGCTGATGTCGACATCGAGGGCGCACGGGTCACGCTCCGCGAACGCAAAGGCGGCGACGACCACACCATTCCGCTCCTGCCCGCCGATGTCGCCATGCTGGCCGCGCGGGTGGGGCGCGCGAAGGCCGCCAAGCTGGACACGGTTTGGTTCCGAGAAGACAAGGCCGGAGCCCTGCACGCCATCAGCTACCGGAAGGCCTGCGATGCAATCCGCAAAGCCGTGACCGATACTGGCCTAAGGGAGCGGGCGGGCTTCCGAGGGTCGCATAACCTGCGCCACACCGCGGCGATGGACGTCCTGAGAGCCACCGGCAATCTTGGCGCGGCCAAGCGCCTGCTGGGCCACGCGAACATCCAGTCGACGCTGGTCTATGCCCACGTCATGGAAGACGACCTTCGGGCCGCTCTGGACAAGGCGTCCCGGCCGGTTCACGAACCCGCTCCGACAGAGGATGATGATGGAGAGGTTAAGCCAAGGAAAGCAAAGTAGTTTTCAGTATTGAGGTGGGCGCTCTGCAAATCCGTGTACCCGAGTTCGATTCTCGGCCAGGCCTCCACACAGTTTCGCAAAGCCCGCTCTGTCGGGCCCCCGGGGCGCTAAGCCCCGACTTCGCGGGTAAATTCCCACCCAAGCCGCCAAACCCCATCGCCGCTCCGGCCCCGTTTCAGGGGCCGAAATCGCGCCTTTTCGCGCCCGGTCTCTGGGCGTGTCCGATGGTGTGCGGTTTCCCTGCTAACAGGGAATTTAACAGGGAAATTTTCGAAAAATTCGCGTCCGGAACGGCGCCCCGGCCGACGAGGCGATTGTAATCATTCAAGAATACCTCCGCCCGGCGCCGAATCCCCGTTCAAAGAACAGGGAAAATACAGGCGCGGATCAGGGAATTATCAGGCGGACCAACCGAGGGCTCTGCGTTGCTCCTCCCAGCTCAAGGCGCCGCCGGCCTGGAGCAGAGCGTTCAGGGTCACGCTGCTCGGCTGCCGTCCCTCAAGGATCGCCCGCTGGATATCCGGCGCCAGGAACCCCAGCGGCGACATCCGCCGATCATTGAAGTCTGCCGGCGCCGTTGCATTGGCCATCTCTTCGACCGCCGCCAGTGGCGAAGCCTTGTTGGCGAGCAGGATGGCGTGAGAGCGCCGCAGGGCTTTGACGATGACCGCGTTGGTCTGTCGGCGGGTCGCCGGCGACGCCCCGCCCCCCTCCAGCGAAGTTCGCCCGCCCCGGAACACCGGACGCACGGCAAGCATGACCCGAAGCGCGGCGCCTTCCGCCGTCCGCTCCAGCGAGACGCGATCCCCGGCGGGGAGCCTCGCCTGCAGCTCGTCTGGTGCGCCGCCGCCCAGGGCCGCCATCGCCGATTGGCGCAGCCACAGCTGCACCGCGCCATTGCGGATCTCAACCCTGGCCAACAGCCCCTCGGCCGCCTCCCAATCCAGCAACGAGCGTTCGACCAGACGACGCAGCCGGTCCAGAACCAGCGCCTCGAGCGCCGGGGCGGACACGCGGCGGATCTGCCCCTCCGCCTCCCCTCCCCTGGCGCGCCCCGGCAAGACCGCCGGCGAGACGTAGTAGCGATAGAGCCGCTTTTGCGAGCTGTAGGCGAAGCTGGGCGACATCGGCGCGCCTTCCACATCGAAGATGATCCCGGTCAGCGGCGACTTGGCGGCGCGTGTGGGACGCTGATGTCGCTGACGCCTGTTGCCGGCCAATTGGGCGGCGACGGCGTCGAACAGGGCCTCGTCGACGATCGGCGGGTGCAGCCCGGCGTGCACCTCGCTCTTGTGAACGATCTTGCCGATGTAAATCGGGTTGGTCAGCAGGTGGAACAACGCCCCGCAACTCATGCAAACCCCGCCAACCGTTTCACCCCGCCGCGTGGTCCACACCTTGGAGCGAACGCCGGTGCGGTCGAGCTCAGCCTTCAACGCGGGAACCGACTTCAGCTCCAGATAGCGGCGGAAGATGGATCGAACCTGATCCGCCTCGGATGGATTGATGGTCAGGGCACGGTCCTTCGGATCGTAGCCCAGCGGCGGGACGCCCCCCATCCAGATGCCCTTGGCCTTGGACGCCGCGATCTTGTCGCGGATCCGCTCGCCGGTGACCTCACGTTCGAACTGCGCGAACGACAACAACACGTTCAAGGTCAGGCGGCCCATGGAGGTGGTGGTGTTGAACGCCTGGGTGACGCTGACGAACGACACCCCGTGGGCGTCGAACACTTCGACGATCTTGGCGAAGTCCATCAGCGACCGGGTCAGCCGATCGACCTTGTAGACGACGATGACGTCGATCCGCCCGGCCGCCACATCGGCCATCAGCTGTCTGAGCGCCGGCCGCTCCATATTGCCGCCGGAGAAGCCGCCATCATCATAGGCGGTCGGCAGGCCGATCCAGCCTTCCCCGACCTGGGATCGGACATAGGCTTCGCAGGCCTCCCTCTGGGCGTGAAGGCTGTTGAAGGCCTGATCGAGCCCCTCCTCCGAGCTTTTGCGGGTGTAGATCGCGCATCGAAACTGCCCCACCTGAGGCGGCGACTTGCGCGCCTTCATGACCGCAGACCGAAAAAGCGAAGCCCGTTCCAGCGCACCCCGGTGATGTGCCGCGCCACCTCGGACAGGCTGTTGAAGCTGGCGCCTTGATAGAGGAACTCGCCGGCGCCCACCTCGACCTCGTGGCGTACCCCCTTCCACTCCCGCGCCAGGCGCACGCCGACCTCCAGCTGAACCGCCGGCAGGCTCGGGCCGGATGACGTCAGGCCGGTCCTGGTTCTGTGATCCAGACCTCCGAAGGCGGCGGCCTGGATGCGCCAGGCGATCATATGGCGCAGCAACTGCACCGATCGCAGCTTCGGCGGCGGGCCCCAGCGCCTTCGCCACTCAGCCCTGAGGTCTTGCAGGTCCATGACAGAGACGCCCCTGACGGCCTCGGCGACCTGATCTGCCTTGGTCACGCCGCAGGCTCCGCGAGGATGCGATAGACCCGGCCGGCCTGAGTCTTCTCCGAGGCGACCGTCAGTCGCTGCTTCTTCTTGAGGGCGCCGCTGATCGCCCCCCGCACCGAATGCGCCTGCCATCCGGTGGCGACGGTCAGCTCGGCGATGCTTGCCCCCTCAGGGCGACCCATCAGCTCAATCAACTTACCGAGCTTGCCGCTCGGAACGGAAGCGGGCTCCGCCAGGGGCGGCGCCACCGCCTCTCGGCCCACGGCGGTGATCAGCAACCGGCTCCCACCATCCGCCAGGGGCATTGAAATCGCGAGCCCGCGCTTGATCAGGTCTCGGATGCTGCGGCCGCCTGCCGGGTTCACGACACCTTCTGCATCCGTTAGCGCAGCTTCGAGAAGCGTCCGTTGGGTTGGGGTGAGTCTGGTCATTGCCGCCTACGTCGATGCGGGGCGGCCCATCGCCGCTCCCTACCGACGCGAGCCCGGCAGGGCCGGGCGACACTCCAAACACTCACGCTCTCTTCGCTGAGGAAGTCCACTTGAAGCCGGAAATGTCAGCGCGGGACGAGCTATCGAATCAGAAATGTTCCGTGTACGTTCCGAAGCGGCGATGGGAGACGCCTGGAAGCGATGAGACGACAAATTTGATCGAGTAAAAACGTGTCAGACTTAGTTATCGACTACCTTCCCATCGCGGCTCTGAAGCCTGAACCGAGAAACGCACGAACCCACCCCAAGCGGCAGATCGATCAGATCATCGCCAGCATCCAGGCGTTCGGGTTCACCAATCCCCTCCTCATCGACGAAAACGACGTCCTGATCGCCGGCCATGGCCGATTGATCGCGGCGCGCCAGCTCGGCATGGCGACCGTCCCAGCCATCCGGCTCAATCATCTCAGCGACGTGCAAAAGCGGGCTCTGAGGATCGCCGATAACAAGATCGCCCAAAATGCAGGATGGGACGCCGATCTCCTGCGAATAGAGCTGCAGGAGATCACCAGCATCGATCTCGACCTGAGCATCGATGCGATCGGTTTTTCGGTCGGCGAGCTCGATCTGGCGCTGCAGGCGCCCGGCCATAACGATCCCGACGACGACATCATTCCTGGGGTTCCGACCGCGCCCCGGACCAGGCCCGGCGACATCTGGATAATCGGGGCTCACCGGGTGGGTTGCGGCGATTGTCGCGACCGAGCGTTCATGGATCGGTTGATGGGGCCTGGAGTGCAGGCCGACGCGGCCTTCCTCGATCCGCCCTACAACGTTCGCATCCAGGGCCACGCCAACATCAAATCCCGTCACCGCGAATTCGCCATGGCCTCGGGCGAAATGGCGCGCCCGGAGTTCCTGGCCTTTCTCACCCAGACCTTGGGCGCCTGCGCCGCCGTCTCACGAAGCGGCGCAGTGCATTTCGTGTGCATGGACTGGCGGCATATGGACGAACTGTCGGCGGCCGCCCGGAACGTCTACGATAGCCTGTTGAACCTCTGCGTCTGGAACAAATCCAACGCCGGTATGGGCTCCCTATATCGCTCCAAGCATGAGCTGATCTCGGTTTACCGAGTGGGAAGCGCGCCGCATTTCAATGCGGTTGAGCTGGGCCGTCATGGGCGCAACCGCGCCAACGTGTGGGACTACCCCTCGGTGAACAGTTTCCAGGGGCATCGCAGCCAGGACCTCGCCCTCCACCCGACGGTCAAACCGATTGCTCTCGTGGCTGACGCCATCCGAGACGTGACGCGCCGCGGCGAGGTCGTGTTGGACGCATTCCTCGGATCGGGCACCACCCTGCTTGCCGCAGAACGAGAGGGGCGCCGCTTTCGCGGCCTCGACATCGATCCAGCCTATGTCGACCTCGCCCTCGCACGATGGACGGCAATGACCGGGAAAGAGCCCAGACTCGAACCAACCCGTGAGAATGAAACAGCGCTCGCGCCGGCGGAGTATGACCGTTGAGCGACTGGGACGACGAGGACGACGAAGCCGTGGGTTACGGCAAGCCGCCCCGCAGCACGCGATTTCAACCGGGGAGGAGTGGAAACCCTCGCGGCCGGCCGATGAAATCGGAATCTAAGTCAATCATTGCAAAAGCGCTCAACCAACCCGTAGCGGTGACGGTGGAGGGAAAACGAAAAACGATTTCGGCAGCCGAAGCCCTCATCCGCCAACAAATGCAAAAGGCGCTTGCAGGAGACCCGGCATGCGCAAAACATATAATTCAGCTCTTGAAAGACAACGAACGCTACAAATCCCTACGAGGTCAAGGGGATGGCGGCGACGACGACGACGACGGGCCCTTTCAAGAAATCTCCAACTATTTTATATCTACCAACAATACTGATGTAGCACTTTTAGCTCTGGGCGTGGATCGCACCGAAAATCTGCCATCGCCGGTTGTCGAGCTCTTGCTCAAACATTTACCTCGCCGAGAGAAAACCTCGGATGAATGGTGGCGTATTGAACGGGCCATGGAGCAACCTGCCGACTTGGCAAGGATCCGCCAAAAACTGGGAATCTAATATTAAGGAGCAGGATCGCCACTCTGATCAGACGAATAACCCATTCGTTACTGAAGATTGATTCGAAATCAACTAGCAAATGTGCGAGGTACTGCTTTCACGCCACTTCCCACCCGCGCTCAGATTGGTGGCGTCCCACAGCTTTCCCAACAAAGGGCGGCCCTCGCATTCCGGAGGGGGTGTTTCCGGGACAAGGCAGAGACGCACCTTGTCCCCGACGCGCCAGCGTTCGACTTCGGGAACGGTCATGTAGGAGACCTGCATTTCGCCGTTGGCGTAGCTGATGAGGGTCCCGCTTTCCGGCACGCCTTCGAGCCGCGTTCCAATTTCGGCGATGCTTGTTTCGATGCATCCGGCGCCCTGAGAGCCGGCCGCCGCCTGTGGGCTGGGGGTTGGATCGGGCGCGACCTCAGGCCCCTGCGGTGCGGTCGCCTGTGAGGACCGCCCCTCCCCGCCGGCTCCGGTCAGCAACTCGGCGCTCGTGAAGCGCATCAGGAATTCTGGGCGGGTCATGCTCCGGTCGAGCGAGACAAAACTCATCTCGCGAACGCAGTCGGTGCGGTCTGCGAAGAGCGTTCCCGAGAACCGAACCGGATCGCCCTTCTTCAGGTTGGCGAGGATGGTGAAGAGGGGGGAGTTCGGGTCGATCAGCGTGCCCGAACCGATATCCGATAAGGCGTTGTTCCAGGTGCGGACCTGAATGCCGTTGCTGAGCTCGATCGTGAGTACGCCTTTGCCTTCAGAATTCGATCCCAGTTCGACGATACGGCCCGTCCAGCCCGCGACGGTCTTGGATGGAAGAGTCGCGCAGATACTCTCGCCCCTCTTGGCGCGCGTGCCGCCCTTGGCCATATCGTTGCCGGCCGCCTCATAGGCCGCCTTTCCATCGATAACCGCCCTAATGAAGGCTGCTTCGTCGCTTGGCCTGAAGTCCGCAACCGGATCGGACGCGACCTCTCCCTCTGAGCTCGCTCGCAAGGCCGTTGGGAACTGCCGGTTTCCGACAGCGGCCAGGATTATTAGGACCATCCAGCCGAAGCCGATCACCCGCGCCTTGGCGCTGTAGCCTTTACGCAGGAGGAACCAGCTGAAGACGATGGACAGGAGAAAGATGCCGATGGCAAGCGGCGCGCTCACGTGGCGAGACGAGCCTCCTGGCACGTATCGGCCCTGCACCTGCAGCTCAGCGAGACGGCTCTTCAGCCGCTCGGCCTCGGCCCTGGGATCCTCGAATTCGACCATGCTCCTACCCCCGCCTGGTGATCGGGGAGTTGGAAAGCCTCACCTAGGAGAAGCCGCGCCAGTCTTTAGGCTTGCGCCCTGGACATACACTGACGCCTCCCCGACCGCATGGTCGAGGAGTGCTGGTGACGGCCGCACCCGGGCCGCCTAGGTAAGGGGTTTCCACGCCCCAGGCCGACGGATTGCGCCGACCCGGGGCGAACGTTAGAGGCTCTGACGGCGAAGCTCAACTCGGAAGACCGCGACACCGCGAATGCGCCAAAGGACTAAGCTGCTTTCGCAGCAGTGCGGAATGGTGCTGACGGCACAGGGCAGACTGAACGACAGCTCGTTTCGCATCCTGCCTGAAGCTCGAGGAATCCCTTTTCGGACAGGACTACCTGATTGCTGCGCCAACGCCCCCGCTGCACCAGCGGACATGACCAGCCTCGAGCACCAGCCCGCGCTCACCCGGGGCAGAGAAGCGCCACTAGCGGACATTCGCGCCTGCGCGGTGAGCAGACATTCACGGAGCGATCATGTCGCGCTAAAAGCCACCGCCACGGCGCACGTCTCCCGTTTGACCACAGTCCCATAGTACAATCGGCGATGTGAAAGGGATGGGGTCATGAGAGACGAATTTCTCAAACTCGGCGAGACGTACCCCAAGGCGCCAATCTGGCGAGATCCAGGGCTAGTTGGATCGCCGGTAGTCAGACACGTTGAGACGGCCTTACCTAATGCTGTGAAGGCTGCACTAGGACCTAATGCGGCCCGCTACGACATTCACGGCAGCGCGGGCGATGGAAGCTGGACTCATACTCCCTGGGTGGTGCTTCTCGATCCCGCGGTCACAACCAGCGTCACCGACGGCTACTATGTCGTCTACCTTCAAAGTAAGGGCTGCGAGCGTCTCTACCTTACCTTGAATCAAGGCTGCACAGCGCTGAAGGAAGCTGTCGGTATGCCCGGTGCACGCGAAGGACTCGCGCGGCGCGCAGACATCATGTGGTCGCGCGTGAAGCCTCATGCCAAGCGGCTAAAACGTCTGCAGATGGACTTAGGCGTGGATCGCACTGTCTGGCGCGGCAAGCTCTATGAACTCGGCGCCGTAGCAGGAGTGGAGTACTGCACCGACGCGCTACCATCAGCAGCGGATATGCAGGCGGACTTACTCGAAGCGCTCGAACTCTATGAACGCGTCAAACGGGCTGGGGGATGGGAGGCAGAAGATACATTGGTGGCCGACATGGCCGCGGACCACGTAGGAACAACGCTCGAACAGGCGAAGCGCTACCGGCAGCACAGATCTATTGAGCGTCAGAGTGCTCATTCGCGAAAAGTGAAAAAGGCCTTGGGCACGCGCTGTATGGGCTGTCGGGTTGAGCTTCAGGAGCACTATGGAGAGGCCGCAGCTGGTGTGATCGATGCTCGCTACCGGGGCGCAGGGTCGCCCTTCACGGGGCCAACCAAGCTCGAGGTGACTTGTGACGACTGCGACACCCGCCAGCCTGCAGGCCGCGCTCGAGGAGGGGTATCTCCGCTATTTCGATACCGCCTTCTGGCTGCGCGACGCGCAGATGATGGCGGAGCGTCGGTGCCTGCTGTCCGGCCAACGCGTTCTCTTTAGGGAGCCGTTGCTCGAGGCGCTCTTTCCCTATGAAAGCCGTGAAACCATCGCTGACGTTGTGAGCGGCGTCGGCTTGAGCGCGTCCGTCGCCCGAGAACTTGACCGATTGATCTTTGGCGGCAGCGGTGAGAGCGCGCTTCGTCCGCACCAGGCCCGGGCTTTGCGGACCTCCATCGAGGGGCGAGAGGGCCGGCGTCATGCCGTGGTTACGTCGGGTACGGGCTCGGGTAAGACGGAATGCTTCCTCCTGCCGATCTTCGCCCGCCTTCTTGCGGAGGCTGAACGCTGGCCAGCGCCACGAGCGCTGAATACCTGGTGGCGAAACCCACCGTCAGACGACCCTTGGTCGCCGCTGCGTCACGGGACCAACCGGCCGTCAGCCGTTCGGGCGCTCGTGCTCTATCCGACGAATGCTCTGGTCGAAGACCAAGTGGCGCGCATACGCCGCGCGATGCTGGCCTCGACAGGGGAGGGGGCACCGCAGATGTTCTTCGGTCGCTACACCGGGGCGACCATCGGCAGCGGGCCACGGCCGCAAGATTTCAACGACCGGCGCCTGAGAGAGACGGCCGGCGAACTCCAGGCCATGGAGGCCGAACTCGCGGCGTTGGACCCGACAGCCGACGCCGACCTGCGACCGCAATTTTCCGATCCTTTATGCGGTGAGATGCTGACCCGGTGGGACATGGTCCCGAATCCGCCCGACATCCTGGTCACCAACACAACCATGCTCAACGTCATGCTCATGCGCGACGTCGAAGAGCCGATCTTTCGATCCACCGCCGCGTGGCTCGCAGCCGACCCCAGTCGCGCGTTCACGCTGGTGGTCGACGAATTGCACACTTATCGGGGCACCCAAGGCACAGAGGTTTCGCTTGTCGTCCGGAACCTACTGCGACGGCTCGGGATCAGTCCGGATTCGCCTCAACTTCGGTGCATAGCCACCAGCGCCAGCCTCGATGGCGCCGAAGGGCTCGAATTTCTCGAGTCGTTCTTTGGAGTCTCACGCGACACGTTTGACGTCATCCCCGACGAGCCGCGCCCCCCGCGGCCGCCCATTCGGCTGCCTGTGGCGCCGTTCGCGAGCCTCGGTGAGGAGCCTGGCCGAGCTGATCTTCGATCAAGGGGGCCGGGACCTCGAGTCTCTGGGCGCCGCCTACATGGCGCCGCTCAGCGACATCTCGGCCCGCATCCGTCTCCGCGGCGCCGCCGCGGTAGAGGCGCTGTGTTCGGCCCTACGGATCATCGGGCTCGTCGGATCTTTTAGTGACGATCCAACCGATCGGCAGCCACGCTGGCTCAGCACGGACCCTCCGGGACCGCTCCGGAATTGGTTGCGCGCCGTTGCGGATCGCCACCGCGTAGACCAGAGCGGCCTTGAGGACGATATCCGCCAAGCCCTCACCGATGCGCAGATCATCGACTCCACCTGGCGCTTGCGCACTCACGAAACGGCTCAGGTCCCGCTCACGCTGCGGCTGCCGACCCGACCGGAAGTGCAGCGTTGCGCTCGGTGCGCCCGTGTTCACATCCACGGTTCGGCGGGCGTGTGCACCAACCCGCGGTGCCTGAACACCACCTTTGAGGCAGTTCCCCGGGAGGAGGACATCGACGATTACTACGGGTGGCTGTCCCGCAAGGCGCCGCACCGGCTCCACGTCGAGGAGCTCACAGGCCAAACCAAGCCGCTGACAGAGCAGCGCCGGCGGCAACGCCATTTCAAGGGCGCGTTCATGCGCCCGCCCCGCGAGAGCGAGCTGTCCCACGGCATCGACGTTTTGAGCGTGACCACCACCATGGAGGTCGGCGTCGACATCGGAAGCCTGCAAGGCGTTGTGATGGGCAACATGCCGCCCAGGCGCTTCAACTACCAGCAGCGAGTCGGGCGCGCTGGACGTGCCGGACAGTCATTTTCCTACGCGATGACGTTGTGTCGGGACCGAACCCACGACGACTACTACTTCAACAACGCGGAGCGGATGACGGGCGATCGGCCGCCTCAACCCTATCTCGATCTGGCAAGGTTCGAGATCGTGCGCCGCGTCGCTGCGGCCGAGGTCCTCAGGCGGGCCTTCCTCTCGCTTCCAGAGGCTCAGCGACCTGCCCGGACGCGCGACAGCACGCACGGCACCTTCGGCGAAACGGCGGAATGGACGGCCGATTTTAGGGGGCCCGTGTCCGCTTGGCTCGCCGCCAGTGGCGAGGTCGAGACCGTCGTCCGAGGGCTCACGCCATACTCCCCGTTCACCGAGGAGCAGGTTGGCGACCTCATCGCTTATCTGCGCGGGCCCCTGGTAGCGGAGATTGATCGCGTGGTCGCCGACGACGATCGTTTCATTGAGGAGGAACTCAGCGAGCGCTTGGCGGTCGCGGGTCTGCTGCCGATGTTCGGATTCCCCACTCGGGTCCGCGCGCTCTATTTCCGCCCGCCCGCAAACCGGCGAAACGATGATGCTTCCACCCGTCGCACCCAAAAAGCCGCACAAGCGGTCCCGATAGTTGGTCGCGCTGAAATTATGGTCGGCCACCATCGCGGCAGCGGCGGACGTCAGGGAGACCAGCGCCGCAAGGTATGGCGGCGGTCCCCGCTTGCCAGCGCGCTCCCACCGTGCGGCGGCCTGAAGTTGCGGATTGAAGAGCGACACCCCGGAGCGCCACCCAAGGCTGGCTGAAAAGACCGTTTCGAGGTTCGCACCGATTACGACGCTCAACGCCTTCAGGCGTTCGGGCTCGACGAACAGGTAAAGCGGCTGCGCCTCGAACCGTCCGTCCAACAGCTCGTCCGCCAAGGCCCGGTTCCAAGCCTCCAGGTCGTTCCCCGCCTCGGCTACCCCCGCGCCGTCCACACAGGCCCCTCTTCTCGGCACATTTGCGTCCGAGCTTCACCGTGGCGCCGGTACAAGTTGAACACAACCCGCGCGAGCGGCCGTGATTTAACCTCGACGATGAATTATCGCAGGGTGAGGCGATATTCAGATCGCACGGAGGCCATTGCAGAGCATTGGCCAAGGAAGGATGCTATCTCCAGGTCACCCATGATGCTTGCTCGCCAACACGAAGGACCCGCCATCGCACCCATTTCCCCGTTGCGGGAACTCGGGGCCTATGAGGCCATGTGGCTTGAGCAAGGCGCGACCTTCAAAACCGTGGCCGACAAGTTTGCCAAGGATCCGAGCGCGTTACCCTCGGATTTTGTGCCGCCGAGCGCCGCGGACCGTTGCGCTTCTGAGGCGCTCGCCGCTTTGAGCCGGGCCGGGGTTACTCGCTTCGGTGTCCGAATCAACCACGCGGGCGACTATCCACGGAAGCTGCGCGATGCCCGCCATCCTGTCGAATTGCTGTACTACCAAGGCGGCTGGGAACTGACCGAAACCCGAAGTGTCGCGGTCGTCGGAAGCCGAAAGGCTTCAGAGTACGGGCGGCGGCGCGCAGCGGTTCTGGCTCGAGAACTCGTCCGCCAAGACATTACCGTGGTCTCTGGACTGGCTGAGGGTATCGACACCGCCGCCCACACCAGCGCGCTCGAACATGGCGGCAGAACAATCGCGGTCATCGGCACGCCGCTGGGGACCTACTACCCGCCCGCCAATCGAGCGCTGCAAGACCGGATCGCCCGCGAGCATCTGCTTATCTCGCAGATCCCAGTGCTCCGGTACGGGCGTCAAGCGGTACCGCAAAACCGGCTCTTCTTCCCCGAGCGCAACATCACCATGAGCGCGCTGACGGAAGGCACGATCATAGTTGAGGCCGGCGAAACGTCTGGCACGCTGACCCAGGCTCGGGCGGCCCTCCACCAAGGCCGAAAGCTATTCATTCTGGATTCCTGTTTTCAGCGGGCTGACATCACCTGGCCTGCGAAGTTTGAAGCGCAGGGCGCGATCCGCGTCCGCCGCGCCGAGGACATCTGGGCGGCGCTGGGCTGATCCCATGCGCCTGCTGCAGATCGACGCCAGCAATATTGGCGACCATGCGCGCCTGACTACAAACGACGCCTGCTATCACATCTACGAGTACACGAGCGGGCGGAACTATAGGTTCAGCAAGACCAACCAACTGATTTCCAATTTGAAGAAGAAGCCAACCGCGAGCGACGGCGAGCGGCATTGGAAGGGTCAAGCCATCCGGCAGTGTGGCGCCGACCTGAAGGCCGTGCTGGACCCTAAGTGGCTTGCCGACGCGACGATCGTTCCTGTCCCAGGCTCGAAGGCCCGGGGGCATGCGGATTTCGACGATCGCATTGAACAGATCGGTCGGCTGATCCGCCCAGGCCAGGACGTCCGGAACTTGGTCGTTCAATCGCAATCGACCGTCGCCGCTCATGAAGCGGCGGCCGGGCAACGTGTTACGGTCGAGGACCTGCTGGCGATTTACGAGATCGACGAGGCTCTTGCCGATCCAGAGCCGACGAAGATCGTCATCCTCGACGACGTCTTGACCGCCGGCACGCACTTCCGAGCGATGCAAGTGATCTTGTCTCAGAGGTTTCCGAACGCGCAGATCATTGGGTTGTTCGTCGCGCGCCGAATTTTCCCGAACCCTTTCGATGCGCTCCAAGAATGATGGCGCGCCGCACAGGTCCTGATGATCAGGTGTCTGCCCCTGCCGTCTGGATGGAGGCGCCGGTGACAGCGCGCTCACCGACGGCAATCAGCCTGTTCACGGGCGCGGGCGGCCTCGACTACGGCTTCGAGGCTGCCGGCTTTCGGACGGCAGTCGCCTTGGAACGCGACGCCCGTTGTTGCCAGACCCTTCGGAAGAACCGGGATTGGCCAATCATCGAGCGCCCCATAGCCGAGGTTGGCACGAGCGAGTTGCTGGCGGCGGCGGGGCTGGCCCGCGAAATCCGATGCCAACTCCTGGGCCAGCCAAGGGCCGCCGGACTCAAGCTAGCTCTCTCAAAGGCTCCTACGCCGCCTCCCGCGACGACCGCTCAAAGCGCCGTTCCCCAGGAATTTCTATCCCTTCGTGGGAAGCATCAAGCTCATCCCGGCACCGGTCTAGGCCCTGGGGCTCAGAACCGAATTTTGGCCGACACGTGAGTAGTCAACAACATCTTGTGGCCACCGAACGCAACTGACCAGAATCGCGGCCGCACGCTTGATGCCACCTCGCCTCATTAGCGAATTTGCTATTCCGATCAGCAGACATTCCCAGTGTCCCAGAAGAGCCCAACTCAAACGTCGCCTTGCAAAGCCCCATGCACTAACATTGCACCCGGACCACCCGACTGGGTCAGGCCACCGTGCCTTTCTGGGCACAGTTCGTGGCCCCAACTGGAATGGCCGGGTTGGCCCGCCAGTGCATCCTGTGCGTCTATCGCCCGCTTGGTGGGCGGCAACCGAGCCAAGCGACGTGTGCGCATTTACGAAGCTGGACAGCCTTCACCCAGACTTTCATCATTGCCTGAACCACCGCGCAAAACGGTGAGGAAGGATCTTTTGTCATGGCCACCGAGCCAGCCTCCGCGGCAAGCAACACCCTGAGTGAATTCGAGTTTTCGATGATCGTGGCGATGAACGGCTTCCTGCGCTGGGCCGTCCATTGCGCGGAGGCGGTGGGGGCCAGGGGCTTCAGCGCGCTCGACGTCCTTGTGCTGCACATGGTCAACCACCGTGCCCGCAACAAGAAGCTGTCAGACATCTGCCTGATCATGAACATCGAAGACACTCACACCGTCGCCTACTCTCTGAAGAAGCTTGAGGAACAGGCCTACGTCGCGCACAAATACAATGGGCGCGACCGCATCTATTATTCGTCTGCGGATGGCGACGCCCTATGCGAAGCTTATCGTCAGATCCGCGAAGACAACCTTGTCGCCAGCCTGCGCGACGACGGCATGGATTTCGAGAACATCGCCCAGATCTCGAAAATGCTGACGCGGATCGGCCGCTACTATCTACACGCCAGCCGCGCCGCGCTCGTCGGCGCCGAAGACGGCCGCGGGGGGTGAATGGCGCCAGGGCAGGTCGTCCCGCACGCACGCCCAGGCATGCCCGGTCCCGTCCTCGCGCAATGTCGGGACGGCAACTGCGCAATTGGCCAAGGCGTAGGGACAGCGGGTGCGAAAGACGCAGCCGCTGGGCGGAGCGGCCGGGCTTGGAATCTCCCCCGTAAGCACCACCCTCTCGCCCCGACCGGCTCGGTCGAGGCGTGGGCTCGCCGAAAGCAGGGCCCGCGTGTAGGGGTGCATGGGTTGGGTGAAAAGGCTTTCGGCGGGACCGTTCTCAACCACGCGCCCCAGGTACATCACCACCACCCTGTCCGAGATATGGCGCACGATGTCGAGGTCGTGCGAGATGAACAGCAGCGTCAGGCCGAGGTCCTTGCGCAGGTCGGTCAGCAGGTTGACGATCTGCCCCTGGACCGACACGTCGAGGGCCGACACCGGCTCGTCGGCGACCAGGACGCGGGGATTGACCATCAGCGCGCGGGCGATGCTGATCCGCTGGCGTTGGCCCCCTGAAAACTGGTGCGGATAGCGGTCCAGGGCGGCGTCGGACAGGCCGACTTTCTCCAGCATTGCGCGAACCATTTCGCGGCGTTCCGCGCCCGCGCCGATCCTGTGCACCGTCAGCCCCTCACCCACGCTCCGCCCGATGGTAAGGCGCGGATTCAGGCTCGCCATCGGGTCCTGAAACACCATCTGCAGGTCGCGGCGCAGCGGTTTCAGCCGCCGCTCAGGCAGGGTCGCCAAGTCGGCGCCGTCAAAGAGGATGCTTCCGGCGCTGGCCGGGGTCAGGGCCAGGATCAGCTTGCCCAGGGTGGACTTGCCCGAGCCGGACTCTCCCACGACGCCGACGGTCTCGCCTGCGAAAACGTTGAAGGAGACCTCATGCACCGCGCGCACGAGGCTGCGTTGGCCCGCGGCGTTGACCGTGGGGAAGTGCTTGCTGACTCCCCGTACGGCGATCAGCGGCGCCTGGCCTTCACCTCGCAAGGTCATGCTGCGAGCTCCCGCCAGCGGAAGCATCTGACTAGGCGCCCCGAACCGGTGTCTTCGAGATCGGGGTCGGCCTCGGTGCAGGCGGCGATCGCCGATGCGCACCGCGGCGCAAAGGCGCAGCCGGGCGGCCGGCTCTGCGGATCGGGGGCCGACCCGGGGATCGACGCGATGCGTCCGTGCGACGCCGTCCCGTCGCCCGAGGGAATGCAACGCAACAGCGCGCGCGTATAAGGATGCCGCGGCGCGCGCAGAACTGCGTCGACGTCCCCCGCCTCGACGATGCGGCCGGCATACATCACCAGCACCCGGTCGGCGATCTCGGCGACGACGCCCATGTTGTGAGTCACCAGCAGGAAGGCGGTCTGGTCGGCGCCGGCCTTCAGGTCGCGGAATAGCTCCAGGATCTGCGCCTGGATGGTGACGTCCAGGGCCGTGGTGGCCTCGTCGGCGATCAGTAGGGACGGCCTGCAGACCAGCGCCATGGCGATCATGACCCGCTGCCGCATGCCTCCCGAAAGCTGGTGGGGATACTGGCGAAGGCGCAACGCAGGGTCGGCGATCCCGACTTTCGTAAGAAGCTCCAGAGACAGGGTGTCGGCGTCACGCCGCGAC
>Ga0182747_1001182_pt1 | contig 20901 bp, 13 predicted proteins | sample eDN3rd30CBELigBY_FD_128526 | JGI IMG/M metagenome (GOLD analysis project Ga0182747, IMG submission 128526) | Enriched backyard soil microbial communities from Emeryville, California, USA - eDNA 3rd pass 30_C BE-Lig BY (version 2) (version 2) | ecosystem: Environmental > Terrestrial > Soil >...
ATCGACGCCTGCGGCGCCGATGGGCAGCAGATGGGGTCGCTTGCGCTTTTCGACGGCTGCTGCCGTCTCACCCTACCCCTTCGGCCGCCTGCCCCTACACCACCCGCAACGGATCATCCGGATACCGTATTCCTGCACGGAGGTCGGCCACCGGCCGCAGTTGCGAGGGCCGACCGTACGAAGCCGTATGTGGTGGCGGACAAGGCCGATGGCATCTACAGGTTCTCGACCGGGATGACGGGGATGTCATCGGCCGGAGTGAAGCCGAGGACCTGGGCGTAGAAGGACAATTCCGCTTCGGCCGCGGCGCGGATCGTTTCGGCGGCGCGGAAGCCATGGCCTTCGCCGGGGAACTCGATCAGGGCGACGGGGTGGCCCTTGGCGCGGACGGCTTCGGCCATAGTGGTTGCCTGGTTGGGCGGGACAACCTTGTCTTCCAGGCCCTGCAGGAGCAACATGGCGCTGTCCAGACGATCGACATGATGGATCGGTGAACGCTCGATGTAGACCGCCTTTTCGGCGGGATATTCGCCGACGAGGCCATCAAGGTAGCGGGATTCGAATTTATGCGTGTCCCGGGTCATGGTTTCGAGATCACCGATACCGAACGAGCTGATGCCGACCCGGAACGTGCCGTGGGTGGTGAGCGCGGCCAGCGTGGTGAAACCGCCGGCGCTGCCGCCACGGATGATCAGCCGGGCGGGATCCGCCAGTTTCTGGTTGGCAAGCATTTCGGCGCCGCTGACGCAATCCTCGACATCGACAATCCCCCAGTTGCGCTTGAGGCGCTCCCGATAGGGACGGCCATAGCCGGTGCTGCCGCCGTAATTGACATCCAGGATGGCGAAGCCGCGACTCGTCCAGAATTGTCGCTTCATGCTGAAGGATGCGGGTGAGAAGCTGGTGGGGCCACCGTGGCTTTCGACGATCAGCGGAGGTAATTCATCTGTGGGTCCGGTGAACCGGGGATTGACGGGTGGGTAGTAAAAGCCATGGGCGGTGGTGCCATCGGTGGATTCCCACGAGACAGGGCGAGCGATGGAGATCGTTTCGGGGTCGATTTCGGTCTGGCTGGATTCCCGCAGCATCTCCCATTTGCCGGTGTCGGCATCGAGGCGAACGATGCCACCGGGACTGGTGGGAGAGGAGCCGATGAAGATCACCTTGTTGGTGATGGCCTGGACGTGGACATCGGTGATGGTGGTGAACGGCAGATCGTAGGGTTTGAGCGGACCATCTTCCACATCGAGCCGGCCGAGGTGCCAGACGCCATTTTGCGTCCAGGCGCTGATCACGGAGCCATTGGGGAGGAAATCCCAACTGGACATACCGAAGACCCATTGTGGCTGGGCGAATTCTGCTTCCATGGCGCGGAGGGGAACGATGCCGTGTGGGCGGTCGGCGTAGAGATTCCACCAACCGGTGCGGTCGGAGACGAAGACGGGGAGTCCGGTTTCGTTCCAGCGCGGGCGGACGATAGATTCTTCCTTGCCGCCGGTGACCAGGCGGATGTTCAGGAGTTTGCCATCGGTCGCCACGTCGGCGTACCAGAGCTGGGTGCCATCCCACGGCATTTGCGGATGATTCCACATGAGCCAGGCGAGCTGGGTGCCGTCCGGGGAGAGGGCGGGGGAGGCGACGAAATCGCTGCCAGAAACGATGATCTGGCCGCCGTCTTCGTTGGGTCCGTCGAGATCGAGCTGGACGATGGTGTTGACCGGTTCGGCGCCTTCCAGCGAATGATCCTCCCGCACGGCAATGATGCGCTGGTGATGCGTGTCGATCAGCATGTCCGCATAGCGGTATGCGGAATCTGCCGTGATGGCGACCGGTTCCGGATGCTCCGGGGTGATTTGGTAGAGCAGGTTATCGACGCCGTTGGAGAAGATAATGGTGCCATTGGCCGCCGTCCAGGAGCCACCGCCGTATTCATGGGCGCGGCTGCGAACATCGAACGGTGCGGGGGTAAGCTCCGTGCGGGTGTCGCCCTGAAGCCGGATGAGGGTGGAGCGGCCCTTCTCGGCGGGTCGTCCTTCCAGCCAGTAGATGGTTTCCCCATCGACATTTGGCTCCTTGAGCGGGATGGTCTGACCGGTGAGCATGTCGAAGGTGATGGTGGATTCCCAACTGCCGTAGGGAGCGGCGATGGTATTGTCTGGGGTTGATGGGGTAGTCACGACAAAACTTCCTTTCGGGGCAGAGTGCATAATTCACGCATTGAGGCGCTGCTGGCGCATTTCTCGCATGACGTGAAGCCTTTGGCAACCATCATGCTTGAAGCTTAATCGGTTTTAAGGGATTCAACTGAGGATAACCCTGCATGGAATCCCGTTGTTCCTGTGAAGAGGAGTTTCGCGTGTCGCTGGATATTCAGCAAATTTCGAAGTCGTTTGGCGACTTCAAGGCGGTCGACCAGGTGTCGTTCAGCGTGAAGCCCGGGACGATCTTTGGTTTCCTGGGCACCAACGGCGCTGGCAAGACAACGACGATGCGGATGATCCTCGATATCATTCGTCCGGATGCGGGAGCTATCACCTGGGATGGAACGCCGACGCGGGATTTGCCGCGGGCGTCCTTCGGGTATTTGCCGGAAGAGCGTGGTCTGTATCCCAAGATGGTGGTGGAAGACCAGATGCTCTTTCTGGCGCAGTTGTATGGCGCTGACAAGAAGGAAGCCCAGGCTGAACTGGATCACTGGCTGGCGCGGTTGAATATCGAGGAGAACCGGCGGAAAACCGTCGAGCAGCTCTCGAAAGGAAACCAGCAGAAAGTGCAATTCCTGGCGGCAGTGTTGCACCAGCCGGAGATCCTGATCCTGGATGAGCCGTTCAGCGGGCTGGACCCGGTGAACGCGGAACAGATGAAGGATGCCTTCCGGGAAATGCGGGATCGAGGCAAAACCATTATCTTCTCTACGCATCAGCTGGATGACGCGCAGGAACTTTCCAGCGATGTGGCGATCATCCACCGCGGCAACCTGGTGGCGTCGGGATCGGTGCAGGAGGTTCGGCAGAGCACGGGTGAGCACTACGTGCGTTTTGCTGTCGCTGGTGATGCCGAGCTTGCCTGGCTGGCGGATCATCCCGATATCCAGATCGTGCGGAGACGGGCTGACTTCGCGGAACTTGCGGTGCCGAATACGGAGGTCGCGCAGACCTTGCTGCAGGATGCCGTTGCCCGGCATCTGCCGGTCACCCGATTCGAGATCGATTACCCGTCGCTGAACGATATCTTCCTGACGAAGGTGCGGCAGATGCCTGAAGCCATGCAACCCACCGAGGAGGAACTCTCGGTCTTGCCGGTGGCCGATTAGGCATGCGTCACGTATTCGCGAAACCTGATGTCAGGGACCGGGAGGGATAGAGAACGATGTTTGATTTCAGCCGGATTGGGCTGATTGCGAGACGCGAGTGGTCGACACGTCTCAAGCAACGAAGCTTCCAGATCACGACCATCATCCAGATTCTTGTCGTCCTGATCGCCGCGTTATCGCCGGTGATTATCGCCCGGTTCTTCGGTGACGATACCGATGATGCCTCCACGGTCGTTGTGGTGGATCAGTCCGATGCCGGGGTCGCGGATCGCCTCTCCCCGTATTTGCAGGGTGATGGTGATGCGCTGGAGACGATTGCGGTTGAGCGCGCGGAGACCCCGGATGCTGCGCGGTCCATGGTGGATGATGGCGATGCCGAAAGCGCGCTGATTGTGACGCGGGATGAGAATTCGGCGCTCGCATTCTCGATGATCACCGATGATGACTGGTCGTCGGCGACGGTCCAGCGGATTTATGGGGCGGCATCGGCGATTGCCATGGAAGACCGGCTGGTCCAGAGTGGTGTTCCTGCCGGTGAAGCGCAGCAGGTATTTGCCCCGGTGGCGTTCGATGTGGAGAGCGTTTCTGGCGAGCAGGAGGATACATCCCCCCAGGAGTCCAATCCTGCCGAATATGTGATTGCCTATGTGGCGACGATCCTGATGTTCATTGCGGTCATGATGTACGGCACCTGGATCGCGCAAGGGGTGGTTGAGGAAAAGAGTTCGCGCATCATGGAGATCATGGTGAACGCGGCGACTCCGAGAGACCTCCTTGCCGGCAAGGTGATCGGGATCATGGCGGCTGGCCTGACCCAACTGCTGCCGATGCTGCTGGTGGGTGGCCTGGCATTTGGCTTCCAGTCGCAAATCGCCGATATGGTGGGCGTCGATGTCGGGACGGTGCTGGATATCGATTTCGGGGCACTGTCGGTCAAGGCGTTTGGATTCTTCCTGCTCTATTTCCTCGTTGGGTTCATCTTGTACGGATCGCTTTATGCCGGGATCGGTTCGCTGGTGAGTCGACAGGAAGAAGTGAACCAGGCGATTGCGCCGATGATGACGTTCATGATGATCGGATATTTCAGCGCATTCATCGTGCTGGCGGCGCCGGACACCCTGTTTGCCAGGGTGCTGACGATCATTCCGCTGACATCGCCGTTTGTCGCTGTGCCGCGTATCCTGCTGGGTAATCCCTCGAATGGAGAGATCATCCTCAGTGTCGTGTTGCTGGTGCTGGCGGCCCTGGGCGGTATGTGGATCGCAGGCAGACTGTACCGCGTTGGCGTGCTGATGTACGGGCAGCGGCCGAGCTGGAAGAGCCTGATCGGCATGAGCCGGATGCAGCAAGTCTCGCGGTAAATCAACGCGACAACACATTGAATGACCCGGGTCATGGCGCATATGCCACGGCCCGGGTCATTGTGTTTGGGGATGACAAATATATGACACAAAATACTCGCAAGATTGTCATGGCGATAACTTACGATTGATGTGTATGGGGAGAAGACGCGTTCCTGACGATGTTGTCAGGACACATGCGAGACACGCAGGAAGGAATCCGGGAGGAATCGTGGCACTACAACAACAGGAAAGATCAACATCCCCCGCCCAGGCGCCAGCCATGGCAGGTGTGGGGATACGCACGCAAGGCTCGGGCAATGTCCTTGAGGTTTCGGGGCTGACCAAGAAATTCAAGGATACGGTTGCCGTAAACGATTTGACGTTCAACGTGGCCGAAGGCGAGGTGCTGGGGTTCCTGGGACCTAACGGCGCAGGCAAGAGCACCACCGTTGGTATGGTGCTGGGGCTCATTCATCCGGATGAAGGTTCGGTGCGCATCCTGGGCGAGGATGTGCAGGGACATCAGCATATCGTGGCCGATTCGGTTGGCGCCATTATCGAGAATCCGGCGTTTTACCCCTACCTGAGTGGGCGCGATAACTTGATGGCACATGCGCTGGCGGTGGGGAATGTTCCCACGTCACGTATCGATGAGTTGTTGACCCTGGTGAATCTGGGTGAGCGCGGTAACGACAAGTTCAAGACGTATTCGCTCGGTATGAAGCAACGGTTGGGGATCGCGTCCACGCTGTTGACGGAACCGGCCCTGGTGATTCTGGACGAGCCGACCAACGGGCTCGATCCGGCGGGGCAGCGCGAAATCCGCAGCATCATCCCACGGCTTGCAGACGAGGGTCACTCCGTGTTGCTGGCCAGCCACTTGTTGCATGAGGTGGAGCAGGTGAGTGACCGGGTGGCGATCGTACGGCGGGGGCATTTGATCACCGAAGGCAGCGTGGATGAATTGCTGAAACGCGGCGGAGCGATTGATGTCACGGTCACGCCGGATGTCAACGATCAGGCCCGGGACATCCTGCGCAGATTGCCCGGGGTGGAGCAGGCGACGATCGAGAATAACCGGATCGTCGTTGTGGCCCCGCTGGAGATGGGCGCTGACCTGAACCGGGCACTGGTGGGGGCTGGTATCTATGCCAGTGCGATCACACCGAAGAAGAATTCGCTGGAAGACCTGTTCCTCGAGCTCACTGAGGGATCAACGGTTTAGCTTAGCTATCCATCGTCTGTCTGGAGGGCATCATTCCTCCTTCACATGCATACCAGCGCGGGAGATTACAAGCACACTATGTATCGATTACTTCAGAGTGAATTATTCCGGCTGCGGAAACGGACGCAGTCCTGGCTGCTCATCGTTATTTCCTTCATTCTCGTAGGGCTGTTTTACGGCGGCTTCACGATTGGCTCCATGGTCACCAGCGGGCAGGACAGCCTTGATTTGCAAGAGCCACTGCCATTCGACCAATTGTCCGATTTCGGATTGTCGATCGGGCTCGGGTTCTTCGGTGGGGTGATGCTGGTGATCATCGCCGCCGGGATGATGGGGAATGAGTTTAGCTGGAACACCTTGCGGCCGATGGTCGCACGTGCATCCAGCCGCTCCGCCCTCATCTCCGCCAAGTTGATGGCTTTGCTGATCTATACCGTCATTTTCATGGTCGTCCTTGCCGCATTGATCGGGGTGATCTCGGTCGTCAGCTCCCTGGTTGCCGGGGTGGACGTGGCATTCAGCGGTGCGGCCATGGCGGATGCGGCCTGGTTTACGTTGCGGACGACCATCGCGAGCTTGCCGATTCTCGCGTTTGCCTTCCTGCTGGCGACCTGGGCGCGGTCCAACGCCGCCGGGATTGCCGGGGCGTTGGGATTGAGCTTTATCGAGCCCACGGTATTCGGTATCCTCGGTGCCCTGAGCGACCGGTTCAATTCGATCCAGAAGGGTGGGATTGCCTGGAACGGTCAGGAAGTCATGATTAACTGGGAGAATTCGACCCAGAACTGGCTTTCGGTGGGTGTCCTGCTGGCGTACACGGTGCTTTTCGCCGGTCTGAGCTACTACATCTTCCTGAAGCGGGATGTGACATCCGGATAGGTTTTTCATCGTCTTTCCGGACACAGGAATACCCTTCGCGCGTCGACACGCGAGGGGTATTCCTGTGTCCGGATTTCTCGCCGGAAACATAGGCGGAAAGGGCGATCTCCTCCGAATCCCTGAGGCTCCTACGGGTGCATACGTACGCTATGCTGTTAGCGCCCGGCACGCATTGCAGCATGTTGACTGCAGGGCACGTTTAGGGTAGTATTGATCCAGTAATTCGAACAAGTGTTCGAATATTCCGGGTGTTGCGCCAGCAGTGGAAAGTCACCTGTATACTCATCGCAACCATACCTGCCCGGTAAGCAGCACGGAACACAACGAGCGCAGAAGCGCCAGTGCGGACGTCATCAAGTGCGTTCGGGAAGGACAATCCGTTCTCATGGCAGAGCAAAAGCAGCAAACAGAACGCACACGCGCGGTTGATAATGCGATCGCCCAGATTGAGCGCCAGTTTGGCAAGGGGTCCATCATGAAGATGGTTCCTGGTGAGGCCAACCCCATGCAGGTGGATAGTATCCCCACCGGCAGCATCGCGCTGGATCTGGCACTGGGTATCGGTGGTGTGCCACGTGGCCGGATTGTGGAAATCTACGGTCCGGAATCGTCTGGTAAGACGACGCTGGCGATGCACATCATTGCCGAGGCGCAGAAAGCCGGCGGAATGGCGGCGATCATCGATGCCGAGCATGCGCTGGATCCGGTTTATGCGAACCGGCTCGGTGTGAATCTGGATGAGCTTCTGATCTCCCAGCCGGATACGGGCGAGCAGGGGCTGGAGATTGCCGAGACGCTGGTACGAACGAGCGCGATGGATGTGATCGTGATCGACTCGGTGGCGGCGCTGGTGCCGAAGGCGGAGATCGAGGGTGACATGGGAGATTCCCATGTCGGTTTGCAGGCCCGGCTGATGAGCCAGGCGCTGCGGAAGTTGACCGGCGCCATTAGCCGCTCCAAGACCTGCGTTATCTTCATCAACCAGTTGCGGATGAAGATCGGGGTCATGTTCGGAAGCCCGGAGACGACGACCGGCGGTAATGCGCTGAAATTTTACGCGTCGGTGCGGATGGATATTCGGCGGATCGAGACGCTGAAGGATGGTCAGGATGCGATCGGGATTCGCTGCCGTGTGAAGGTGATCAAGAACAAGGTTGCTCCACCGTTCCGGCAGGCGGAATTCGACATCATGTACAACGAGGGGATTTCCGTTTCCGGCAGTGTGCTTGATGTGGCGACGGATCTGGGTATCGTGCGGAAGAGCGGGGCCTGGTTCTATTACGGAGAGGACCGGCTCGGGCAGGGACGTGAGAACGCGAAGACCTTCCTCAAGACCAATGCAGATATGCTGGATGAAATTCGCGAGAAGATCAAGCGTGCCTCTCCGGAGCTTTCGGGGAGGTTGGCCTATGATGGAAGCGAAGGCGACAAGGTCGACGAAGATGGAGTAATGATCGAAGGGTAATCCGGGATCGACCTGCGGTCGATTTCTCGGGCACCGGCCGCAGCTGCGGGGCACCGAGACGATGCAGCTCCCCTCTCGATGTATCTCGGGGTGTTCTTCCGGATTTCGTATACGACCACACGAGGCTATCCGGGCGATCTTCATGATTGCCCGGATAGCCTCGTGTGGTCGCTGGTCAAGTTATCCTGATACGCAATACCGAATTGGGATACCCCGGTCAGCCGGACTCTTCCAGGGTGATCTCCTGATACCAGGCGAGGAGCTTGCGGTTGGCGGGGACATTGCGCAGATAGGATTCACGGGAAGCCGTGTCCGAGATTTTGGCGGCGCGTTCCATGATCAGCTGATATCCATCTTCAATGGCCTGGTGACTGGCAGCTTCGTTGTTCATCTTCAGGTGGGCGTCGGCGAGGCTGAGGTAGACCATGACGGGATCCTCAACGCCGTCCCCGCCGCGGTCGTTGGTCCATACCTGTAGCGGGGCGAGGTATTTCCGGGCCGCGTTCCAATCGTTCCCGGCGATGGCGATGCGAAGAAAGGTGGCCAGGATGTCGTTGTTGTGGCCGATGAGATCGAAGGTCTCACGGAGCTTCAGGGCTTCGGTGGCCTCGCGTTTAGCCGCATCATAATCCCCGAGTTGCTCCATGGCGAGACTGAGATAGTGACAGGCGAACGCTCGCAGCCGCGGTGTGCGCAGGGTTTCGGTGGTCGTTCGCGTCGTCCGGAGGAGCGAGGCGGCCTCGACCGCATTCCCGAGTTGAATGTGGCACAGGCCGATGTTCAACGCCGTGATAATCTGGCCTCGTACGGTGCTGGACCGGGCATAGAGTTCCTCGGCGCGGGTGTATGCGTCGATGGCCGTCTGGTACCTGCCAAGGTCCACCTCGCAATTGGCGGCGGCGAGCATGGCTTCCGCGGCATTCTCATCGTCTCCGAGTTCGATCGCATATACATAGGAGCGCCTGGCGTGGATCAACGCGTCATCGTAGGCGCCGAGCCGGTACCAGGTATGGCTCAGCATGGATTCTGATCCGCTGACAGCGGCCAGATCCCCCAGGTCTCCATACAATTCCACTGCTTGCGTCAGATGACGGATGGCTGAATTGAGGCCCCCCTTGTCGTAATATGCCTGGCCGAGCAGATCCTCGCTCCATGCGGCGAGATCGAGGAAGCCTTCGCGCCGGGCGTCTATCGCGACGGACTGTGCCAGTTTCCGGCAGAGATCGAACTGGGCGAGTCCGCGCAAGGCGGCACTGGTCCCGTTTCGCGAGGCGAGGATATGCCACCGGTCGTCTATTTCACGGGCATAGGTCTCCGTGTGATTGAACCAGGTTTGGGCCAGCTCGTAGTTCAATTGCTGAAGCGCATTTTGCGCGGCGCGATAGGCGTTGGCTGCCGCATCGGCATATCGATGCGCTTTCTCGAAATGGAATGCAATCTCACCGGCGAATGAGTTGGGGCCGTCTCCCATGGTCTGGAGCATCCTGATTGCGGTCAGGGCGTGAAGTTTTTCCTGCTCGCGTGGGGACATCCTGTCGTAGAGATAGTCACGGAACAGAGCGTGCCTGAACCGGTATACATGCAGCCGTTTTCCGGCGATGGACCGTGTGCCCTGATGGAATAGCAGCCGGTATCGCTTGCTGAGATGGGTGTCGATGGCATCCTCGATCTCGTCTTCGGTCATATCGTCAATGATGGGCAGGAAATCCATGGTAATGACGGTGCCCTGGACCGACGCTGCCTCAAGGAGCTTCCGCAACTGTGCAGGGAGATGATCGATACGGTCGGCAATAACGGCGAGTATCCTGGCCGGGGCGCCTTGCCGGATGGCAGATGCGTCCAACTGCCAGATGTCGGCGGTGTCCTTGTGCAAGGCACCGGTCTCCTGGAGCCAGGCGATCATTTCGATGGTGAAGAGGGGATTGCCTTCGGTATGGTCGAAGAGGACGTCCGTGAGACATGTTTCGTCGTTGGAGATGATGTTTAACCGACGCAGCAGTGCCGAGACGAAAGCGCGGCCGCGTTCGGTGCCGATGGAGGTGGAGAGATCCACAATGGGATCGTTCACTTGACGCCCGATGTCGTTGAGCGTTCGGGCCAGCGGGTGCGGTTGGGTTGGTGCGCTACTGGTAAGCGCATGAGGCCAGTATGAGCCGATGACCAGCAGTGGCACATGGTGGCGATGCTGAAGCTGGCGCTGCATGTGAAGGAGCAGGCTGGTCATGCGTTCCCCGGCCCAGTGGAGATCCTCGAGCACAAGGATGATGGGACCCTCGGCGGCCTGGTTGGCGAAGAAGCGAATGACCTGATCCAGCCGACTCGACGTATCCGATGCTTTCCGGACGCTGAGGATGAGGTGGAGCTGTTCCTGGAGGCCTGGTTCGCTGGTCATGGACTCGACGCGGTGTACCAGCGCGGGTTCGTCCACCATGGGGCCGATCATGGCGGGGGCGATGGAGAGGAGCTGGGCGATGGCGCGGTTCTGTTGGTTGGTGTGGGGTATGGGGCCATCGAAGTGATCGGCGAGACCCAGCAACATATTGACCGCCTGGAGCATGGGCAGGTAGGGTGCGACCGATGATGCACCATTGGTGCATTCTCCCCAGGCAATACGGACAGCAGGATGTTGCTCCTGAACTTCGTTGCACAATTGACGGATCAGGTGTGTCTTACCGGAACCGGATTCGCCTGCGAGGAAGATGAACTGCGGGTTTCCATCTGCGGCACGTTTCCAGGCGGCCTGGAGTTGCTGGTAATGATCCTCGCGGCCATCGCTGATGAAGAGTTGACGCGGCCGATCCGGGGTGGCAGGGCTATCAGGTTGGGGCGGATGGATTGTAGTTTCCGCGGCATCGAGAAACGTCTGCATCTCCGGGCTGCCTGAAGGAAGCCCCAATGTGGCGGCAAGCACCTGAACCGTATTGGCGCGGGGTTTGACGTACCGGGCGGGAGCCTCGAGATTGGCAATTTGCCGTTCCGAAACGGAACCCATGGAGCTCCGGAGCGGATTGGCGCTGGTTTGGGTGAGATTGGCTAACGTCCTTTGCGAGAGGCCACGTCGGGTGCGGACGCGACGTAGTTCTGCGCCAAAGGGTGAGCGCTCCCGATTCGGCATGATCCCTCCGCATGTAAGACATCTGCGTTGCCACCAATATACGCTGCCGCGACTACGGTGTCCGGGGAAGATCCGGACTGAAAATGCAGTGGAACTTCAGCGTGAGTTCAGCGATATTGGGCTTCCATTGCTTTAGCATACATGGAGACGGCCGGGACACAAGAGTTCGGGTAATGCATGTGGTATGGGCCGGTCCCCCAGCTTGGCCTTTACATCGCGTTTCCCGGTTTGTGATTCCCGGCCTTCCCTTTTGTCAGATGGGAAATGGAATTTTTGGGTTAAAGGGTTCGCGTGGCGAATCTTCCCGATCCGTTCGATTCTGACGCCCCCCATTGCTCACCACGAGCTGCCACTCATCACGCTCGAAATTGGGATGAGGAGAGTAACGGAGTCGCTGTCGATTTTCGGCCCCGAGTTGACTTTCCCCTCCTGTTTCGAATGCCTTTTCCATCGTCACAGGCAACGGAACATCGGGAACCTGGAAGTAATGATGTCTGGGCGACCCGTGGTTTTGCTGCGGGGTGTGCCACCAGGACCGGGAGGGGGTAGACACAAGGATCCCTCGACACGGATGCGTCTCGCTGCTCTCGTCGCCCCGGCTCGGGATGACGGGCGTTTTTGCGATCGCCTGGCAGCAGATGTCATACGGAATCCTCACCGCAACGTGACGTGCTGGTGTGGTGCTCTCGCACAGGATGACGTGGCTCATGCGCAGAGATGGCTTGTTCGTGATGACGCGTCAGCCGGATTTCGTATTACAGGGTGTGGCTGATTGTGGTGGCGAAGGCGTCCGGATTCTCGCTCATCATGGAGTGTCCGGCGTCTGGAATGCGTGCCACGGTGATTCCCTCGTGGGTGAATGGGGCGGTGTCGAGGTTTGTTCTCGCTCCGAGGATCAATGTTTTGGGTATTGGCAGCGATTGGAACAGGTCCCTGAACGACGGTATGCGCTCCTGAAGGAGCGAGGTGGCGCTGCGGTGCATGATTGTGGGATTGGCGCGGCTGAGGGGCTCCCGGAAGCCCTGAGCGGCGGCTTCCCCCCGGCTCGCCTGACGACGTGTGGCGAGTTTCAGCATCTCGTAGCCGCGTTCGACGAAATGCGCCTCGGTGCGCCTGGCAATGGTCTTTCCCAGTTCGCTCTGCGAGGGGTCCAGGAGTGGCTCGGCCACAATGAGGCGGGAGACGAGATCCGGGCGCTGGTGGGCGAGCAGGATGGAGATGGACCCGCCCATGCTGTGCCCGACGACGGCGGTGTGCGCGATATCCAGATGATCCAGGATGGCTGCGACTTGCCAGGCCTGTTCCTCTGTGGAGATGGAGTCGTTGGTGGGGGCAGGACTGTAGCCAAATCCCGGGAGGTCGAGCAGGAGGGACGGGATGTCCGCCAGGGCGGGATGCTGGGCGATGCGGCGAAAGGTGATGATGGATGAATCGCCGAGTCCGTGAAGGAACACGAGTGGGGTGGTGGAGGCTGAGCCCAGATGCATGGTGGCGATGGTGGCGCTATCCAGTTGGTGGACCATTATAGAGGGCTGCATTTACTTGCTCCGGTTGGAGTGTCCCTGGTGATGACTGCCTGAAGCACGGTTAATCGTACCAACGGATATTGACCTCTCTCCGCGATGTAGACGCTTTATACGCAATCCGGGTAGTAATCGGAGGAAGACCAAGGGTGCGTCATACGGAATCCGGATAATTCATTGGGCGATGACAGGCATCGCCCGTACGGGATTGACTTGTACCGCCACGAAACACCCGGATTCGGTATTACTTGCCCGGTGTAACGGGTGTACCGATTGATTGCTGGCTGTCCGGACGAGAAAGCGCCCCGGGTGAGGACTTCAATTCTCACCCGGGGTGTCTTCCTGTCTTCGTGATCGGAGCCGTGCCTAGGTGAGGCGAACCGCTCCGTACCAGCGAGGACCGTAGTAGCTCGAATCCAGATCGCTGATCACCACACCGGTATCTTCATTCTGGGCGTGAATGAATTGCCCGTTGCCGATGTAGAGACCAACGTGGGAGAGACCGGCCTGGTAGGTGTTCTGGAAGAAGACCAGGTCACCTGGCTGGAGGCTATCCCGCGAGACACGCACACCGGCGGAGACTTGCGTCCAGGTGCCAGTGCCGATGTCGATGCCGAGGACATTCTTGGCAACCCAGTACGTGAAGCCGGAGCAGTCGAAGGAGGCTGGTCCGTGAGTGGCCCAGACGTATGGATACCCGAGGTACCCCATAGCGTAATCTACCATCGCGTTACCGGTGGCGGTGCTGCCGCCGTTCGTCGGTGGAGGCGTGGTGCCCGGGTTGGCCGACCCACCGCGTTCGCTGAGCGCAGCCGATGTTGCCGTCAGGTAGTCGCCGCTCATGTAGCCCTTCAACCCGTCCCAATCGACACCGTAGAAGCCGTTGCTGGCTCCTGAGGTCACCAGGACCACGGTACCGGCCGGAGCGACTGCCGCGACGCCTGAACCCAGGGAAGGCTCGTAGCGCAGGTTCAGGTTTTCCGTGACCTGGGCGTGATCGCCACTCTGCAGGCCGCTGGGGGCTGGTGCTGGTTCCGAAGGCTTGGGATCGGATGGGGTTGTTGAGCCAGACCCAATGGTCAGATATTCAGCGCTTGCCCATCCTGCCTTGCCACCGCAGGTTACCGGTACCCAGCCATTGCTGTTGGCACCGCGTACTGGCACGGACTGACCCGGCGAGAGGACGGTGATAACGCTGTTCCCACTGCCTGCACCGGAGCGGCAGTAGAGACCGTCGCCATTGGTGCCGGACACCGTGGCCGTCTGGCCCGTGTTATCGCTGGCTGGCGGCGTTTCCGGTTCAGGGCTCGTGTTGCCGTTACCCGTGGAGCCGCCGGTTACGAATTCAGACGAGACGAAGCCATTCTGGCCGCCGCAGACGACAGCTTGCCAACCGCTGGTGGAGCCGCTGCGTGTGTTGACTGACTGGCCAGGCCGCAGGACGGTGATCACGCTGCTACTGGTGCTGGCACCAGAGCGGCAGTTGAGACCTGCGCCGCCCGTATTGGCGACCGTGACGGTGCCTGTGGATGCGCCTGGTGCCGGGGCGGGATCCTTGGTACCGGAGTTGTTCCCGGAACCGGAGCCCGCATTGATGGTGAGGTAGTCGCTATGGGCGAAGCCAGCTGCGCCGCCGCAGGTCACCGGCGTCCAGGCGCCCTGGTTGGCACCGCGCACTGGCACGGACTGACCGGGTGAGAGGACAGTGATGACACTGTAGCTGCTGCCTGCACCGGAGCGGCAGTAGAGACCGTCGCCATTGGTACCGGAGACCGTTGCGGTGCCGGTGGTGGCGCCCGATGCGGCGCTGTTGCTGTTGTTGGGGGCCGCGCTCGACGTGGTGCCCGGTTCGACGTAGGTGGTGGCAACGAAGCCGTTTTGGCCGGCGCATGTCACCGGGACCCAGCCGTTGGTGGCGGCACCGCGCGTCTGGATCTTGTCGCCATCGCGGAGAACGGTGATAACGCCGTAGCTGGTGCCCGCACCGGAGCGGCAGTTCAGACCATTACCGGTACCCGTGACGACAACCGTCATGTTGGATTGCTGGATTTCCTCATCGCCAGCACCACCGGACCAGAGGTAGTTGACATCCGCGAAGCCCTGCAGACCTCCGCAGTCGATGCCCAGATAGCCATTCTCCGCTTCGCTGAGGACATAGACCTTGGTTCCCTCGGGCAGCGTCATCAGGGTTGCGGCATCATCGCTCGGGGCGACGCGGCAGCGCAGGCCTTCGCCGTTGGTGCCGGTCACCGTAGCGGTGCCGATCGCCTGGCTGATGTCGGAAGCCGGGGCGGTGGTGGCAGGAACTGCCGCAGCCTGGACCTCAGGCTCCTGCTCCGTGGTGGCGTCGCTTTCGACGTCATCTGCTTCCCCGGTATCCGTATCTGTGGTGACTTCCTCGACGGTATCCGTCGTGGTTTCGGAATCGGTCGTGACCTCTTCGGAGGAATCGGTTGTCGAGTCGACATCGCTGGACGTCTCGTCAGCGGTTTCTGTGTCCGTGGCTGTATCGTCAACGGTTTCGGTGTCGGTAGCTACGTCATCAGTTGTGTCGGTGTCTGTCTCTTCCGTCGCTTCTGCGTCGGTGGAGGAATCCGTCGCGGCATCTGTGTCCGTCTCTTCGACAGGTGCCGTATCGGTTTCGACATCGGTCGTGATGTCTTCCGGAATCGTCGTATCGGTTTCGGTGTCGGTCGTAACCTCTTCCGGAACCGTGGTGTCAGTTGTTACTTCGGTGTCGATATTTTCTTCCGGAGCCGTTGTATCTGTCATGGCGTCCGTGGAATCATCCTCGGAGACAACGGCATCCGTCGTGGTGTCTTCCGGAACCGTCGTGTCTGTGGTCACGTCCCCGGAGTCTGCCGTATCGGTGGTGACGTCCCCGGTGTCCGTCGTGGTGTCTTCCGGAACCGTGGCGTCAGACGTAACGTCCTCGACAACGGGTTCCTCGATCACGGACTCGACGGCCTCATCAGTCGTTGTCTCTTCAACCATAGGCTCGTCGGTCGTCGTCTCTTCCTCCTGCGTCGCTTGCTCGCTCTGCAGAACGACGTACTTGCCGTTCACGTAGCCAGCGCCGTCACCGCAGTTGACGTGCACGAAATTCAGGTCACCCTGCCAGATGCGAGGTGCTGCAACCTGAAGTGTGGCATTGACCGGAATGCGGGCGAGGACTTCGCCGTCAACCGTCGGTGTGGCACGACAGGCCAACCCTTCAGCCGGGATCTCGTTGTTGTTGTCCACAACAAAACCGGCGTCGATAACCTCCTGCCAAAGCAGGTCGGGTGACGTCGGTTGCTCCACGGGTGTTTCAGGTTCGGTTTCAGCGACCGGATCGGTCACTTCCGCCGGAGCCGTTTCAATGGCGCTGAGCAAGGAGGCGCTGACGAAGCCTTCCTGGCCATTGCCGGAGACCACCCAGAACCATGTGCCCGTGTCAGTCACGATTGGTCCATCGATCAGGGTCACGTTGCTTCCCTGTGGAAGCTCCCCAATGAGGGTGGAGTCATCAAGGGTGATGACATCGGAACGGAGATTTGCTCCGCTTCCGTTTGGATTCGCGATGGTTGCTTGTTGTCCAGCGACCAGGTCGGTGCTGGCGAGTGCGGCCATGGGTGCGAGCAGCGATAGCCCGAAGACCGTGGCCACTACGATGAGGAGCACATGATGTGCCCGTTTCAGGATTGTAGACAACCCCTTCCCCCTCCAGTTTAAGACGTGCGACCGGGCAGCCCCCCGGTCATAAGCGGGTATTGGGTTGATGGATATCTTGCGAACATCCCCGGAAACCGGTGGGCATTCCAAACGAATCGTTGGGATGCGTCGTTTCCTGAAACCCAACTGCCGGAGACCGTCCTCTCCGGAATCAGATCGGCCGATTCGACCGATACCCTGGAAATCGTGACGAATGCGGTAACGAGGCGTTGAACGCTGTGTTATCCACATCCCGGTTGCAACCGAAGCCGGTTCTGTCCCTTACCTGAGAACTGAGGATGGCGTATGGCATGAGTAGGGCGTGGCCAGCAAGCGGACATTCTGGTGCAAGTTCGGCAGGTGTTTCGAGACTGTTTGCCGGGACTCAACGCTGAGAAGGTCTTGGTGCTAACGACTCCAACTCTCGGTTTGCGGCGTCTTCCAGCCAGAAGGCACTGCAACCCGAACCACAACGCACTCGGGACTGAGACGACGGTAACAAAGGGGGGAGCACGATGTCAAGCAATGCAGCACATGCCATTTCCGGATGCAACCGGAGATAACGTGCCAGATGGGACTGGGAGTCCACTTTCTGAGGAGGGTTGATGACCCTTTATTGGGTGCTTCGCAGGCTTGGTGCCATGGTGTCACCCGAACCTGCGCCGGGGGCCACCTACAACCAAAACGCCCGTAACTGTCAAAAGGTTTCACCATTGACTCTTTAAGTATGTGTCTCCGAGTCATGTGCGGCAAGGGCTGAAAGGGGTCCGAACGGGCCGGTAATCGGGTCCGTCCGAACCTCCTTGACGAGGTGGTCACAACAGGGTTTTTGGATATTGGGAATGAATGCACGATAATGGTCTTGCCAACCAAATGTACGTACATTGTGGCGAGCGAGCGGAATACCGCGTGGTCGCCTGCTTCTGGCTGATTATTCAGTCGTGTCGTCGGTGCGGCGACGGCGCACCCGGTTTCCGAGTCCGACGCGGCCTTCGTTCTCGGCGTCACGGCGTTGGGCGGTCGCCACATCGAGCTCTTCCTGCACCTGCTCCAGGCGGACACGTACGCGTTGTTCGTGCAGGTACCAGATGTCCCGGTGCAGGGATGAATCGACTTGCCGGAGGTCCTCGATCTGGGCGTTGATTTCCGAGATCTTGTAGGTGGTCTCGCGGAAGATCTCATTCGTTTCGTCGAGACGTTCGTTGAGCCGCTCAATGCGTTCTTCCAGTGCGTGCCGGAGCTGGTCGAAGCGGGCGTCGGTTTCCTGACGGGCTTCGTCCTGCATATCAACCACCTGGTCGTGGCGTTCGGTCGCCTGTGATTGCATCTTGATGAGGTCGTTACGGAGGTTGATCTCTCCTGCACGCAACTCGTCCAGAGTGGGATCGACATGGACGAGGCCGCGGCGCGTGTCTTCCAGGGCATCGTAGGTGTGGGCGAGATCGGAGCGCAACTCGTCGATGCGGGCGGTGAAACTCTCAATGTTCTCGGCGACGGTTGCTGTGCGGCGACGAGCCTCCTGGTCGACGATCTTGATGGAATCATCGGTACGGATGACATCCCGCCGTAGTTCATCAACCTCGCTGCGGACGCTGTCGATGTTGTCGCGGAGACCGTGGGCAATGGCGCTGGTGCGGTCGCTGAGGGCAGTCAGGTGTTCCATCGTGGTCATGACTTCGCCGTAGCGTTCGGCATTCTGGTTACTGTCATCCACCTTCCGGCGGGATTGCTCAAGCAGGTCAGTGACGTGGGCCTGCAGCGATCGAATGGGACGTGTGCTGTCGTCGATCCGCTGTTCGAGATCGTCGATAAGTTGGCGGGTGCGGTTCTCATCCAGGGCGCGCGCCTGCAACGATTGTTCCGCCTCCTGTGTTGCCTGTTCCAGGGCGATGCGGAGTTGGCTGATCGTGGCTTCCTGCTGCTTGATGGTGGCCTGGTCAGCTTGTTGCCGGAGGCTGATCTCCCGCAAGGCGAGCCTTAATTCATCCAATTGCGCGTGCACGGCGCGAGATTGGGCCTCGGCGCGTTTGCGATCGTCCTCGCGGCGATAGGACTCGGGGCGGGCAACGGACATTTCGGTGGAGGCATCTTCTTCCTCCAGAGCGTCATTGAAGGGAATATCCTGCATGGCGGCGTTCCGGGATTTGTGCGCCTGACGCTGTTCCGGTTCCTGATGCCGAGGGGCATCCGTGCGGGGTTCCTGCTTGCGGGATTGTCCGAAGAGGTTCTTAACCATGGGTGTTGCCTTTGTTGTCGTATCCGGACATTTTCCGAACGGCCAGTTCGAACGAATGGAGACAGCGCGGGATCATGTTGTCGTATCTGCAACGAACATCGACGCAGGTGCGCTGGCTTGTCTGCGTACAGGATACGAGACGAGCGGGGAATCGTGCCGAATCAGGGGAGTCACGGAGGCGACCATTATATAGAAGGTGCTTGCATGATGTCGATCGTGTCGACGACGCATCGCGCCAGCGCCGAGGGGTGATAACCGCCTTCCAGAACGGCAATGAGGCGGCCTGCCGTCAACTCATCCGCCAGCATTCGGGTGGTTTTGGAAAGCGCCTGAAATCCCGCGTCCGTGACGCGCAAGCCTCCAAGCGGATCATCGCGATGGGCATCGTATCCTGCCGAAAGGAGGAGGATGTCTGGTTGGAAAGCGCGGACGGCAGAGGCTACAGGGCCGGCGAGGGCCGCCATGATGGCGTCGTCACCATCCCCGGCGGCAAGTGGCAGGTTCAGGGTGTATCCGCGGCCTTCGCCGGTTCCGCGTTCACTGGCTGACCCGGAACCGGGATAGAAGGCGCCGTACTGGTGGATCGAACAGAAGAGCACATCAGATCGGTCATAGAAGATGTCCTGGGTGCCATTTCCGTGGTGCACATCCCAGTCGATGATGGCGACGCGTTGGAAACCGGTTGCCCGGGCGTGGGCCGCCGCGATGGCGACAGTGTTCAGGAGGCAGAATCCCATGGATTGGTTGCGGGTGGCGTGATGTCCGGGCGGACGGACAAGGATGAAAGCCGAATCGACCTGACCTGCCATGACGGATTCGACCGCATCGATGCCCGCTCCGGCGGCGAGCCGGGCGGTGGGGAGGGAATCCGGCAAAACCAGGGTATCGGGATCGATTTGGCCGCCTCCTGTATGTGTCAGGATTTCGAGGCGGTTGAGCAGATTCCTGTCGTGGACTCGCAGGATGTGTTCATCCGTGGCCGGGGACCAGGAATGCGGAACTGCTTGGTGATTCAGGCCACGTCGGGTGAGTTCTGCCCCAATGGCCAGCATCCGGGCAGGTTGTTCGGGATGGGGTGTGGTGTCATGACCGGTGAAGGCGGAGTGTCGATACAGCCGGGTGCGTGCATGAACTGGAGGCATCTGGATCCGGGGGATGAGAGCGGGCTTCAAGCGAAGTGAAACCGCTCGTGCGGTCAATCGATGGCGAGAGCAGAGAGCGTTGCATGTGTGTCAAGCACACGCGATCCGCTTCAGGAGCCAGTACGCCGCATGTGGTTCACGCCGCTCCCTGTATTGTGGGCGCGGCTGCGCGTGAGACCGGGGCGACGGGCTGCGGTGCGGCCACGAACGACTCCGGGATCCCGTGGCCGTAGCGGCGTCACGTTGCGGGGACGTGGCCCGCGCATTTCGCTGGTGTACCGAATCATGGAATCGCCATGTCGTGTCTCGGCGGATGTGTTGGTGTGTCGCAGGAAACTGGTTGGGCCCATCCAGCTATAAAGGAAGGCCCCGGCGATGGGCAGGCACAGGATCAGCAACGCCCAGGACATCTTGTTTCCGCCGCGCACACGTGGCCGGCCGATCAGATCCCCGATGGCCTGGATCACAAGCATGTACTGGACGGCTCCGAAGACCACAATGAGCGTGGCAAGAGCCAGGGTTTGGAGGTTCATCGTTTTTCACCAATTGCCGCATTCGCTAGCAACGTACGGCACATGACGTGCTATTTCAGTGTAATTGGTGTTGTTGTCAAGCGCGACTGTACGTTCGGGGCGGATTTGCCCGGGAAGACGGCGTTCCTGTGAAAAGACGGCGAAATCCTGCCGGTTTACGTGGAAACAGGGCGTGGAGCGAGCAGACAAATTGGGTTGGGGAGGGGGAATGTCCCTTACTCGCCCCCGGATGCCTTGAGGTACTGGGCGACGACAAAACCGGTCTCCCCCGTTTCGTCCACTTCGACCGGGTACCAGGTGTAGCCATCGGCGTCAGCGGAATCGCCCGTGATCGTGAGTTTCGTATCGATCTTGAGTTCGGTAATGATGTCGCTGCTGGCTGAAGCTTCGGAGCGGAGATTGACCAGATCCTCGCTGAGAACCACCTGATCGCC
>Ga0182747_1001183_pt1 | contig 20892 bp, 19 predicted proteins | sample eDN3rd30CBELigBY_FD_128526 | JGI IMG/M metagenome (GOLD analysis project Ga0182747, IMG submission 128526) | Enriched backyard soil microbial communities from Emeryville, California, USA - eDNA 3rd pass 30_C BE-Lig BY (version 2) (version 2) | ecosystem: Environmental > Terrestrial > Soil >...
CAGTGGAATGAACTATCAATTTTATGTGGACGCAAATACGGTGGTATTTGATAGAAGTTAGGGGGATGAGGACAATCGAACAGCCGTCCAATAATGTTTTGTTGACACAGGAGGAAATGCGCAATCTGATTGAAAAAGCGCAGGAAGGTGATGTTGAAGCAAGAAAACAAATGATTGAAGGCAATACACGGCTCGTATGGTCGATTGTTCAACGCTTTGCTTCGCGCGGAGTAGAGCTTGAAGATTTGTTTCAAATCGGTTGTATCGGATTGATGAAATCGGTGGATAAATTTGATTTATCCTACGATGTAAAATTTTCAACCTATGCTGTTCCAATGATTATTGGAGAAATTCAACGTTTCTTGCGTGATGATGGCATGGTGAAGGTGAGCAGATCGATACGCGAGCTGAACTATAAAATTCGTCATGCAACAGATGAATTTTTAAAAACCAATGAAAAACCTCCTTCCATTTCGGAACTTGCTGATATATTAGGGGTGACGCAGGATGAAGTGCTTGTTGCAAATGATGCAATGCGCGATCCCGCTTCCTTGCATGAACAGCTTTTCGAAAGTGAAGGCGATTCCATTACGTTAATGGATCAAATGAAGGATGAAAAGTCAGAACTTCCTTTTCAATATATCCCATTGAAGGAAGTTTTGACGAAGCTGGATAAGCGGGAACAGGCAATTATTTATTTAAGATATTACTTAGATTTAACTCAAACCGATATTGCAGAAAGGTTAGGGATATCCCAAGTTCAAGTTTCGCGGTTAGAAAAGAAGATTTTGGCGCAACTTAAGTCTTGGATGGAAACCAATTCATCACGAACTACTAAAAAGACGGTGAGTAAATGAGTAATCAAGTTTTTGCATCTATAGATGAAGCAAAAGATTTTTTGTACGGCAAATTCGGAAAAGATGAATCCTTCGATGTATGTATCAAGGACCTTCATGTTAAAAGTTTGCCTGTATTATGTGTTTATATAAGTGGGCTTGTAGATGGAGCCACACTTACGGTTCAACTGACGCCTCTCTTCACTCACGTTTATGATGATGAAAAGCATCATGAATTCGAGATCAAAGATGAGGCGCAGTATTTTGATGACCACTTTAATTTTTACGGGAAATCGGAACCAAAGGATAAAAACGAGTTCATATTAGGCGTTCTAAGCGGGCAAGTTGGCTTTATCACTGCACATGGCTATGGCTACTTAATGGAACTAAGAAGCTATCCTGGCCGTCAGCCTGATGAGCCGGATAATGAAAAGGTAATTCGAGGTTCACGTGATGGATTTGCAGAAAATATTATGTTGAATACTGCCTTAATTCGTCGCCGTATACGTGATCCTCAATTGCGTTTCGAGCTTCACAAAGTCTCAACACTTGGGCAAACCGATGTCGCAATTGCGTATATGAAGGAACTCGTAAATCCCAAGCATTTAAAATGGCTGAATAAACGATTGAAGGAAATCAAGCATGACGGTTTGACGATGGCCGATAAATCCTTGGAGGAATGGCTGTTTAAACAGAAATTTCACCCGTTGCCATTTGTTCGTTACTCGGAAAGGCCGGATATTGTTGCAGCCCATTTACTTGAAGGCCATATAGCTATTATCGTGGATACTTCTCCTTCCGTTATTATTTTGCCGATAACTGTATTCCATTTGCTGCAGCATGCTGAAGAGTATCGCCAAGCACCTCTTCTTGGTACAACCTTCCGCGTTTTAAGATATATTGCGGCATTTTTCACTTTAACTTTGTTGCCCATTTGGTATTTGCTAGCCACCCATGAGGAATTTTTGCCTCCTGCACTGGAATTTATAGGGGCGAAAGAGGAGTCGGAAATACCGCTATTTTTACAAATCATCATAGCTCATTTGGGCTTGGAATATTTGCGAATTGCTGCCATTCATACACCTACGCCCCTATCGACTGCGATGGGCTTGGTAGCTGGGATTATTATTGGGCAAATCGCCATTGACGTAGGATTGTTTTCTCCAGAGGTTATCCTCTATACTGCCATTACAGCTATTTTCTCGTTCTCAATTCCTACATTTGAGCTAAGTGCAGCGATGAAGTATTTCCAATTCCTGATTCTGCTTGCGACAGTAGCAGCTGGACCTAGTGGTTTCTTTATAGCGATATGGATTATTTTCTCCTACTTATGCTCACTAAAGCCTATGACGGTACCTTACATGTGGCCACTAGTACCTTTCTTCCCTAAAGCATTTACGCGTATATTTATTCGATTCCCAATGGCTGATGATGCACTTAGACCTTATATTGTCGGCGCGAAGCAAAGAAAACGTGCTTAAGTGTCCGTTGCGTTAAAATTGTACCTATGATAAAGTTCATCTTAAGGTATAACTATGCGAAAATGGGGGTTTTCCTCATTTCGCACGCAATGGAGGAGAACTGAATGCATTTTTATGGAACACAAAAAGTAAATGAAAATGGTCATTTAACGATTGGTGGAGTCGATGCGGTAGAACTTGCAAATGAGTACGGCACTCCACTTTTCGTTTATGATTTGGAACTTATAAGAGAGCGTGCGCGCGGATTTATCGAAACATTTCATCAATTAGGGGTAAAAGCAGAGGTAGCCTATGCGTCTAAAGCTTTTTCGTGTATTGCGATATACCAGCTTGCTAAAGAAGAGAATCTATCATTAGATGTAGTTTCTGGAGGAGAATTATTTACGGCAATCCAAGCAGGCTTCCCGCCAGAAAGAATTCATTTTCACGGGAATAATAAATCCTTTTACGAATTAGAGCTTGCGTTTGACTCGAAAATTGGCTGTATTGTTGTCGATAATTTCCATGAAATCGAACTTTTAAAAGAAATTTCTGAAGCGAAAAAACAACCGATGCGTATTTTACTTCGAGTAACACCTGGAGTAGAAGCACACACACATGACTTTATTACAACAGGTCAAGCTGATTCTAAATTTGGATTTGATTTAAATAATGGACAGGCAGACGAAGCATTTCTGAAAGTAAAGGATCATGAGTACCTAAATCTTTTAGGCTTACATTGTCATATTGGTTCTCAAATTTTTGAAACGGATGGATTTAGTCTGGCTGCGGAAAAGCTTATGAAAAAAATTAGCGAGTGGCAAAGTATGCATGATTTCCATTGTTCCGTGCTCAATTTGGGTGGCGGATTTGGAATTCGTTATACCGAAGAGGATAAGCCTCTTGAACCGCAAAGCTATGTGAAAGAAATGATTGAAACTGTTCAAACTTTTACAAGTAAGCTGAATTTAACGATGCCAGAGATTTGGATTGAACCCGGACGTTCACTTGTTGGTGATGCGGGAACATCTCTATATACTGTAGGCTCACAAAAAACTGTACCGAATATTCGTGAATACATAGCAGTGGATGGCGGAATGAGTGATAATATCCGTCCGGCACTTTATGATGCAAAATATGAGGCGGTTATCGCTAATAAAGCAAATCAAGACAAATCGAAAACTTATACAGTTGCAGGAAAACTTTGTGAATCAGGTGATAAGTTAATAGTGGATGCATTGTTGCAGGAAACAGAACCAGGCGATACATTAGCTGTATTCTGTACAGGAGCTTATGGCTATTCCATGGCTTCAAACTATAATCGTATCCCTAGACCGGCAGTTGTATTTGTAGAAGACGGTCAACATCAATTGGCTATTAATAGAGAAAGCTACGAAAATATTATTCAAAATGATCTGCCGCTCTCTCTAAAAAGAGGGTGAGTAAATTATGAAAATATCTAAATGGTGGCTTCTTGGAATCATCCTGGTCTTATGTCTAATCTGGGCATTGGTCTATATTTTTTTGATTCCCCCAAATGTGTCATAGGAAACGTATTGTAAATAAATGGTAATATAGTTGATTCCTTTCTTCAAATCATGTAGTATATTTAAAGATGTTGTACTGATAGAAAACGAGGGAATGTTATTCATGTTAATACGCTATAAAAAATCATTTGAAAAAATAGCAATGGGTTTGCTTTCGTTCATGCCATCCGAGAAGGACGTAAAGCATTTAATGGAAACAATTCATTCATATGAAGAAAAAGACAATTGGCATTTATATTTATGGAAAAAAGATGAAGAATATATTGGCATTGTTGGAGTAGTAGAAGAGAATTCAGTTGCTTCTGTTCAACACATAACGGTTGTTCCTTCTTATAGAGGAGAAGGGGTAGCAAGAAAAATGCTGAAGGAATTGCTGGCTACAGGCCAATTCAAAGAGTTAAATCCAAGTGAGGCTACAAAACCTTTTATAATAAAATGTTTACCAATAGTAGAAGAGGCGGACGACTCTAAGTAACGTCAGCCTCTTTTTCTTATTTTTGGGAAATATGGACTGCTTATTTTAAAATTTTCGTTAACGGGTTTTTTTTGATAAACCAAGTATTTTATTCTTGCGTGCTTCAAGAATATCTGAACGATCGCGGAGCATATGTTTATGAAGGAGAAAGTCTTTTGGCAGCGATGGAAGTTCTTTTATTTTCTTTTCTACTAATGAATTTAGTGATTCATTGTTTATTGATAGTTGAAAAGGTCTGAAGGGTTCACCGTTTTCAATCGCTTTCATGCTGATTTCACAATTTCTACATAAATCATCAAACTCTATAAATTCAAAAAAAGGGGTGGATTGATTCATAGTAAAATTCTGATAGGCCTTTTTTAATATTTTCATAGAACCGATTGTATTGTTTCGTCGCCAATGATACATGCCAGTAGCAAGTTGGACATATCCTACCAGTGGGTGATTTTTTTCGCCAGGAGCGAGAAGTTTCCAATATTCCTCTAAAACTTCGTGACATTCAAAATAATCTTGATTCCCGTTAAAATAAGCACAATAATCTACATATAATGGGTGAAACATTGGATGCATAACAATCCTCTTTCCTATTTGCTAAAAATTGATTTAAAATACATAAGGTACACATACTCTTATAACTATAAAAGAAAACGAACAAACGTCAGGTGGTTGACACATGTATGAAGTAAAATTAGAAGCCTTTACAGGACCTCTTGATTTATTATTGCACTTAATTCATCGTTTGGAAATTGATATATATGATATTCCAATGGCAGAACTAACAGCACAATATATTGATCATATTCACGCCATGAAAGAGCTTGAGTTGAACGAAGCAAGCGAGTATCTAGTGATGGCAGCGACATTGCTTGCGATTAAAAGCCGTATGCTTCTCCCAATCCATGAAGGGGAAATGGAAGATGCGGAATTTGAAGTAGATGGTCCAGATCCTCGTGAAGAACTCGTAACAAAACTTATCGAGTATAAAAAGTATAAAGAAGCAGCAATAGAATTCAAGGAACTTGAAGAAAATCGTGCCCAAGTCTTTACTCGACCACCGAGTGATTTGTCAGGATTTGTTCCAGATGAACAGCTTGTTCTCTTTGATATGAATGTTAATGTCTTCGATATGCTAAGTGCTTTTCAAAAGCTGCTTCGTCGTAAACAATTAAAAAAACCTTTATCAACGAGAGTGGCAAGACAAGAGATATCCGTTAAAGCGCAAATGATTGCAGTCATTGACTCATTAAAATTAAATGGAGGGCGCTCTAATTTCTCCGATTTATTTCCATATGAAGATAAATCTACAATTATTGTAACGTTTTTATCATTACTCGAGCTAATGAAACGCCATGTCGTTTTTGTAGAGCAAGAAAATAACTTCGAAGATTTAACAGTCATTTTACAAAAGGAGGCGACTCTCGATGAACTTGAACAATTTGATGCGGAAAATTGAGGCACTGCTATTCGTAGTGGGGGATGAAGGGATGACTGCCAAACAACTATCCCACTTATTAGAAGTAGATCTAATGGAAATTGAGGCAGCCTTAAGTGAACTTGAAACAAATTACAATGAAGCCGATGAACGTGGCATTACACTAAAAAAGTTAGCAGGCACTTATCAACTAACTACAAAATCAGATTTGGCGGATACGATTAAAAAACTGGTAGAAAATCCGAATAGCCAAGTACTTACTACGGCATCGCTGGAGGTGTTGGCAATCATTGCGTACAAGCAGCCAATTACACGAACTGAAATTGAGGACTTGCGAGGCGTCAAAAGTGAAAGACCGATTCAAACTCTTGTATCCCGTGCTCTTGTACAAGAAGTTGGAAGAGCCGAAGGGACAGGACGTGCCATTCTATATGGGACAACCAAGGAATTTTTAAATTATTTTGGATTAAAAGATTTAAGCGAACTTCCACCATTGCCAGAAGGAAATGCAGTGGATGAAAATGAAGAGACGGATTTATTCATGACAAAATTCCAAGAAGCCTTCAACGGACAAGAATAACGATCTTATTCATCTGAATTAATTAGCGATTAATTTGGAAAAATAAAAAGTATGTTGCATTTGATATTAAAAAAGGAGTGGCTTGTTGAAAAAAGTTGCAAAAGTCTTTTTTGCGTTTGTTTGTTCGATGGTAATATTCTTTTCTGTTACTCAAGCGGCAAGTGCTTCCTATGCTGTTATTGATGCAGAAACGGGGAGATTGCTAGAAGGAAGCAGCCCCCATGAGCGTATGCCGATCGCCAGTCTAACGAAAATTTGGACAGCTCTTATAGCGATTGAAAATAGTGAGTTGGATGATGAAGTTACAATCTCACAGAAAGCAGCCTTAAGTGAGGGCTCTTCAATCTATTTGGAGCCAGGGGAGAAGGTCCCTGTTCAAACCTTGCTTTATGGGTTAATGCTTAGATCAGGGAATGACGCTGCGTATGCTTTGGCTGAACATGCTGGTGGTTCTCTTGAGGGTTTTGTTGATTTGATGAATGAAAAAGCGGATTTATATGGTTTAAATAATACCGAATTTACAAATCCATCTGGTTTGCATAATGATATTCATCTTTCATCTGCCTACGATACGGCACAGATGCTTAGGATTGCGTTGCAAAATGAGACATTTAAAAAGATTTCCTCTACCATCAACTATAAAGATCCAGTCAAAGGAGTAACTTGGCAAAACAAGCATAGGTTATTGCGGCAGCAGGTTGGAGCTGTATCTGGGAAGACAGGCTTCACAAAAGTCGCCGGGAGAACATTAGCAACTTATTTTGAAAAGGAAGACAAAAAAGTAATTGTCGTTACCTTGAGTGAATCGAATGATTGGCAAGTACATAAAGGGCTTGCAAATAAAATATTTGATAACTACGAATATGTTACTGTTGCAGATCAAGGAAAATATAAAGCAACAGAAGATAAAGAGGTAGAGCTGACAAAGCCTATTTCCATTCTTCTTAATAAAGAAGAAGAAAAAGAAGTTCGAAATGTCCTTCATCTATCAAGAAAACAAGGGGAATTTGGTATTTGGCATGTTATGTTAAACGATGAAAGTATTTACGCAACAAGAGTAAATGTAAAATAAGAAATTGAAGTACTAGCTGAGCTGAAAAGTTTTTAGGACTGCGAGTAGAGCAGTCTTATTTTTTACGTACTTAGAGAAAATTGTCGAAAATTCTGCATCAATAGCGTGAAAAGCTTGCGAATGTGTTTGAAAGGCGCATTTCGATATAGATAAATAACGAATAAAATAAGCTGTTTTCCTTTTATAATAGAGTAGAATATGACATAATTTTCGGAAGCAGACATATAGGTGCTTACACGGATGAATGAGGTGGAATAATGGAAAGATTACAAAAAGTAATTGCGTATGCTGGTGTAGCTTCAAGGCGTAAAGCAGAACAATTAATTCAAGAAGGTAAAGTCAAAGTAAATGGTAAAGTCGTAAAAGAGCTTGGTACAAAGGTATCGAATTCAGATTCAATAGAAGTAAATGGCGTTAAGCTAGAAAAAGAAGATAAAGTTTACTTCTTGCTATATAAACCAAGAGGTGTGATTTCAGCAGTAACGGACGACAAAGGCAGAAAAACCGTAACGGACATCTTTAAAAAACATGTTCACCAACGTATTTTCCCCGTTGGACGTCTAGATTACGATACATCAGGCTTATTATTATTAACGAATGATGGAGAATTTGCTTATCAAATGACACATCCGAAATTTAAAATTGATAAAACCTATATTGCTCGTGTAAAAGGTGTACCGACAATTGATGGACTGAAAAAACTGCAGCGCGGCATTAAATTAGAGGATGGCAAAACGGCACCTGCCAAGGTAAGTATGACTTCTTTTGATGAAGCTGCAGCCAAAGCGATTTGCGAGATTACAATTCACGAAGGAAGAAATCGCCAGGTACGCCGTATGTTTGAAGCGATTGGAACACCGGTTGTAAAGTTAAAACGTGAGCGCTTTGCATTCCTTGATTTGGCAGGTTTAATGCCGGGCGAATATCGAGAATTGACGAGGCATGAAGTGAAATTGCTTCGTGTACTTTCTGACACAGGTAAAATCGAATAATCAAAAATCCGTGAAAACGTTCATAATTCAGTCAAAAACATGAGCAAATGGCTTTTTTTAGTTTGCTATAATAAAAAAGATTGTATTGTTTTCGCAGGGAGGAAACGACATATGGATAAGAAAAAGAAGCGTTCAATAACTCGTGGTGTTATTCTCGTTGTTCTTTTGGCAGCAATCGTATATACAGTCTATACATCTGCAACAAATGACAAAGTGAAAGTTCTGCAAGTTGGCGACAAAGCACCTGAATTTGAACTGGTGGATTTATATGAAAGCGGTTTAAAACATCGGCTTTCCGACTATGAGGGCAAAGGTATCTTCTTGAATTTCTGGGGAACTTGGTGTGAACCATGCAAAAAAGAAATGCCCGCTATGTCAAATCAATATGCCATTTATAAAGATCAAGGCGTGGAAGTGTTAGCTATTAACATCGCTCAAACAGATTTTGAAGTAAAGAAATTTATTGAAAGTCTAGGTGTTCACTTCCCAGTAGCAATAGATGGTACAAAAGGCGTCATGACGGCTTATAATGTTGATCTATTGCCAGCAACAATCTTAATCAATCCTGAAGGTGAAGTTGAAAAAATCATTACTGGTGAAATGAATGAAACGCAGATCGCCTCATATATGGAATCAATTAAACCAGAACAGGAGTAATTTATATGGATAAAATTATTTGTGTTTGTGGTCATGAAAATCCAGCAGGTACCAAACTTTGCGGAAAGTGTGGTCGGCCACTAACAGAAGAAGCGAAACAAAGTAAAATTGTCGATATGAAATATGACGGTGCGGCGATCCGTTCAAAAACGCGCAACAAGTCTATTGTCGACAAAATATGGAATTTCTTCTCAAGTGTAAAAGTAGGGATTGCATTAATAATCATTAACCTTATTGCAGCATCTATAGGAACTATTTTTCCTCAGGAGTTCTATATAAGTGTTTCTACAGAGGAAGAAAAAGCAATTTATTATGAAAAGACATATGGTTCTTTAGGGAAGCTATATTATGAACTTGGTCTTTCTGATATTTACAGTTCTTGGTGGTTCCAAGTATTAGTAGGGATGCTTGCTATTTCTATTATTGTTGCAAGTATCGACCGAGGAATTCCCTTACATCGTTCATTAAAAAATCAGCGTGTAAAACGCCATGAGAGCTTTATGAAACGTCAGCGTGTTATCTCTGAAGGACCTATTACAGAGGGCGATTCAGCAAAAACATTGAGTTTAGTTGAAGAAAAGCTAAAAAAACTAAAATATAAAGTTCGACGCGAAGGCAATGCCCTTCTAGCTGAACGTGGACGCTTTGCCCGTTACGGCCCATACATAAACCATGTTGGTTTAATTATCTTCCTGACAGCTGTTATGCTTCGACTTGTTCCTGGCTTCTATGTGGACGAGTCAATGTGGGTACGTGAAGGTGAAATGCGTGCAGTGCCTGGAATGGAAGGCTATTTCATAGAAAATGAAGAGTTTATTTTAGAATTGCATGATAACGAAGCTACTGAAAATCAAGAGCTTCAAGGAGTTAACGTAGTAGCAAAAAACTATCAAACTAATGTTAAGTTATATAAACAAGCTGAAGATGCGATACCGGGTAAAGCCGATAACTTGGAATTAGTAAAAGAGTACTCAATCAAGGTAAACCATCCGCTGCAGCACGAAGGCTATTCATTCTATCAAATGGATTTCCGTTTAAATGAAATCAAAACAATGAATTTTGAACTGACAAATAAGGCAACGGGCGAATCTTTAGGTGCAGTTAGCGTTGACTTGACAAACCCTCAAGACGAATATGTCATTGATGATCAAACAAAGGTTGAATTATTAGGCTATTACCCTGATTTCTCAGGATTTGAGAATGGTGAACCCCAAACAGCAACACCAACACCTAATAATCCAGCATTTATCTTTAAAATGACGACACCGGAAAATCCAGAGGGTGAAGTAAGCTTTGTCGCAATACAGCAAACAATTGAACCAAATGGCGACAATGAATACAAAATGGCGTTTAATAGTGTTGAAACAAGAAATATGTCTGGTTTAACCGTTCATAAAGACAGTTCAATACCATGGCTTGCACTTGGTGGAGCGATCTTCATGATTGGGGTTGCAATCGGGTCTTATTGGAATCACCGTCGTCTTTGGGTAGAACAGTTAGAAGATGGAACAATTCGTCTAGCAGCGCATACAAACAAAAACTGGTTTGGTATGAAGAAAGATTTAGATGCAGTGACTGAATACGCACATCTTCCGAAATATATTGACCAGTCTGATGATGAAAAAGACGATGAAGACGAAGAAAAAGAAAAGGAAGGTGACAGCACCTTATGAGTTTAATTGATATTAGTGGAAACCTGCTATTTGCAGCATTTATTGCGTATTTAGTCGGGACATTATTATTTGGTGGAGCAATTAAAAGCTCAAAACCTGATGGTGCAGTAACTCGTGCCGACAAATGGGGGAAACTGGCCCTAATTGTTACGATCATCGGATTCTTGGCACATATAGGGTATTTCATTACTCGCTGGATTTATAAAGGACATGCACCAGTTAGTAATATGTTTGAATTTACGACTGCATTCGGGATGTTTATCATTGCGGCGTTTATCTTGATTTATTATATGTATCGTTTAACTGCACTTGGACTAGTTGCATTACCGGTTGCAATCTTGATCATCGGTTATGCGGCAATGTTCCCGAATGATGTGGACCCACTAGTTCCATCACTTCAAAGTTATTGGTTAACAATCCACGTTATTACTGCTGCAATGGGTCAATCCATTTTAGCAATCAGTGCCGTGGCAGGCTTACTATATTTATTGAAATCCATCAATCCGAAAAAGAAATCGAAAAGTCGTTTTTGGATGGAAGCAGTTCTTTACTTCGGCGTGCTAGTTGTCGGTTTTATCCTAGCAACTTTGATATTCAAAGGGTTTGGATACGAAGCTGATTTCACTTTCATCGATACGAAAGATGCCGAAGCTAAAATAACTTATAATATGCCGGCAGTATTTGGTATGAATGACTATACATTATTAACAGATGATGTAATGGAGCCGCTTGTTGAAATGCCGGCAGTCATAAATGCGAAAAAATTAACGACGGTGTTCTGGGCATTTATATTTGGAACAGTAATCTATTTACTGGTTCGATTAGTGGCCCGCAGAAGAATACTTGATATGCTTCATCCTTTAGTGCAAAAAGTTAATTTAAATTTATTAGATGAGGTAGGCTATCGTTCTGTATTAATCGGGTTCCCTGTATTTACGTTAGGTGCACTAGTATTCGCGATGATTTGGGCACAGGAAGCTTGGGGCCGTTATTGGGGCTGGGATCCAAAAGAGGTTTGGGCTCTGATTACATGGTTATTCTATGCAGCATACCTACATTTGCGGTTATCAAAAGGCTGGGAAGGGAAAAAATCTGCTTGGCTTGCAGTTATCGGCTTTGCGATTATCCTGTTTAACTTAATTGTAGTAAACCTGGTAATCGCCGGTTTACACTCTTACGCAGCATAAAGATAATGACGAAAGTTCTTCTCATTTAAATGGGGAGAACTTTCTTTTTAATGAATGAGAAAATATATAAAATTCTTTTTCATATGAATGCAGCTAAGGATGTTCATTAAAAGTCTCGGTAATCAGCCAGGTTTTCGAACCAAAAATCTATCAAAGCTTGATGTTAAACCTTAGTTTCTTAATATATTCTTTAAATTTTTTACATGAAATTGTACAATAGGAAAGAGAAAGAATGAGAGGGGTAAAACCTATGTCTGAAAATATTTCTGTGTTAGTAGTAGATGATGAAGATCGTATTCGCCGCTTATTAAAAATGTACCTTGAACGTGAAGGGTATGAAGTAGATGAAGCTGAAAATGGTGAAATGGCCCTAACAATGGCATTAGAAAAAGAATACCACTGTATTCTTTTAGATATCATGATGCCGGAAAAAGATGGTCTGCAGGTTTGTGAGGAACTTCGTGAAAAGAAGACAACACCAATCATTTTATTAACTGCCAAAGGTGAGGAAGCAAACCGTGTGCAAGGGTTTGAGCTTGGAGCAGATGACTATATTGTTAAACCATTCAGCCCTCGTGAAGTTATTTTGCGTGTGAAAGCTATTTTACGTCGTTCTGCGGCATTTTCACCCGTTTCAAGTCCGTCTACTTCTAAAGATTTAGTGGTATTCCCGCATTTAACGATCGATCATGATGCACATCGCGTGTCAGCAGATGGTACAGAGGTAAACTTAACGCCAAAAGAATATGAATTACTTTACTTTTTAGCAAAAGCGCCAGATAAGGTATTCGACCGTGAGCAATTACTAAAAGAAGTATGGCATTACGATTTCTTCGGAGATTTACGTACAGTTGATACACATGTAAAAAGATTGCGCGAAAAACTAAACCGTGTATCAGAAGATGCTGCAAGAATGATTGTCACTGTTTGGGGCGTAGGTTATAAATTTGAGGTTGTGAATGAATAGAATATGGAGCAGTATTGTCGGGAAGCTATGGTTAACCATATTGCTTCTCGTTTCGTTTGTATTATTCGTCTTTACTATTTTGATTTTAGAGTTTCTAGAGGATTATCACCAAGAACAAGCTGATATTTCCCTAAGACAAACCGCCTCAACTATCGCGAGTATCGTCGATAACTACGACCTGGAGCAGTTAACCGATGAAATTATTAATGAAATGATCACAGAGGATACGAATGCTTTTATTGTTTCACAGGAAAAAGAAGTCGTTTCCGCTTTTCAAACGGGTCTTAATAGTACCGAAATTCAAACTAGTATATTAAAAAATAAAAATTTTAATGATATTTTTGAATCTACTGTACCGATTTTGGATCGCATGATATTACCTTCGCAAATTGAAGAAGATAAAATGGAAACCTATATTGTCTTAAGTTATCCTTTGAAGAGCGATAATACAGTACATGGTGCAATCTTTATCTATCAAAATCCGACTGCACTTCATAAAGCATCGCAGGAAACAACGAAAATTGTCTTTCTTTCAGCTTTTATCGCCTTTGTATTAACGACATTTTTTGCGTTTTTCCTTTCTTCCCGAATTACATGGCCACTGCGCAAAATGCGGGAACATGCCTTTGAGCTGGCAAAAGGAAAATTTGACGAGACATTGCCGACAACCCAAAATGATGAAATCGGGCAATTAGCCGTAGCCTTCAACCAAATGGGCCGTCAATTAAAGCATCATTTAGAAGTAATCAATCAAGAAAAAGAACAGCTTGCAAGTGTATTAACATCGATGACAGACAGTGTGATTACCTTTAATAGGGATCAAACAATCCTTTTGATTAATCCGCCTGCCGAAAAATTGCTTCAAAAATGGTTTATAGGGAAAAAAGGTGAAAACGATCGCCCTATCCCGCAGGAAGTCTTTGAGATGCTGGAGCATGTTTTGAGTTTTGAAGATAAATTGGAGGAAGATCTTGAAATCGATGGCTCTTATTATCGCATAACGATCAGCCCGTTAAAAAATAGTGAACAATCCATACGCGGTGCTATTGCAGTTATTCGAGATATGACGGAGAACTTGCGTTTAGAAAAATTGCGGTCGGATTTTATCGCGAATGTGTCCCATGAGCTGCGTACACCTATTGCGATGCTGCAGGGATATTCCGAAGCATTATTGGATGATGTCGTATCAGATGAGGAAGAACGCAACGAAATCACCCGAATTATTTATGATGAATCACAAAGAATGGGCAGACTTGTAAATGACTTACTCGATTTGGCCCGTATGGAAAATGGTCATACAACCCTTTACAAGGATGATGTTGAAGTCGTGCACGTTATTGAACGGATTACTCAGAAGTTCACGCAAGTAGCAAAAGAAAAGAAAGTTTATTTACAATTCAAAACTGATCTATCAGAAAATGTCGTGATTAGTATGGATGAAGATCGCATTGAACAAGTGTTAACGAATCTAATCGATAATGCGATACGCCATACACCGATAGACGGCGGTGTAACAGTTTCGGTTGAGCAGGAGCTGTCTTATGCCAAAATCCAGGTTGCGGATACTGGCGAAGGTATACCTCAAGAGGATCTGCCGTTTGTATTTGAACGATTCTATAAAGCGGATAAAGCACGGACTCGTTCTAAAGGCGGTACCGGCTTGGGACTTGCCATTGCGAAAAATATCGTGGAAGCCCACAAAGGGCATATTCGTGTGGACAGTGAAGTTGGCAAGGGAACAACCTTCACATTCTATTTACCTTTATAAGACAATCATTATTAGAAAGTATTTAGCTATATTTCCCCGAGTGAAAGGGAAGTTTAGATTTTCAAGTAGTACACAATAGAAAAATCATCAAATTGACCTAGTTTGGGCGAGCCTGATTTTTTCTATGCTGTAAAAGAGGGTATCTCTAAAGTATGCTGCAAACACTTTGGAGATGCTCTTTTTTAGAATCGAACCACATCTATATGAAATTTACGCACTATTTTGAATTAATCTGAATTTTGTGTAGACCAGGTTCCTGAAACTTTTTTTCTTCTATTACGACAAATCTAATAAGAACGGGGGTGGCATGGATTGAAAGAGTCCATATTCCATCGTTTATATGATTCATATCATCAGGATGTCTTCCAATTTTTAATTTATATGGTGAAAAATCGATCTGTTGCCGAGGATTTATCCCATGAGGTCTATGTAAGAGTTTTAAAATCCTATGAACGATTTCAAGGAAGAAGCTCTGAAAAGACATGGTTATTTGCCATTGCAAAAAATGTAGCGATTGATTATTTCCGAAAAAATTCGGTACGTTCTTCACATACTTTTGATGCTTTTAACTGGGAAACGGAAAGTCTAGTCTCACCTTCGAAAACGCCGGAAGTTTTAACCGAACTAAATGATGAAATGCGTCAGTTATTAGACGCATTAGAAGAATGTACAGGTGATCAAAAAATGGTCATTGTTATGCGGTATTTTCAGGAATTATCAATTGCAGAAACAGCCGCAATACTAAATTGGACTGAGGGAAAGGTTAAAACGACCCAGCATCGAGCAATTAATAAGCTGCGAGAAATTTTAACAAATACGACTGATGAAAAGGAGGCGAATCGCAAATGAGTCATGATAAATGGGAAGACGACAAAATCGAAGACTTGCTTGGTAAAGTACCAAAGATTCATGATCAGCGTTCAAAAGAAGACGTATTAAATCGTCTAAAAGAGGACGGTCTTTTTGATGATGAGCCTTTAAGTACGAATTCCCAGAGCACTAAACCTAGCAGAAAATTTAATTGGATACCAATTGCTGTATCAATTGCGGCGGTTCTTTTACTGGCAATTTTAATACCATCCTTTATGAACAGCTATTCCTCGGATTCTGCTGAGAAAAGTGCAGGTGTGGAGTTAAGCCAGTCGAGAGAAGCAATGGATAAGCAGGAAATGGAAATTTCAAATTCGGCAATAGAAGAAGATGCGAGTGTTTTGAATACGCAAGGTAATGACGTTCGAACGGCGGTATACCCTGAAGAGGCTGAAGGCAATACAATTTTTCAATTAGGATTGTCAAGTGATGATGGGGATAGTGTACCCATAACGGTCTTGATTCCGAATGATCGAATACAACAAGATTTTGGGGATATAACGCCTTCAGGGGTAGAACTTTATAATAAATATGCGCCACTTTTTAACGAAAGTGCGATAGGTTTTATGGAATACCACCCATATGCAGGTACAATTTCCGAATTAGGAGATCAGGTAGTCCATACATTGCCGAATGATCAACCCTACGATTATGGAACCGCATCTATGATGAATTATTTTGCATCATTAGTTGATACGTTTAGTAAGTATTCATATGATGAAGTTGCCCTGTTAGATGAAGAAGGCGATGCTTTCACCTTTAGTGAAATAGGGGAGCCCAATGCGCCAATTGCATTAAAGGACGAATCGACTCAATATAATTACTTCAGCTATACCCAGTCCGATGGTACAAAGTATTTAGCTCCAAACAATAGAGAAGCTTACTCTACTGTAGAAGAAGCGATTCTTGCAATGAAAGAGGAAACGAATGACATTTATCAGTCGGTGATTTTACCGAATGTGGAGTTCGAAGTGAATGTACAGGATCAAGTTGTAGCCGTTAGCTTTACTGAAGAACTGGACTTAGAAAGTTTTGATCAAGTTGAAGCAATGCAAATGATTGAAGGGATGTTGTTGACAGCTGCAAATTTCGATATGGCTGTTAGGTTTGAGAATATCCTTCAAACCGAATGGCAAGGATTTGATTTTACGGCAGCACTACCAATTCCGCTCGGACCAAATGAAATTTCCTATTGGACAGTGTTCCAATAAATGATAGTGGAAAAGACGAGTAATTGAGTAGGAAATAACAACTTTTTCATCTTTACATCATCTCAAACTCGAGATATAATGAGACTGTAACATCAATTAAATATTGATTCATCTTCGGGGCAGGGTGAAATTCCCGATCGGCGGTAATAGAAGCTGCAATTTCTGACCATTTACTTGGAGGAATTTGCCTATAGGTTCTTCAGCCCGCGAGCTTGTTAAGAGCAGGATTTGGTGCAATTCCAAAGCCGACAGTATAGTCTGGATGGGAGAAGGTGAAGGTACGGTCTCTTTTCGTTATTCGAAGGAAACTGTACGTTAAAAGTATTGTGATGGCGAAAATCCGCCTATCCATTACTGTTTTTGAGTATCCGTTTTTCACAATTAGATACTCGATTTAACGTACAAATTTTCTGATTTTCAATGTGCCTATTTTCTCCCTTATGCAAATTTGCGTAAGGGATTTTATTTTTTCATTGAAAGGAATAGACGAAAATGCTGTCCTTTCTTCTTAGCGAGTTGAATCAGCAAAGAGGAGAGATTTCTTATGAAACAAAGTCTTAAGTTGCGTTCATTCGTAACAATCGCAATGTTAAGCAGCATCTCATTCATTTTTATGCTGCTAAACTTTCCGCTGCCAGGGTTCCAATCATTCTTGCAAATTGATTTCAGTGATGTGCCTGCATTAATTGCTGCAATCACTATGGGGCCTGTTGCTGGTATTTTAGTAGAATTATTTAAAAACATTTTAGACTGGATTTTCTCAGGTACACCAACTGGAGTTCCAGTAGGGCATATGGCAAACTTTGCGACAGGTCTACTATTCATTTTGCCTGTGTACTATATTTATAAAAAATTCCCTACGATTAAAGGCTTAAGCATTGGCTTAGTCGCAGGTACAGTAATCATGTCAGTTGGTATGAGTCTATTAAACTATGTAGCATTTTTACCGATGTATTCATACTTCCTAGGCTGGGGCGAAATCGATATGAAGGCGATGATTGTGGCAGGTATTCTACCGTTCAATCTAATTAAAGGAATTATGCTCATGGTGATTGTTATCCTTTTATTCCGTACAATGAAATCATGGATCGAAAACCAAAGAGCACAATACTTAATTACTTATAAATAGTTTTATTAGAAACTGCTTGTTGAGTCTGCATGGACTTAACGAGCGGTTTTTTTGTGTGCTTTGAAAACGAGTTGACGATAGTTTGAGGGGATAAGCTGTTTGCGATTTAGGAGCTAGGGGTTAATGCATCCTCTAATTGATATGCCAGATTGGAAGTATAACTGCCCCGTAAGAAAACCTCTCAATATCGCCTTATTGTTCCCCGAGATTTTAAAATAAATAAAGTACCAAAATTATCAGTAAAAAACGCTGCTATGTCATCAACTTTCTTTCTCGAAAATCACATTCTCACACCCTATGAAAGCTCTTTGTAAAGTGAAGTTAGGCATTTCGACTATTCATAATATTTCGCCAAACCCTTCCGAGGATGCTATGAAGCTTACAGACTGTAAGTGTTTCCTTTTATCTAAAAATTAGATAAAAAATATCTAATTTTTGTATGTTATTTTTTCTAACATCGTATTGCTATTATAAATGACATAGTTTAGAATAAACGTATGAAAGGGAGGAGATGTCGATGAGTCGAGAGTTTCGAAGAGCTATGCCGTTACTCCCTATAAGCATGGTAATGCAATTAACGGAGTTGACTGCGAGACAAATTCGATATTACGAAGAGCATAAACTAATTGAACCTGCAAGATCAGAAGGCAATCGTAGAATGTTCTCACTTGACGATGTAGATGCATTGTTAGAAATTCGCGAACTTCTTGACCAGGGTATCAACATGGCAGGAATTAAAAAAGTGTTCGATATGAGAAAAAACAACAACAATGTAAAATCTTCTAACAAAATGGCAATTTCGGATTCAGAACTTCGGGCAATTTTACGTGAAGAAATGCAGCAAGCACAGATTATGCAAAAGGCTTCATTAAGGCAAGGAGATTTATCTCGCTTCTTCCAAGCGAAGGGTGAGTAAATTATATTTTAAATTTTTTAATAATTTCTAATATTAGGAGAGTGGATTAATTGGTTAAGTACACAAAAGAAGATATTAAACAAATCGTAAAAGATGAAGGCGTAAAATACATTCGTCTACAATTTACTGACATTCTAGGTACAATTAAAAACGTAGAAATTCCATTAAGCCAATTAGATAAAGCCCTTGATGACAAAATGATGTTCGATGGATCTTCTATCGAAGGTTTCGTACGTATCGAAGAATCTGATATGTACTTAAAACCAGACTTAGACACATTCGTAATCTTCCCATGGACTGCAGAAAAAGGTAAAGTAGCCCGACTTATCTGTGACATCACAAACCCGGATGGAACACCGTTCGCAGGTGATCCACGTGCAAACTTAAAGCGTGTATTAGCTAACATGGAAGAGTTAGGCTTCACAAGCTTTAACTTGGGGCCTGAGCCTGAATTCTTCTTATTCAAATTGGATGAAAAAGGTGAACCAACATTAGAATTAAATGATGATGGTGGTTACTTCGACTTAGCGCCAACTGATCTTGGCGAAAACTGCCGCCGTGATATCGTGTTGGAACTTGAAGAAATGGGCTTTGAAATCGAAGCGTCTCACCATGAGGTTGCTCCTGGCCAACACGAAATTGACTTCAAATATGCAAATGCGATTGAAGCATGCGACAACATCCAAACTTTCAAGTTAGTTGTTAAAACGATTGCTCGTAAACACGGTTTACATGCAACATTCATGCCAAAACCATTATTCGGTGTTAACGGATCTGGTATGCACTCAAACTTATCTTTATTCAGCGGCGATAAAAACGCATTCTGGGATCCGGAAGCTGACTTGGAACTTTCAGATACAGCTCGCCAATTTATGGCCGGCATCATGAAACATGCGAAAGCATTTACAGCTGTAACAAATCCGGTTGTAAACTCTTATAAACGTTTAGTTCCTGGATATGAAGCTCCATGTTACATCGCATGGTCAGCTCGTAACCGTTCACCATTAATTCGTATCCCGGCATCTCGCGGTCTTTCAACTCGTGTTGAGGTTCGTTCGGTAGATCCGGCTGCTAATCCATACTTAGCGATGGCTGCTCTTTTAGAAGCTGGCTTGGATGGAATCCGTAACGGTTTAACGCCACCAGCTCCAGTTGATCGCAATATCTATGTAATGAATGCTGCAGAACTTGAAGAAAATGGTATCAGCAGTTTACCAGGTTCTTTAATCGAAGCTTTGGCTGAGCTGGATAAAGATGAAGTGATCAAAGGTGCTCTAGGTGAACACATCTATTCAAACTACAAAGAAGCAAAAGAAATTGAATATGATATGTTCCGTACAGCTGTTCACCCATGGGAACGCGAACAATATTTAAAAATGTACTAATCTTAAAGAGTGTGAAACCGTCTCGAAATTTGAGACGGTTTTTTGTGTTTTGGAATGTGAAAAGTGCAGGGGCGAGCGTTTTGAATTGAGGTGCATTTCATTTCGTATAGGTGGCCGTTTAAACAAATGGCACAGCCTGTTCTCAGAATTTTGGACTATTATGGTTCATCATCAGGCGCATGAAAGAGAAAAACAACGTACAATCATTAATTAGTAAAACCCTTGAGCAAACCTCTCATTTTACTAGAGTTCATTCATATACTTGTAAAAGAATGAGATTGAAAGCTAGGTGAGAAATTTGTCAAAGAAAATAGTCTCTATTTGTTTATCTCTCATTATTTTGGCAGGGATGATCTATACGGTTGCTTCAAATTTTGTGATTGCAAAAGAAAGAAATAGTGGGGATGAACAGGTGGATTTGTCTTCACTTATTCAAGAAGTAGAGCCGCCGGACAAAGGTGAAATTACAATAGAAGAACCAGTAGTCGAATATCGATCGATTGATGAACCTGAAGCGCATGACCTTGATTCAGAAGAAGGGCATTCCCACGGGGATGAAGAGCGAGCGGAAGTACAAGAGTTGAATGTACAAGCACCAGACTTTGAACTCGAAACCTTGTCGGGCGAGACCGTAAAACTTTCCGACTTAAAAGGAAAAAGAGTTTTTATTAACTTTTGGGCAACTTGGTGTACACCTTGTGTAGAAGAAATGCCAACGATTCAACATTTCTATGA